>Ga0316217_10006707_pt1 | contig 11272 bp, 10 predicted proteins | sample 1anoAmetaG_FD_203633 | JGI IMG/M metagenome (GOLD analysis project Ga0316217, IMG submission 203633) | Freshwater microbial communities from Trout Bog Lake, Wisconsin, USA - 1anoA | ecosystem: Environmental > Aquatic > Freshwater > Lake > Hypolimnion/Profundal zone | place: USA: Wisconsin... | reverse complement strand
CTGCTGAACCTTTCGTTCCTGGAGTTGCCATGGGCGTTGGGAGATCATCTTTCGCTTGATTGCCCAGCCATACAGGGCGGAGATCAAACGGATTAGCCGGTTGGCGCCCCCAATCGAGTGCGCCATCTCAATAGTCTTTCCATGAAGGACCTTGGTGCCCATCGTTGAGAGGTAGCGGCTCCGGGCTTCTTCGAAAATTGCCGTTGAGATCTCCTCCAGGGGAAGGTGGTTCCATTTTTCGAAATGGGTCTCCACGGTGGCAATCATCTGTTCTTGGTATCGAGGCGCGACAACTCCCTCATGGGCTTTGGCCCATTCTCTTGCTGTTGAAAGTAACGAGGGGGTGTCGAAAGGTCCTTTGACCTCGATCCCGCTTTCATGAAGGCCCATCTGCCGAAGAAGGGAATCCCGCACGACCATTGCATCGCTTCTGTCGGTGCATCGAGTGCTGCGCTCGATCTTCTTGCCGCCGCGTTTTACGCAGACCCACCAGTACTTTCCTCGTTTGCACAAGCCGTTCTTAACCTGTCGCTTCTTTGGGGATTTTCGAACTTGCAGTGCCGGCTTCTTGTCCTTGGGGTCCGGGGAGGCGTTGTCCGGCGCTTCATGTGGAGTGGGGCGTAAAGCCATTGCTAGCCCCATACCACAGTGATGAGGTGACGTGCTGCCTGGTTGTGTATAGGGTCAAACGGGTCGGTCTGTTTTGACAAATACCGGTAAACCAATTGGTACGCCTCGGCAAAGTTCAGGTTGTGATCCTGGGAATATCCTCCTGCCTCATGGAAGATAGCCATTACGACATTGACGGTCTGTTCAAGGATCCTCCAATCCATGATGCCTTCTGTTATGTATTTCCCCTGCTCTGGGTCAGGTCTGGCATTCACTTGTGGAATCGATTCTTTGCCGGAACTCGACCTGAGCAATGAATCCTCGGCCGCTCCTTGTGGTGGCGCGACGCCTTCGAGCCACACCCTGCCTTCTCCTGATTCGAGCCATGAGCGCGTGCATTTCAGGGAGAGGGCTAGGCCCTGAAGGGTTGAATCCGACACGTCTTCAGGACCCTCCTCGCCGTTTTCAATTCGTGAAAGGGTGCTCCTAGAGGGGCCACCGGATTTATAAATATCAGCCTGCCGGAGACCCCAGAGTCTTCGGAGATACCGAACTCTTGCTCCAAAAGTGTCCAGCAACACAAAGCCTCCAAAAAAATATTGCACAAATTCTTCACATGACTCATCATCAGTGAGACACATGAGGCAAATTAGACACAAGGTGCCAATCGTTCAATCCAGAATACCCCGAGACGCAAAAGACGCCAAGGACACAGGGAGGTCAAGGTGAGTCGAAAACACCTACCAGTTGGGCTTGTAGATCGCACTGGGCTGCGCCGCTGGTTTGAGGTCGAATTTGGCTACAAGCCTGGCTATTACACCATTAGTGAAGCCATTCGGCAGGGAATGCCCTGCGAACCGCATCCGCTTCTGGATGGGAAGCTTGTTTTCAGGGTTGATAACGTCCGGGATTGGGTTGAGTCCAGGCGTAAGAGACCGTTCGCACAGCCTTCCCCTCTCCGTGCTGCCTTGGCACATTAGAAACTGAACGCCCTCCATAACTACAGCACGGGGGGCGTTTAACTTAAATCCCTTGGGGCAGGGATCGTTGGCGCGATCCCCACCGTGCTGTCCAGGGCAGATGCACCTCACGGTGCGGGCACTCTCCCATGACAACACCGAGCAATGCTCGCTGCCCCATTATGGGCAGCGAAGAGGATGTTTGCCAGTCCAAGGAACCCGGCGTCTTCAGGTCGGCTACGGAGCCGCCTCCAGGACCGGACATGGAGTGGTCCCCTGGCTGGACCCCGTACGAAGATGTTCTACATGCAGAGGAAGACCGCTGGCTCTCTCAAGAGTCCTGCGGGATGGTCCCGGAAGGAGCTCCGCTCCCGTCCGTCAGGGATCTGAGGGGGCGTTACCCGTTCATCGTCACGGATGACGGCCTGGTGGTGGACCCGCTCACAGGCGAAGTCCAGCAGGCGGAAACAGACGCACTGCTGATGGCAACCAGGAAGGCCAAAGCCGGGCGCTTCTACGCTTCCGCCCTTGCGGAACGCGTGGTCGGGGGGGCCCTCTCTCTGGGGACCAGCGATGATGGCGAGGTGGTTCTGTATGGGCCGGATGGGGAGGAACTCTACGCGGCCAAGGGAGAGGCCAAGGAACTCCGCGCTGCGGCCTTGCTCCTGCTTGAGGCGGCAACACCGTGGGCGGCTGTCGGCCACGAACTCGGCGATGATGGCAAGCCGAAGAAGGGTGGTCGGATCTTCGGCATAGGAGGCAGCGGCTATGCTCCGGGGCTCCGTCACAGTCCTGGGCATCAACGCAAGTGCGCATTCCGTAGCCGGAAAGAGGCACGGAAAATGGTTAGACTGCTTCAAAAGCGACTTGGCCATGTCTCATATGACGCAAGCAAGGAGGCTGGCGGAAATATACTCCCTGTGGCCTTCACCGTGACAACGCCGACCATCGATCCGTGCCTCCTGCCGGGTGTGATGGTGACCGAGGAGTGCGAGGAACGGCGCATGTTTATGGCCTGGGCGTTGCTCAGAAAGCGCAGCCTTTGGACCAAGCATATGTTCGGAGGCTTTCGCGGGTATGAGATTACGCGGAAGGTCTTCGGTGATGGCTGGATCACCTTCCACCCTCACTTCCATCTGCTAATGTTCGCCAAATTCATCGAACAGGCGGCGCTTGCAGCAGAGTGGTGGGACTGCCTGAAGATTGCCACCTTGGCGGTCTATGGTTTTGACATTGATACCATTTACGATGACACCTCGCGCTCGGAGAAGGGCACCACAGCGCTTGATAGGGCGACCACGGCGAGCATCTACGTGCAGGCGGTGCGGCCCAAGGCCAAGCGCGGGCAGGTGCGCGACGAGCTTGGCCACACGGCAGGCCCGCTTAGCCTTGAGGATGCCATTCAGGAGACGCTGAAGTACTGCACCAAAGCCGATAAGATCGCCACCTACGAGCGCGACATCGAGAACCCAGAGAGGCTTGTGGCAACCGGCCTCCCGACCGATTACTTGCGCCAGGAGATCCTCAGACGGTCCTGCCGGGTCTTTGAGTGCGTTGGTGCCGCGAGGGGCAAGTGGGAGCCTCCTGAGTGGTGCCAGGTGGCCGCAGGGGTCAGTCCGGAGTTGCTCGAAGAACTCCGCGGGGAGGCAGCGAAGGCTGCCTCCTTATGTTCTCTTGATACCCCTCCAATAGCCGACGGCAGCTCCGATGGAACATCGGCCAAACCCCGCGTTACCCTCCGGACGCTCATGGACGAGCTTCCCCTGCATGAATGGTTGCAAATCGCGTCGCGACGCGCCTTTGCATCGCTTGAGCACCTCAAGAAGGGATTGGAGAAGAAGGGGTATTGGGTGCTCGATCTCTGCTTTGAATCTCCTGGGTGACCGACAAAGACCCAACTTGGATGCAAAGGGTGGTCAGGTGGTGAGCCGAAGGTGTGCCGATTCGGATAAAAGGTGGGGTTGCGGCAGAATCTTTTTGGCTGGTGCTTCGGCGCGAGCGAGGGCCTGGCTGTGATCTGGCTGGAACAAGGGTGAGCGCCCCCGGCGCGAATCCGCCTGTTCCAGACGGAGCGCAGACGGGACCGAGAGCCAATCTGGAGCGGTGATGGAGATGGGACCGCGAATGCGGGCACAGCGGAATCGCCGATCCGGATTGGCGTCGGGTGCTTATTGGACAATTGGCGCATAATCGTGGTGCATATGAGGCAAACGGGATACTATCTCATTCAGCGCATCGCGTTTGGTGCATGAGGAGGCCGGATGAACGAAAGGAATGATCTGCAAGAACCTAAGAAGAGAACCGCAAACACAAGGGCAGAAAGGCTCGCGGCTAAAATCATCAGGGCCAACGTGGGTGCGGCTGCTACCCCGGTGAAATTGAGCGCCACCCTCTCAGGACCCTCTGCTGCGACCTGGAAAGCCCTTTTGGAGGCCAAGGGGAAGCTGGACCTGGATGACTCTGCCATCCTCGGCCTTCTTCTGGAGGCCGGTGGCAGCACCGCCCGCCAGGCGCTCAAGGCTGCACAGCCGGAGTAGGAGGGTCCCGGTGGACCTATTTGGTCGCTTCAATGACGGACCGCAGCCGAAGACCCCTTCGGCTGTGTCCATCTATGTTGGCGGCCATCTCGCACCCACGCTGGAGGCCGGGGACCTCGCAGAGGCCCCGGGCTATCTCTCCCGCGAGGGGACCATCATCCCTCTCGTCTCGGACCCGGAACTCTGGGCCGAGGTGGGGTGGGACGCAGGGAAGCACCCGCTGCCGAGCGGGAAGCTGATCGAGAACCTGACCCAGGGCTTCGATTACTACGGGCACAAGCTGGCTGGGCGAGGCCAGTTCCGGGCTCCAAAAGAGGTGGTGTTCTCCCTTCCGTCAGAGCTATCGGTTGCATTGATGGAGCTTCCACCATCGCGGCGGTTGGAAGTGATGCAGGACCTGCACCGGACCTGGACCCAGGAGCGGGACCAGGTGGCGGTCCGCATCATGAAGGATGGGGACCGGACCTGGGAACAGGCCAAAACGCTAAGCCTTGGATTTGTTCATCTTGAGGATAGGGCAGGGGAGCCCAGTCTGCATTTCCACGACTACGCTTTCCCGGTCGCCAAGGACATGAACGGGAGGTGGCGGGCCTACGAGAACGGGAAGGCCGCCAACGACATGCCGAAGCTGCGGGCGAAGCTCACGGATGCGGCCATCGCGTCGTGCGCGAAACACGGAATCAAGATCGACTGGCCCCGGGGACTGGCTAAGGAGCGGGACGGGGAAGTGCATGGGGTCACGGTCACGCTGCCCGGAGGGCGAGTGATCGAGGCCGGGAGTCTGAACAGGACTCGGCGCGGGGACGTGCTGGCCGCTCAAGCGATCCGGGAGACCCTGGGGGTTCCCGCCCTGACGCCGAAGGAGCTTGAGCTTGTCCGACGAGAGACGGGCAAGCTGCCCATCGAAATCAAGGGCGTGAAGCGCCGGGACTACCTAGTCAAGAAGCTTAACGGGCTGGGGATGCTGGACCCGGAGGGGCGCATCCTGCCCGTGGCTGAGATCGAGGCTCGGCTGCCGAAGATCGCCGAGGGGCTGGAGGTCGCGGCGGCCAAGCTGCGCCAGGTGCCCATGCCGGGGTCACAGGCGGACCCGGTGGCCCTGGTCGAGCAGAAGATCCAGGACATTAAGACGGCGGTCCCTGCGATCACCCAGCAGGTTGAGGCGGCCCAGGTCGCCGGGCGGATCAGGTGGACCCAGGACTACCAACGCGTGATGGATCAGGTGGCCGTGGCCGGGAAGCTCCGGACTGACGGCTTGACGAAACAGGACCGGGACCTTCTGAGCAAGCTCAAGAAGGCGGGTCTTCTTGAAGGGGAGATGATTGATGGCCGAATGGAATATGGTATTTCCGAACTGGGCAGACTACGCCTTTCCCGAGGCGAAGTGGTGCCTGCTACTGGCCCAGTTCTACCGCCGGTCCTTCCACTGGAGGCAGGTCCCGTTCAGCCTGGGAGCCTCGGAGGTTTCGGATCGGGTTGGGGAGCCGCCGAGGCCGCCCGTCCCCGAGTCGGAGCCCCTGGAGCGGATGAAGCCGGAGTGGCAGGCGTGGAACTCCCGGCGGTTGGAAGCGCAGGCGATCTTTCAGGCCGAACTCCAGAAGTGGGAGGGCCGGAGGGTCACCGAAGCCCAGGCCTGGGACCTGGAGCCGTCGCCGAGCCTGGAACCCTTCTCCCTCAAACCGCCGCATCTCCAGACATACATCCCGGTCGAGAAGTTCGAGCAGACGGTCCAGCGGCGAACCTCCCTGGTGCCGGTGGTGGACCACAAGATGACCGCCAGGTGGGATCCCTCCCGCAAGGCGATGGTCTCCGTTCAGGAAACCATCTCCCGCCAAGTGTCCCAATCCTCGGAGAGCCGGTCGCTGCTCTCGAAGGGCCAGCGTATGGTAACGCTGCCCGACACTCTTTGCCTGTTGGTGCGCAGCACGGACCTGCTGGACTTCCTGACGCAGGCGGACCGAACCACAGTCTGCCTCGTTCGGGTCAGGCTGGAGGTCGAAGCGGACGGGGCTATCGTACGGAGGCCCATCCCCGGCTCGGAAGTCATCCTCGCGGCTCCTGGGATGGAAGTCTTGGACGCGATCTTCACGCAAGACCCGCTCGCATGGCCGTTGAGCGCAACGCCGGATGGGCTCGTCTTGCCGACGAACCAGGCTGCGCTGGACGCCATCATTTCGGCGGGGGGCAAGGGCTCCGTCAAGGAGGCGGGCGATTCGGGGGGGTCTCGCTCGGCCTCGCTGGTGCCGCCCGAATGGTGGCGCCTGGCCAACTTCAACGTGGCTCTCGCGGCAGCACAGGGGGCCATGTCGAGCACGTCATTCATGTGGCAGCCCATTCTGCCGCCCGAGCCGGAGCCATCGCCTGGGACCTGATGGCGGCGGCTGCCGGGGCTGCGATGGCCGCAGGCCAGTTCGCGGCCCGGAAGATCGCCGAGCATCAGTACTGGCTGCGCGAGAAGCACCGACTGGAGGCCGCCAAGATCGAGGCGCAGAAGGTGGAAGCCCAGAAGATCGCGGCGGCCAAGGTCGCCGAGATCGAGCGGCAGCAGCGGATCAAGCTGGAACAGAAGGTCGAGCCGCCGAAGCAACCGAAACAGGATCAATCCAAATACCGCATTGGTTCGAGGTAGGGTATGGATAACAGGGAATTCATCGTCGCGCTGGACAAGATTCAGGGGGACTACTTCGCCAAGCTGCAAGCCTTGTCCGAGACGCACAAGGCCAGCTTGGCTCCTCAATACAAGAGCGCCATGGAGCAGGTTCTGGCCGAGGCCGTCGCCAAGATCAAGGCCACTGCCGGCCATGCCGAGGCGCTTCAAGACCAGGTGGTGAACCGCGCCCAGCAGACGCTGGAACGGATCGACTCGCAGGCCCAGCACCTGGGCAGGACCAGCAGCCAGGTCCTACAGACGGCGCAGGAGGCCGCTGCCCGTGTGGCGACGGCTGAAGGCCAGGTCGCAGAGCGTCTGTCGCGCCTGGTGGCCCTGGCCGACAGCAGGAGCCAGGAGATGATCCGGAAGGTGGACACCCAGACCGGCGAGGCGCTGGAGATTCTGAAGGTCCGGGAGATGGAAACAGCCACGCGGACCAAGGTGCTCCAGCAGAACGCGAGCAACGCCGCCCATGACGTGGCGCAGGAGCTTAAACGCACCGTGGACGCCTGGGGAACCATGGTCCGGTGGGTCACGGCCCCGATCCTCGTTGGGATCGCCCTGGGGGCTGCTCTGGCCGCTGGATGGGCCGGAAAAACCTACGGGGAACAGCTTGGCTACGACCAGGCGCGGTCCATCGCCCGGGAGAACGTGAAGAACGAACTGGCGGTGAACGCCCTGGTTCTCAAGCCGGAGTTCGACCCGGCCACCGGGGCGGTGAACAGCCTCCGGACGGTGATCCTGGACAAGCCCATCGTGATCGTGGACGGCCAGCCGCGCTGGATGAACCACACCGACAAGGGGTGGACCTACGGCGGCCTGCTGCTGAGGTACGACTGGGCGGTGGCCGAGGCGTGGGACTCGAAGGACAAGGATTTGCGCACCCTGGCGAAATTTACTGTCTCCAGGTGAGCCTGGGCGGGGGCTCTGCCCCCGAGCCCCCGGGATTTAACGCCTGAAGGCCAAAGCTGGCACGCACAGACAGCAGGACATTGGTTGTCCAGTGCCGGGAGGGCTCGACGGGACACGAAAAGGGCCGCCTCGTTGGGCGGCCCTTGGAAGCGTGAGCTTCGGCCCCGGTAACGGCGCTCGGGTCGCATCCCTGCGTTGCCCTATCTTCCGTCCGGCTTGAACAACTTTGGGGCGTGAGCCGGGCCATGTCCAGATGGTTTGGTCTGGTCGGTGGTCGATGCGCTCAGCGCAAGAACTACTTCTTGCCCTTGTTCTCCAGTTCGTGAATCCGGGTTTCTAGATCGCGGATCTTCTGCGTGGCGGCATCCAGGTTGGCCTGGAGGGATCCCAAGCGCTCGGCCTGAGTAGCGATGGTCGCTGACTGTTCCCGGGTGTGGGAGGTGAGATCACGGACCTGAATTTGGGCGGCTTGCTCACGAGCTTCGCTGGCGGCGAGGTTCTGCTGAACCTGGTTTTGCAATACCTGTGTCTCAGTCAGGGCCTTTTCGGCGTCAAGGAGATCTCGCTCTCGGTCGGCCTCGATCTTGGAGGCGGTCTCTAGATCCTCCCTCAGTTTGGCTTGTTGGGCCTTCAGCCCGTCGACGATGACGGCGATCTCTGCGTCGGTCTGGACCTTGGAGGCCTTGTAGACCTCCAAGACCAGTTTCTCACCCATGGCCCGAAGGGCGTCCATGACGGAGGCCGGGATCTCGGGTTGCGTCGAAGACTGGGCGGTCGTAGCCTGGGATGCCTCCCAGATGGCCAGCATCTTTTGGATAGTGCTGTTGCTGCCACGGCGATCCACCTTCTCGTAGATGAGGCCGATGGTCGGCTTCTTACCCTCGGTTACCAAGGTGTCGGCGGCGGCGTTGACATCGGATTGTTCGAGAATGCGGCGGGTCATGGTGGCTCCGAATGATAATTACGATATTACCGTAATACGATATTACGATAATACAGTATCGGTCCCTTTGTCCTGAATGTCAAGGGGTCCACGATGAAAGTGCGCCGTAAAGTCCTGGTGTAGTGTGGGTTTTGGCCGGAGCAGAGCGCCTGGAGGCGCACACGACCGAGTCAAAGGTTTCCCTTCGGTGAACCCCGCGCACCGGATGTCACTTCAGCCAATGCATGCCAGAGGATAGAGGTTCGTAATAAGGGGCACGGTGTAGGCTAAGCGTATGAGTTACCTCGTCCATGATTCCCAGGATGTTTTCGACCCGGCCTTGGGCCTCCACAACGACGAGGAGGTCACAACGTTTCGGAGCATGGCTGAGGCTATAGACCGTGATCTGGGCCTTGGTGGATCTTTGTCGTTCCAAGCTCTGGAGACCGCCATTCGTGCTCGGTTTCTGATTGCCGATGCTGGGCGGACGTCCGCCCTGCGATAGCCCCAGGATGCTGGTTGTGAAGAAGCCGCGAATTTTGCGGCGAAGGAGACTGTCGGTGTTCGGTGTGAAGGCCCCCCCTCGTCCTTTTTTGCGACGGGCAGATACGATGCGGGCGGGCGCAAGCCCTCCCATGGGGGTCTCCGTGTCTGACTGTCGTATGTCCCGGCGCTCGGCCCCCTCATTCCTTGGGGGGCCGAGTGACGGGCGTGAGCAGGGCGCCGAATCTCTGCGGTCCCTAAATGCACAGGTTGGCCGACCCCAATCACGGGCCGACCGCGTGCCAGGAGGCGCTTGCGCCCTTGCCGTGCCGGGTGCAGTCCCCGGCGCGGTCCTGGCGGTCGGAGCCGCTCACAGGCTTGGTTTGGGAGGCATCCGGTCTTTTGAAAATTGATTGGGTTTGTGCCTTGACGGCTACTCGAAGTCTGTGCAAACTGGTGCAAGTTGAGTCAAAACGCCTCGAAATGGTGAAGATAGATATGAATCTAAAAAGACCGCGTAAACGTGTCGATGCGAGGGTTACAGTTGGTTTCGACCCTGTAACCTATGACCTTCTTGAAGAGGCGGCAAGCTCCAGATGTGCGCCATTGGCTCAGATCGTCAGAGAGGCTGTTGCTGCTTACCTCGCCAATCAAACCTCAAACACTCACACCTTACCGTCTCGGAGCGAGTAGCATGTCCTTGCAAATGACCAATACTCCCACTACTTCAGTGAACATCGACGAAATTAAGGCTGCATCTGATTCGGCGGGTTCACGCTTTACGGTCGTTTCCCTTTTTTCTGGATGCGGCGGGATGGATCTAGGGTTCAAGGGCGGGTTCACGTTCCTAGGGAAAAAATATCCAAGGCATCCTTTCGAATTGATTTGGGCTAACGAGATCAATGAAGCAGCTTGCCGTTCCTATCGGAAGAACCTCGGGAGCCATATCTTGCCTGGTGACATTTGGACCATGCTGGATCGCCTGCCGGGCCATGCCGATGTCGTGATCGGCGGATTCCCTTGCCAAGATATTTCCGTGAACGGAAAGGGTGCTGGAATCAACGGCAAGCGGAGCGGACTCTATCGTGCCATGGTCGAGGCTATTTCGCGCCTTAAGCCAAAGGTGTTTGTCGCGGAGAACGTGAAGGGCCTTTTGATGAAACACCATGCGGAGGCTCTGGAGCAGGTGCTCAAAGATTTCCGGGCGCTCGGGTATGACGTAACATACAAGCTCTACCGTGCTGCTGGCTTTGGTGTGCCTCAGACGCGAGAGAGGGTTTTTATTATTGGAACGCTTCCCGGGGCGCGGGGCTTTGCTCCGCCGGATGAGGTTCTTGAGTCCAAGGATCAGGTGACTGCCAGGATGGCTTTGGATGATTTGGTGACGGTCGAGGAGAACCCGAAGATTAACCATGTATGGAGCCGAGCAAATCGAAGCCCCGAGCAAGGGAATCGGAAGCTGGTTGCCGACCGTCCAGGCTACACGATTAGGGCAGAGTGTCATGGGAACATCCAGTGGCACTACCATCTTCCCCGAAGGATTTCGATGCGCGAGGCTGCTCGAATCCAGTCGTTCCCCGATAGCTTCATCTTCGACGCGAAGCTTCGAGAGACTGAAAGGCAACTGGGTAATGCCGTCCCTCCTGTTCTGGCTTGGCACATCGCCAAGGCCGTCTCAGCTGCGCTGAAACAAGCAAGATAGACATCTCCAGCCTCTATGCATTAGCCTGAGATGAATCACTCAGGGAGGGGCGCGTTCGCTGCGTTACATGTATGGAGAAATTGGAATTCGAAGGGTTCCTGGAGGGCGTGTGCGACGTTCTTCGGGGCGAGGCTTTGGTAAATAAGTTCAAAACTTCGCCTCAATTTGAGGGTCGCGTTAGAGATGTGATAAGCAATACATTTCCTGACAAGTCAGTTTCGATTGACTTACTACCTCCTGCTCAAGCTTTCCCTGACATTGCGATTGGCGAATATGGTGTGGAGGTCAAGTTTACGGAGAATGATACCTGGCGCAGTGTTGCCAATAGCGTCCAAGAAACCAATCGAGTTCAAGCAGTTAAGTTCGTTTATTTAGTTTTTGGGAAAATGGGCGGGAGTCCTGATGTGAAGTGGGGGCGGTACGAGGATTGTGTGATGCATGTTCGTACTTCACATGTCCCAAGATTCGAAGTTGAAATTGGTTCTAAAGAATCCTTAT
>Ga0316217_10006705_pt1 | contig 11275 bp, 10 predicted proteins | sample 1anoAmetaG_FD_203633 | JGI IMG/M metagenome (GOLD analysis project Ga0316217, IMG submission 203633) | Freshwater microbial communities from Trout Bog Lake, Wisconsin, USA - 1anoA | ecosystem: Environmental > Aquatic > Freshwater > Lake > Hypolimnion/Profundal zone | place: USA: Wisconsin... | reverse complement strand
CGCTTTGGCCAACCATGCCAAACGCTCGGGAATCATTGATTGGCGGCAAGTCAAGAAACGCCAAAGACGACAACCCGCAAGCAGACTAATGTGAACTTGCTGCACGGAAAACCGTGTTGCCGTCGCCGCCACCACTTAATTTGCATGGCTGCGATTGTCAAAGCGGGTTTACCGCCGAGGACGGCAGGGCGACGCGAGGGAAATGCATCATCGCCACCGGCGGCTTCCGGTCTGAACTCTGCGGTACCTCAGCGTACTCTAGCGCAGCGGGCGGTAAACCGACCCGGTTGCCGTTATACTGTCCCCATGGTTGCGGCAACGATCCCCATGTTCTGCCGGCAGTGCGGGTACAATCTTTATGGCCTGCCGGAGAATCGCTGCCCGGAATGCGGCAAGGCGTTCGACCCCCATGATCCGAAAACCTATTGGCGACATGCTTCTTCCCTGTCCCGCCGGCGGTGGGCCAACCGCATTGTCGTGGCGTTATTCGCGCTGCTGATCCTGTGCAGCGTTGCCGGCGTAAGCCTGTGGTATCCCTGGCATCGCGAACAAGCGGCCGTGCGGATGGTGCAGTATTATGGCGGCAATTTGCAAACAAGAACCGTTAGCCCGCGTTGGCTACCATGGCTGCCGGGCAAACGCGACGCTTTCCTCCTCCAAAGGGTGGACAGCATTGACCTGGCCTTTACGTGGGTTACGGACGCAGATTTAACTTCGTTGAGGAAACTGCCGTACTTGCGCTCTCTTAAGCTGACTTGCGTTTGGAAGTTGACGGACGCCGGATTGATGAATCTGAGGGGACTGAAGCAATTGGCGTGGCTGGACCTTAGGTACACGCACGTGACGGACGCGGGGTTGGCGAACCTGAAGGAACTGAAGCAATTGCAACGGCTGGACCTTGCGTGCGTGCCGGTTACGGATGCGGGATTGATGAATCTGAGAGATTTGAAGCAATTCCAGTGGCTGGACCTTGATGGTACGAAGGTTACGGATGCAGGTGTGGCGGAGTTGCAGAAGGCGTTGCCGAACTGCCGCATTTGGCACTGATTCTTGCGGCAACAACCGCTCCGTGGCGACACGCCCTCGAAAAACCTGGAGAAAACCGCGTCGCCGTCGCCATTATGGAAGCTGCCGGGCGGCAGCCAAACCGGGAAACAGGGTCAGGCCACTTTGAACAACTCCCGCGCCTTGGCCAACAACTGGTCTTCGGTAAGGTGATGCTCATCCACGGCCACCGTGCCGACAATTCGCGCTGCCAGCTCGTGATGATTGTGTTTCAGATCAAGGATGAGTTGTTCCATGGCGCTGCTGGCGCCGGTGGCGGTGCCGAACATCAAAATCTGCCTGGCGCCTTGCAAGGTTTTGGCGACCGCTTCGTAAAAGCTCTTTAGTTCGGGTTTACGCTGGCCGTTGGAATCATCCTGAACGTAGTGCAGGTCGCGGCCAAAGCCGAAGGGGTCGTAAGGCTTGATGCTGTGCGGGACCGTGCCGTGCAATTCGGTGGTGTAAATCCGCGCCTGACGATGATCGATGACCACCAGCAGATGTGTGCCCGCGGCCGCCGGCGGGCGTGAAAGCGTTCCCGACCGCTCCAGGAAATGGCGCACTTGCATTAGTTCCTGCTTGTCGGCCAAGTCCTTGCCGCGCGGACGATGCAGCGTGAGAGTTTGGCCACCACGCATAATCTTCAGATTGCCATTAGTGTCTTCAACGGCCTGCAAATCGGTCATGGAGTTGAGCATGGCCCACACCTCGCGCCATTGCAGATTGTGCGGCATGGGGTGCTCAAACAGGCGGTGATAAATTTTCTGGTGCTGAAGGGATAAGGTTGATTCCATGGATTGCTCCCAAGTTAAAAGATCGGAAGCGCGACGAGGGAAGGAATTCGCCGCGCTTCCGAGTAGTAAAAAGCCAAGGTTGGTTACACCAGTGCCGGTTCGGCGGCATCCGCCAGGTGCAATTGGGTTTCGGTAGCGCCGGCGTCGGCCAAAATCGCTTTGGCACGGGTGACTTCATCGGGGGTTCCGTGAACCACCAGCATGAACTTGCCGGCTCGGAGCGAAGTCTCGTAGCGCAAGACGCTTTCCTCTGGAATGCCGATGCTGTAAAGCCCGGCACCGACGGCGCTTAATCCGCCGACCACTACTGCACCCTCCAATGCCCCGACGATCCAGGCGACAATGGGGCCGGCGGCCACCAAGGGGCCGATGCCGGGGATCATGAAAAACGCCGAACCGAAGAGCAGTCCCCAGATGCCGCCCCAAAAAGCGCCGTTCTTGCCCCAATACATCATGCGGTCGCCGGTGGTGTAATAGCCCACCACGTGCTCGTCGGTGTGGTATTCCTTGCTCACAATCGACAACTCTTTCATATTGAAGCCGGCCTGCTGCAATTGCTTGACCGCTTCCTCGGCTTGGGTGTGCCGATCGAAAATCGCGATGACTGAATTCTTATTCAACATGTTCAAACTCCTAATAAATGAGATTGGCTTTGTGGAGTCCGCAATGCGGACCGCCAATGCCGTATTTTCTACAATGGCCCGCAATGCGGACCTTGCTTGACGATGAGATTCCGTTCCTAGTTTCTGATAGCCGAAGGCCTCCGTTCTCATGTTTTGGCAGCGGTGTTGAAATGTCCCGAGGCCACGCTGCCGGAAAGCTGGAACACTTGCACCGTGGTGCCGCTGGTGAAGACCTGCACGACGGCGCCGGAGGTCGGTTCGACTTCGGCGGCGGCTTCGCGCACGTCCATGCCGGTGATCCGCCTGATATCCGCGCGCAGCGTATCGGAGGCGCTATGGAACAACTGCCGGTGATATTCCTGTACCTTCGCGGCGCCGGCGGGGTTTTGTGCCGTGGCCTGCTCGGCCGGCGATAAGGCCCCATGCAGCGTCACCACCAGGGTTTCGCCGCTTAGCACCACGGTGACCGCAGTGGGCTTGTGGCCGGTTGTTTTGTGCTGAAACGCAATTACCGCCAAGGCAATTTGCTCGGCCATGGATTGATTGGATTGAGTCATGACATTCATTTCCGGCGACTTATGCCGCCGTGAAGGGCGCAAGATTAGTCGGTTACCAGCGTCCAAGTGCTATCGGGGTTGTATTGCTTCATGCTACGCACAATGGCGGCGGTATCTGCTCCCAAGTCCTTTTGATAGAGCTTGCCCTGGTGGCTGATGATGAAGGTCATCACCCCGGAAACACCATACTCGGTGGGATGGGCCACCAGCGCGAAGCCGGCAATCATATTGCCGTTGATCACATAGCAGTATTTCCCGCCCGGTGCGTCGGGGCCTTGGCATTTGAGGATATGGAACACATAGCCGTGATAAGGCGTGGGGCGGGGGCCGGATGTTTTATCCAGGGCGTAATTTTCCAGGTCGGCTTGGGCAATCAACGGGCCAAACGGGCTTTGGCTTTCACCGGGGGCGGCGTTCCAATAGAGTCCGTCCTTGCCATTCTTGCTGATGATGCGCTGGGCATATTTCAGCACACCACTGCCATCGCGGTCGGCGCTGGCGTATTCGCGCTGTGCCTCGACATAAGCGCGGCAAACCTTGATGGTTTCCAGTTCGTTCCCGCCAATCTTGCGAGCGAGAATTTCCTGTCTGCCGGCCTCGGTGTCAAAGAACCATTTGCCATCGGGCAGGCGCGTCAGCGGAATGGGGAAGGGCCAGTTATCCTTGCCGATGTCGATGACCGAAGTATTGGCACCCTTCTTTTCCAGTTCCATGTGAGCACTGGCATTGGTGACGAAATGATCGAAGGATTTTTCATCCTCAACCTTGTCGCCGGTGACGAATTCCCCGACCGATGGGCCGAAAATATGGTCCAAAGCAGCGTGGTCATGTGCCTTGGCGGCGGTGACCAGGGCGGCGGCGGCCAGATCGTCGGTGTCGAACTGCTGCTGGCCGACACCGGCCTCGCCGGCGGGACGAGTGAGTGGGCTGCTCTTAGTAGCCGTGGCGCCGCAGCCGGTGATGAGGACAAGTGTGAATGCCATGGCACAGGCGAGTGCTGCCGTAACAAAATGAGAAGTTCGAGGAAGTATCATAGTTTTCCTTAGTTGGTTCCAAATGGTTAAGCAAACAAACTTTTACCGATGCAATGGTTAATGACGACCACCGGACGAACCATGGCCGCCGGATGAGGCATTGCCACGGCTGCTTTGGGCGCGGGCCGCGCCACCGGAGCCGCCATTGAAGGCGCTGCTGCGTGCCGGTGGTTGTGCCGCCGGAGCCTGCCTGGGCGGCGCGGAATTTACGCGTGCCGGGGCTGGCGCTTGGCGTTGGACGGGCGCTTGCGGTTGCGCGGCCCTTGGCTGGGTACGTTGCACGGCACGCTGCACATCGCCGCGATTTCCCGATGGTTCAAAGGCGTTTCTCGATGGTTGGGCCGCTGGGCTATTTCCTACACGGCCATGTGCCGGTTCACTGCCTCTGCCTGCGACCGTCCGGCCTGGCCGATCCGCGCCAATATGAGCCGCCGCCACAGGCGTCATTCGAGGCGGTGCCCCGCGCGGAGCGCGTCCCCATGGTTTGGGATTGTTATTCCAACCTGAACCATGGCGGTTCCATTCCGGTGGATTGCGATCCCAGCCCTCGGGGTGATGCCACCCGTGATACCAACCACCGCCGTCTTCGATGTAGCCGTCACCCCAGTCAAAATCATTGTCTAACCAGAGGCCGATGGGATAACCATCGCTGAAAGTGATCTGATAGGGGTCATCATAAACCAAATTCGGGTCGTATGTAGGCACATACATCATGTTGGGGTCGGCTGGTTCAATGTAGATGGCGCCTTGGTCGCTGACCACCTGTTCCTGCGGTGTGGTTTGGAGATTCTTGACGGCTTGTGCCTGGGCACGCAAGCGCTGCACCGAAGCCAATACATCTTTCGGCTGGTTTATGTACGCCGCGCCCAAAGTTTGCGTCCAATTGATTTGCGCATTCATCATGCTCAGAACCGTGGGGTAATGAGCCAGGCCTTTAACCGAGCCATCCCAGTTCTGCGCGTCGATATCCGCCTGGGTGGGATTGGGCGTGGCCGTAAGCCACTGTTCGGCTGCAACGATATCCTGCGGATAAGTGGCGGCGGGGAAGATCAGCGACAAAAGCGGATCGGGGTACAGCGCCACTGGCCCAAGCAACTGATCGAGTTGGCCGGCATCAAGGGCAACTTGCGTTTCAGGCGCGGCTGGCGTTACCGGCGGGGCGCCTTGCGGATATTGGACGTATTGCGGGTATTGCGGGGCTGTGGGATCAACCTGCCACTGGGCCATGGCACATCCGCCAAGGCAATAAAGATTGGCCATGCCGGTCAGACACCAAATCGTTCGCCATTGTTTTCGCATTAAATTGCCTCCAATGAAACCCATATCGTCTTAGCGATGGTCATCATCATGGTGATCGTGGTCGTGACCGACATCCACTTGTATGTGGTCATCATGATGATGATCGTAATCACGATCGTGATCACGATGGTCTTCAAAACAGCCGGCCAACAGAAAGAGGAAAAGCGGAACGATTAAAACCGCCGTCAATGTTGAGAAGATGATCGCTATCCGCCGCATAGTACACCTCGTAACGTAAAACAAAAAAGCCGACGTGCTCAAATGCCCGGAGGCAATCAAACACGTCGGCTTACTCTACAACCGGCCACCCAACTAATCGGGCTGCCTTTTATTTAGTCGTCCGACAATTTATTTATTGGTCAGGTGCGAGTCATTGTTCTCGCATACATCCACACAATAGGCCGCTCATTTTGAAATAGCAATGAAAATATCGAAGGGATTTAGTTCTGCCGTGTTGAGGATGGAAATGCCCCCCAGGCGTTTGCCTGCGGCAAAACCGGCCAACCTGTGGGCAAGCTTGGCCTCGATCTGCCGGAGTTTGTCGGTATGCCGGGCATGTTGACCGGCGGCGTATTGCCTGGCAACGCCATGGGCTGAAAAATGCCGCCCTTTCAGGGTCAAAAATCGCCCGCCGGATGTGTCACGCATCCGTTGAAAGGTGCCTGTGGCAATTGCTTCCCTTGAGCATACGGGCAATTGGAGTAAGCTAATGCCGGCATTGATGATGCCGACGAAGTCTCGCATCCTTTATTTCCGGAGTTCTCATGGCAAAAAAAACGTCCCAATCACGCAAAGTCAAGCCGCGTACCTTATCACCCAAGGCCGGTTCCACCATCTTATTTGAAGGCGACAGTTTGACCCGGTTTGCCGGCAAGCCGAGCCTGGACACATGGGCGTGGATGCGACTCATGGGCGCGAATTATGGATACCCGGAAAAAGTCGGCGACTGGATATTCTGTAACCGCCCCGATCTCAATATCACTTGCCACACCGGAGCCATGGGCGGGGCCATCCTGGCCGATGTGCTGGAACGCTATGCCACGGTGACGCAGACCTATAAACCGGGCATTGTGGTGATGACCATCGGCGGCAACGATGCCAACCGTGCCGTGCCGCTTGCCGAATTCCGCAGCCAAGCCGAGGATTATTGTCGGCGGCTGCATGATTTGTGCGATGGCAAGGTGCTTTACCTTGGCAACATTCTGTCGGCGCACGGCTCCAACAAGCCGCGCGAAGCGGCCAAGCCTTATTACCGAACGATGGCCGAGGTTGTCGAATCGCATGGCGGTTTGGCGGTTGATCTGGGCACGGTGCTGGTGCGTAAAGCTGAAGCCCTGGCAAAGCTTTGGTCGGGGCACACCATCTATCACGACGGCACGCACTTTAACGCCGTGGGCAATGAGATTGTCGCCGGCGTGGTGCTGCGGGCGCTGGGGTTGATGGTGACGCCCGGTGATCCCGATTGGCCGAGTTAGGCTTTGAACATCCCGTTTGACGCGTGGTCATCCCTCGCTGATGCACTTGTCGTAAAAATCCACGTAGCGGTCTTTGTTTGCTCCGCTGCGCTGGGCGATGGCCGCACGCGGGTGTTGATTTAATTGGCCGGAAATGTTGTACGGCACGGATGGGCCCCAATCCATTTTTTCACGCAGCGGGACGAAATCATCTTGCAGCAACTGCAAAACCGGCCGGAGTTTGAACTTCGGATTGCGCAGGAAACCCAGCAATAATTCCATGGGGCAGTTGCCGGCGCCGCGCCCCAGACCGGCCATGGTGGCGTCAAGACGATTGGCGCCGTGGATAATGGCCTCGATGGTGTTGGCGAAAGCCAGTTGGAGATTATTGTGGGCGTGGATGCCGATCTGTTTCTTGCATTGGGCCGCGCCGAGGTATTTTTTCACCAGCAATTCAATCTGTTCGGCATACAGCGAGCCATTGCTGTCCACCACGCACAGCACGTCGGCATCGCTGGCGGCCATGGCTTCCAATGCCTGATCCAGGTCGGGTTCGGGAATGGTGGATACGGCCATCAGGTTGCAGGATACCTCATAGCCTTTGTCCTTGGCGTCCTTGATCATGTCCATGGCTTCGGGGATCTGATGCACGTAACACGCCACGCGCACCATGTCGATGACACTGTCCGACTTTTTGGGGATGTCGTTGCGCCAGTCGCACTTGCCGGCATCGGCCATCACCGAAAGCTTCAGCGGTGTGGGGTTGTCACCGACGATGCGGCGGACGGCATCTTCTTCGCAAAAACGCCAATCGCCCGCCTTCAGCCCGGCAAACATCTTCCGCGAAGCGCGGTAGCCAATCTCCATGTAATCCACCCCGGCGGCCACGCAGGTGTCGTACACGGCCTTGACCAGCGTGTCATCAAAAGCATGTTCGTTGATCAACCCGCCGTCGCGGATGGTGCAATCCATCACTTTGATTTCCGGCCGGTAGGTAATCCAGGGAGCTTTCATAGGCAAATCCTTACTTGCGTAAATAACAACGCCACCGGCGGCGCATCGCGCCAGCAGTCAATGGACACCCATCATCAATGGGTATTTGGATTGTGAACAAACTGGCGTCCCGAGTCAATCCGCGTGTGCCAAGTTTGCCCCTGTAATCACCGCCGATGGCAACAACACGCTAAATTCACACGCCAGCCATAAGAATTTTTGACGGCAACCCGGTTTTGGGCGTTTTTTCCACGGTTCTGTTCGCAAACAGGTGAATAAAATACGCAGGCAATGAAAATTCGTCTTGACATCACCTGAATCAAGAGTAAGCTATATATCGTTGTGAAAAAATCCGTTCTATTTTTTTTGTTCGCAAATTAGGAGTGTACCATGTCCAGCCGGTCCCATAAGTCGGTTTCCGCCAATCGTTCTTCATTCAAAAATCTCACTCACTCGCGCAAGGCTAAACTTGCCGGCATCGTGGCTTCTGCCGCGATGGCGCTCATGGGCGGGCGCATGGCGCAAATGGCGCACGCCGGCGATCAAACCTGGCAAGGCCCCACCGGCACCGGCGGCAGCGGCACTTGGGATAGCAGCAGTTCAAACTGGTCCGGCGGCACTTGGACCGGCACCGGCAATGCCATCTTCACCTTGCCGGCAGCCAGCGGCAGCGGCGCTATCACCTTCAATAATAACGAATCGGCCACGGGGTTGATCTTCAACGTCGGCGGCTACACTGTCTCTGGCACCGGCAATTTATCGCTCACGGGCAACATCACCGTGAACCAAGGCTCCGACACCTTCACTTCGTCGATTTTGGATTCCGGCATGCTGTTCAAGAACGGCAACGGCATGCTTGTGCTCAACGGCAATCAGACCGGCAACCTTACTGGCGGCATCACCTTGACCGCCGGCTTTCTCCAGGCCAGCACCAACGCCGGCGTGTTGGGCGGCAGTGGCAACGGCCTCACTTTGGCCGGCGGCACATTGTGGCTTCTCGACAACGCCGGCCTGAATTTCGCCAACAACGTCACCGTCTCCAGCAACTCCAACATCATCCTCGATCACGGTGCCACCGGCGGCGCTGGTGTTACCAGCACTCTTGGCACGCTCAGTATTGGCTCAGCCCTTAACGTCATGACAGGCGGCGGCTCAACCGATACCGGTACGGTCGGCCTGACTTTCGGCGCTACCACTCTTACCAACAACGCGACTTTCCTGGTGCAGAACCGCAGCGACGTCGCCACTGAAGTCCTCACTCTGGGCGCGGTCACCGGCAGCTACAACATCACCAAGGGCGGTTCAGGCAACTTGATTTTCAGCAACACCAGCACCACTTCCATCGCCAACGGCTCGGGCAATTTCATCGTCTATCCCGCTAACTACAACGGCACCGGCACCGGCAGCGGCACTGCTGCCAGCAGCGGCCAGATCACCATCAACGGCACCGACACCAGCACCGGCAGCTTCCTTATCTATGGCGACAACGTGGTACTCACCGGTGCTAATGCGGCCATCCCCAACAGCACGGATATCGAATTGCTGGGCGGCACGTTGACCTTGGGCGCTTCCGGCGACACCAATCTCGCCCGCCTGAATACCGGCGCCACCCTCACCATGGGCGGCGGCACGCTTAACAGCAATACCAGCGTTGGCGCTACGCTTACGCAGGGCATCGCCGCCTTGGCCCTGCAACCCGGCATGAGCGCCATTGCCACAGGCAGCAGCGGGGCGGCCACACTTACCTTGTCTATCGCCAACCCCGTGGTCACTCGCGCTACCGGCGGCGTTATCGATTTCAAGACCAGCGGCAACTTCCAGGCCAATTTTGCCACCCAGCCCACGCTTGTCGGTGGCAGCGGCGCCTACAGCGCCGGTGGCATCATCGGTGGATGGGCTGTCTATAACAACAGCAACATAGTCGATTTCGCCTCGCAAAACACCACCGGCAATATCATAGCCTGCGTTTACGACTCCAACGATAGCATCAATACCTTCGGGAGCAACAGCACCATCCAGCAGTCATTGGCTGGTGGTAACGTCACCCTTAGTGCCAGCGAGACTATCAATGCCTTGAGGCTTGACGGCAACAGCACTACACCTTACACCCTAAACCTTAACACCAACACGCTCACCCTCGCCACCGGCGGCTTGCTCATCTACGACAACAGCAACGACGTTTCGGCCATCACCAACGGTACCCTCACCGCCGGCAGCGCGGCTGGGGCCGAACTATTCCTGACGATTGAAGGCACCAGCAATGGCCAAACCAGCGTCTCCGCCACTATTGCCAACAATGCCGCTGGCAAGGTGAATTTTGTCCGCAGCGGTGAGGTAACTCCTCCGCTCTACCTCTCCGGTGACAACACCTACACCGGCCAGACCTTCCTGAACAACAGCAACAACGTCAACATCAACGGCACCAACGGCAACACCTACATTCTCACCGAACGCCAGTTCGGCGCCATGCCCACCCCGGGAACGCTGGTCAACAACAGTCTGGTACTCAATAACGGTAACTTCGGTTTCATTCCCAATGTTCAGCCTTCCTGGGCTGCAGAACGCGGCATTACCCTGGCCGGCCTGGGCGGGGCGATTAACACAACCTACCAGGGTTCACTGGTCATTCCCGCGCCGATCAGTGGCGAAGGCGATCTCTGGGTGAATATCAACAGCGGTTGCAGTCTGCTGCTTTCCAACAATAACAGCACCTTCAATGGCGCGTTTGAAACGCAAGATTCCAACGGCAATTTATTCTTCACTTCCATCGCCAACATCGGACAGCCCAGTTCTTTGGGCGAGCCGACAAACGCCGCCAACGGTTTGATCGTCGATGATGCCAACAACCCCAAGGTAACTTTCGTGGGCATTGGCGCCCAAAGCTCCAACCGCGATTTCAGTTTCAATGGCGGCGGCAGCAGCGGCCTGGCCGCCAGTGGCAGCGGCGTTCTGACTCTCACCGGCAACGTGCAAATCGCCTATTACTCAAGCAACAATAATAATACCGCTCTAGGCGGCAGCGGCTTTGGCATTTGGAGCGGTAATATCCTCCAGACTGACAGCACGGCCACATCCGGTATCACCATAGGTGGCTATGGCACCTGGCAACTCAGCGGCCAAAACACTTATACCGGACCGACTGTTCTCGCGGCCCAAAACTTCTCGGACGTTCTTGAATTCACCACCATCGGCATGGTCGGCTCCGGCCCCAGTAGTTTGGGCAATCCGAGCACCATCACCAATGGCACCATCGGCCTGGGAGGCAACAGTTTCCTGCGCTTCGTCGGCAGCGCCAGCCAGACGTCTGATCGCGTCATAGCGATGAATGCCCAAAACGCCACCTACAACTATTATGTGGATGCCAGCGGCACCAACGGCGCTGTGCTTACCCTCACCGGTGGCATTGCCAGCCTGAACACCAGCAGCACCGAAGGCTTGTACTTAATGGGCACCGGCTCGGGCGTTGAGAGCGGCGTC
>Ga0316217_10006704_pt1 | contig 11276 bp, 10 predicted proteins | sample 1anoAmetaG_FD_203633 | JGI IMG/M metagenome (GOLD analysis project Ga0316217, IMG submission 203633) | Freshwater microbial communities from Trout Bog Lake, Wisconsin, USA - 1anoA | ecosystem: Environmental > Aquatic > Freshwater > Lake > Hypolimnion/Profundal zone | place: USA: Wisconsin... | reverse complement strand
ATTCCTTCAAGGCAGAACCGACACGTCCCACAGGGCAGGCTCGGATTAACGGCCACACGGTCGCCGACCCGCACCGATGTCACGCCCGCGCCAATCGCTGATACGGTGCCTGCAATTTCGTGTCCCAACACCATCGGCTCTTTCAGCCGAACGGTGCCAAACCCGCCATCGTGGTAATAATGCAAATCCGAGCCACAAATGCCGCCGCGCGTAACCGAAACCGCTACTTCCCCTGGTCCGGGATTATGCAAGGGAACATCGCCGATCCGTAAATCATGGGCGGAATAGATGATAATGGCTTTGGTTTCTGTTAGCATAATCGTTGAACTTTCATTGATAATTTTCTGACAGTGGACGATTTTTGTCCATTCGAAAAGCTTCTATTTTAAACTATTCACGCTGTATTCTCGTTGTGTTGATTCAAAAGCTGAGCAAACCCTACTAACCGGATGATTTTAGATGTATTTTATTCTGTCAAAGCTACTCTGGTTTGTCTTTTGTCCGAGTAATTTTCTCCTGCTCCTGATGACGATTGGATTGGCTCTGAGCCTTTTCGGATATCATCGGAAGGGGCGGCTTTTCCTCATTCCAAGCCTTGTCGCCTTCCTAGCGATTGCCTTTTTACCCCTCGACGAGTGGGTGGCTCGCCCTTTGGAGACGCGGTTTCCGCCTTGGCAGGATGATGGTCGTCCGGTTGATGGCATCATCGTTTTAGGCGGCAGCGTCAATTTGGCTTCTTCCTCGGCTTGGAACGATCTGTCACTCAATTCAGCAGCGGATCGCCTCGTCGCCATGGCCGATCTCGCGCGGCGCTATCCATCGGCAAAACTTGTTTTCACGGGAGGGTATGGCGCGCTTACGGGCCGCGCGATTTCGGAAGCCGATATTATTGAACAGCATATCACAAAACTCGGTCTCCCTACCGACCGCATTCTCTATGAGCGCCAATCCCGCAATACGCGGGAGAATGCACTCTTTACCAAAACCATGCTGAACCCCAAGCCGACGGAGCGCTGGCTCCTTGTTACGTCCGCTTGGCATATGCCGCGCTCCATCGGTCTCTTCCGCAAAGTGGGATGGATCGTCGAAGCCTATCCGGTGGGGTGGACGACATCGCCGGGCTTTGGAGACAGCGCCAAAGCTCCTGAAATGTCCAAACATATGGTTCGTTTTGATACGATGGCGCAAGAATGGGTCGGGTTGTTCGCTGCCCGTATCGCTGGATATTCCGACGATGTTCTGCCCCATCCTTAAACGCGCTTAATCAAGCCTCGGCAGCCCAAGCCGATAAACCCCTTTAAAGTCCATCGGATCAACAGGTCGTCCTTTGCGATAAATCACAATGCGTCCCTCCATCGCCAACGAAACCGCCTCTTTACGGATCGGTTGCATCAGAGGCCCCCATTCATCCGGGTGCGGCCCGCCCATCAACCGCGCGACTTCGGATGGGCAAAAGGTCTTATCGCCGCCACGCGATGCAGCAAGCGCCAGAAGCGTTTCACGAATAGCGGCCATATCAGGGGAATCACTCATGTCTCGACATGGCGCATGGAATAGGATGGCGTCAATGCGCCATCAATCAATCGGCTTTTTCCGATATGACCAGTTCTTTGACCGCATCATGCGAAGCGGAGCGGAATTGGCGATGCAACATCGCCACCAATGATGCAACCGTCGTGAGGATCAGCACGATAGGCGAGACAAACCAACCAACATAAGCTAAGGCAAAGAAAAACGCCCGCTGACCCCGGTTAAACTGCCGTCCGGCATCGGTGACTACGGCAGCAAGCGCTTTCGAATGTCGTTCCGATTCAATGGCCTTTTCAGGCTCATGGCTCGGCGAAGCACCAATCAAAATCGCCGCATAATTGAACAAGCGATACGACCAAGCGAATTTGAAAAACGCATATACAAAGATAACGGCAAGCCCTGTCACTTTGATTTCCCACATCGCGCGGCTCGTATCGAGGCCCAAGGGCAAATCGGCAAAAATCTTGATCACATCATCGGCGGCCCGCAATAGCGCCAACGTGCCACCAAACGCAAAGAGCGAGGTCGAGGCGAAAAACGCTGTCCCGTTTTGCAATCCCGCCATTACCTGCGTATCAAAAATCCGCTCCTCCCGCTCATGCAACCGCTCGATCCAGCGCTTGCGATAGCGATCCATAAGACCATTCAAACTCTGCTCACGCGCGCGCTCGATGATACGAAAACCAAGCAAGAACAAAGATCAGAAGGGCAAAGACGTCAAGGAAGGAGAAACTGGTCATGGGAAGAGTATCGCGTAAAATCTAAGCAAGTTGCAAGGAACAATCCATAAAAATGGTACAAGCCATAAAAACGGTTTGAAGATTTGACAGCCAATCTCCCAAGATGTGTTACTGAAATCGTCAAATCTCGCGCACCACTCATGATAAGATTGACTAACGTATGAAATCATAGGGCATTCTGGCGAATAGCCCCATCAAATCCTACAGGAACGTTTTAATTAGGCTTTTTGAAGAAAAAACTTTCTGCATAGCAGACGGATCAGGTCTTGTTGTTTACCGGATAGATATCAATTGTATGGCACTTTAATAACAATCATCAGCCCTCATCCAGCGTATTATTCCTAAATCCTAACTTGCTACTCGCTTAATCGTATAACCTCCCCCTATGAGTCGTCCCTTTCTTAGCGTTGAGCATTCAGTAACAAGCCGCGTATGGCGTGAGCGGCTGGATGATTTCAGCCGGGGCGTCGCTTTGGCGCTGGTACAAGAATATGGTCTTGACGACCTCTTGGCACGCGTTTTGGCGGGGCGGGGGGTGACTGCCGCAGAGATACCTGCCTATCTTGAGCCGCGATTGCGCGATCTGATGCCTGATCCTTCTACCCTTATTGGTATGGATCAAGCGGCGGATCGGCTGGCGCAGGCGGTTATGACGCAAGAAACCATCGCTATTTTTGGTGATTATGATGTCGATGGCGCGTGTTCGGCTGCGCTATTGGCGGGTTTTCTGGATCATGTCGGTGTCAAGCGCCTGATCCATATTCCAGATCGGCTGATCGAAGGCTATGGCCCAAACGGCGAGGCGATACGCTCGCTATATGCGGCGGGCGCAAGGCTGCTGGTGACGGTTGATTGTGGTACGACGAGCCATGAGCCGATGGATGAGGCCCGGCGATTGGGTATGGATTCGATTGTGCTGGATCACCATCAAGCCCCCGTCGATCTACCGGCAGCGTTGGCCATTGTTAATCCGAACCGTCAGGATGATTTGTCCGGCCTTGGGCATCTTTGCGCGGCGGGCGTGGTGTTTATGACCTTGATTGCTGTGACGCGTGCCTTGCGGGCGCGGGGATTTTGGCAACAGCGTGGTGGTGAGCCCGATTTGATGGCGCAACTCGATCTTGTGGCGCTTGGCACTGTTTCTGATGTTGTTCCGTTACGCGGGTTAAACCGTGCCTTTGTAAGGCAGGGTTTGCAAGTCGCGCGGCATCGTTCACGGCCTGGCCTGCGGGCGTTGGCCGATATCGCTCGGGTAGACGGGCCGATGACGCCTTTTCATTTGGGATTTTTGATCGGGCCGCGGATTAACGCTGGCGGACGCATTGGCGATGCGGCTTTGGGTGCCAAGCTTCTTCTGACGCAAGATGAAGGCGAGGCGGTGGCGATTGCTACCCGTCTTGATACGCTGAATAAAGAGCGGCAAACGATTGAGATTGAAATGGTGGCGGAAGCCGAGGCCGAAGCTTTGGCGGCTTTGGGCATTTATGAAGACCATGGCAATGTGATTGTTACGGCCTCGGAGCAATGGCATCCGGGAGTGGTTGGTTTGGTCGCGGCCCGCCTTAAGGAACGGTTTCGCAGGCCCGCCTTTGCGATTGCGCTTGATGGTCACGGTACGGGGACGGGATCGGGACGATCTGTTCAAGGCGTTGATCTTGGTCGCGCGGTGCGGGCGGCGGTTGAGGCGGGGCTGGCGATCAAAGGCGGCGGCCATGCGATGGCTGCTGGAGTTACCCTGCGGGTAGACCAAATCGACCCATTACGCGCTTTTTTGGAAGCGCGCTTGGGGGAGGCCTCCGCCGAAGCCCGGGCCGAGAATGGGTTGTTGGTGGATGGGGCCATTAGCGCCGGGGGGGTACGGCCCTCTCTGATCAACGAGATCGACAAAGCCGGGCCTTTTGGTTCTGCTCAACCCGAGCCTTTATTTGTTTTGCCCGCGCATCATGTGGTGGATGCGGCGCTGGTTGGCTCGCAGCATGTGCGGGCGCGGTTTCGCTCCACCGATGGTACGGTGATAGGTGGGATTGCTTTTCGCGCGGCCGATGGACCGATTGGCGAGGCCTTGCTCAAGAGCCGTGGAAAGGCGCTTCATATTGCAGGTCATTTGACGATTGACCGTTATGGCGGCGGCGAGCGGCCGCAAATTCGGATTGTCGATGTCGCTATTCCAGAGCGCGGCTGAGTTTTTTGGCTTGGGACTGCTCCCGGAAAAAGATGAAGAGGCCAGCGGCGACGATGATGCCAGAACCGACAACAATAGCCATATCTGGCCAATCGCCAAAAATCAGAATGCCAAGCAGAACGGCCCAGATGATCTGCGAATATTGGTAGGGCATAACCACCGAGGCGGGGGCTAATTTAAGCGAGCGATTAACCGCAATATGGGCGATGGTGGACACAACGCCCAGCATAGCCAGAAGCGCGAAATCCCTCGGTGTCGGCGGTACCCAATGGGTAGGCGCGGTAACAAGCCCAAAGATTAACGCGGCACCGGCCGGCCAACCCACCAAAACAATGCCTTTGGTACCGCGCAAATGGCGGGTGATGATCATGATCAAGGAAAACATGACGCATCCGGCAATCGCTACAAGGGCGGGGAGCGAAAGGCTGGCGCTTGACGGGCGCATGGCTAATACCACACCACCGAAGCCGATAAAAACCGCAATGGCGCGCGGAGTATCGATTTTTTCACCCAAAAACGCCCAAGCGAGCGCGGTGACGAAAATCGGTGCGGCCATATAGATGGTGACAAGATCGGCGAGCGGCATATAGGCCACCGTCCAATAAAAACTGCTCACTTCGGCGGTTGTAATGACAACCCGGACGAGATTCATACGCCATTGGGGTGGCATAAGCAGGGTTCGCCACCCTTCGCGATAAAACGCAGGCGAGAGGAGGACTAACCCCGCAACGCTGCGGATGAGCAAGACCTGGCCGACGGAATAGGTGGAAACCAGCCATTTTCCCATCACATCATTGGCAACATACATAAAAATCGCCAATATCATGAGCGCAATGCCCATGAGGATATGTTGTGCGGTCTGATCCCTGTCGGTCTTGTCCGATGTTTCAGACAAAGCTTCGAGATCCTCGCCCGTCCCGAACGAGGGCTCAATCAGCGCCGTGTGCGGTTTTTGAGGGGTTTTGACCGATATATCGGATTTTTCTAGGGAAGAGGACATAGGTGGGGGTATGCGGGGTCCAAGGATTATTGGGAATAATTCATTTTACTTAAGGTTTTTCCGTATCGCCTGTCTCAAGACGCTTGTCGAGTGGCGATTGTTCGCCTATAAGCGCGCGAACTTGACCAAGCGCCCTTCGTCTAGCGGTCTAGGACGTCGCCCTTTCACGGCGAAAACACGGGTTCGATTCCCGTAGGGCGCGCCACGGTTTTTTTAAAAGCCTTTTTGTCGGTCGATTGTTTGGACCAAGATCTTGGGGCCGAATTTTTTATCCTCGTCTTGAGGGAACCCTGAGCCGCCGGGATCGTTATATTGTCAGCTATCCCATTCGAAGCCTTTCAACGAAGGCATTTTAAAATCTCCGCTTGAGATGGCGTAGGCTGTTACTTTTTAGCTTCCTTTAAACCCCTTAAAATATATCTTTCAAGGAGATATTTCGTGAAAAATCCTCTCATCTCTTTAGCGACTACAGCGACTTTATTGGCGTGTTTGTCCGTCCCCGCTTTCGCCCAAGGCGCGATGCAAACCTTATCCGTTATGACGATTGATACCACAACGCTACAAAGCGGTTATCGGGCAAGCAAAGTGATTGGCGCGAAAGTTGTCAACGAGGCCAAAGAAGTTGTTGGTAAAATTGATGATCTCATCATCACGCCTACGGAAAAAGTTCCATTCGCTATTATTTCGGTTGGTGGTTTTTTGGGGGTTGGATCAAAATATGTCGTCATTCAGGCCAGTTCGCTTGAAATTCACAGCACAACGATTTTGCTTCCCGGTGCTACGAAAGAAGCCTTAAAGGCTTTACCACCTTATACATACGCCAAGTAATGTTTAAGCCTTAAAACATTACCCCATCGGTGAGTGCGGTCTTTTAAAAAGGAGCGCACCCATTTCTCTGCTTTTTAGTAACCGTGCCTGTTATACGCGTCGTGTTATCGCCTATTTCCTTTAACCTAACAACGCAGAGTGAGTGTAAGCCATGATCGATACCAGCAAAACGGACCCTAATGATATTGCCGCTGATATCTCTGCGTTGCGGAAAGATATTGTGCATCTCACTGAGACAGTAACACGTGTTTTGGCCCATCAGGTTGATGGAGCAGTGGAGCAAGCCACATCATCCGCTAATGCGTATATGAAAGCAGGAACCGAACAGCTCAAAGAGGTCAAAGGACAATTTGAGGCGGCCGCATCGGATATTGAAAAAAAGATTGAACATAATCCGCTAGCTTCTATGGCTATAGCTGCGGGGATTGGTCTTTTGATTGGTATCAGTGTTAACGGCAAACGGTAGCTTACGCGGTGGGACCGTTTGTGTCGGCGTTCGTTAAAAAATGTAAGAGCGAGATTAGCCTTGCGCTCATATCCTTCGGCTGGATGTTTGCTGCTCTTTTTTTGGCGATTGGTGCGGTAGGTTTTTTACTCATCGCTTGTTTCATCAGATTGCGATATGAAATGGATGAAGACGCTGCGGCCATGATAATGGCGGGTGCAATGGCGATCTCGTCTTTTGTCATTGTTCTTGCCGTAGTGATCGCTCGACGAAAGAGAAGACGTGTTACCTTGGACGTTGATAGTAGTATTCAAAAGAATATGTCTGATACCGCATTTAATGATATCGCCGAATGGCTTGAAGGTTCTGGATTTTCCGATGAAGCGAAGTCTCTGCGTGCAACATTAACCTTATCGCGCCAAGCCCGACCTTATTCAATTATAGCTGTTTCATTCCTATTTGGGTTTTTATACTCTACGCGGCTTTGTCGTGAACCCAAAAGTGATTCAAAGAAATAAATAATAGCCTACGAAACATAGAACCATATTATTATTTTTTGAAACTAAATAGCTTTCCCGGCGTTTAATGCTTAACTTATACGCGAGGATATGATGCTTATAGATCCCCTTAGATCAATCACAAAAGTAATCATTGCGACGATTGTTATCAGTCTCATGCCGCAGGTGACGGTCTTTGCTGATACACCTATCCAAGAAAAACGAATTGCAATTGTTATTGGTAATAGCGCTTATCCGGCGGATAAGATTGATACGGCAGCCAATGATGCAGGTTTAATTGCGCAAACCTTACAAGTAGCGGGATTTGATGTCGTCGGTGCACGTGATCTTGATAGTGCGACGTTGCGCGCATCGTTGCGCGAGTTTATCGATAAAGCCGCCGCATCTGGGCCTGAAACGGTTGCCTTTTTTTATTTTTCAGGCAATGCAGTGCAGTTTGAAGGCGAAAATTATCTTGTCCCAATTGATGCGGTTATGGCGCGTGATGCTGATATTCCGATTGAAGGGATTAAGGTATCTGATGTGACGCGATCGCTTGCGGGCTTGCCACTTAAAGCTAGGATTATCGTGCTTGATGCGGCGAGGATCAATCAATCGGGCGAGGCCAGCCATCCTTTATCGGGCGGCCTTGCTCTTATGGAGCCGGAAGCAGGCACGCTTTTAGCGTTTAATGCCGCACCGGGGACGATTAGTCCTTATGAAAAAGGTCCTTTCGGGTCTTATGCCACCGCTTTATCAGAAATGATCAAAGCAGGCGGTCTATCGCTGAATGATGTGTTTGATCGCACGCGGTTGCGGGTTGCTGATTTAACATTGGGTACCCAATTGCCTTGGCAAAAATCACGCATTGATGTGCCGTTTGTATTTTTAGAAAAGACCGCTGATGCTTCAACCGCAGAGACGGATCATTTTGCCGATTTGAAGACCAAACCATTCAATGATTTTAGTGCGGCGGATGCGTATCAAGCAGCCCTTGCGCGCGACACACTTGTTGCCTACGAACAGTTTATCACGGCTTACCCGAATGATCCTTTAGCGCGGCGTGTTCGCGCGATTGTCGCGGCGCGGCGTGAAGCGGCGACCTGGCATGAGACCGTTGTGGGTGATCAGCCTGATGCGTATTGGTCTTACCTCAAACGTTATCCCGACGGACCACATGCCTATGAAGCCCATCGAAGGCTTGCCGATTTAGGAGCTCCGATTAATCCGCCATCCGCAACTGTCGAATACGCCTATGATGTAGCACCCCCCATTGAGGACGAACTCTATTATGTCGCTCGTCGCCGCTATCTCTACCTTGGCGACTCGTCGTTTGATTTGATTGCTCCGCCCATTCTTTCGCTGCTGTTTATGCCGCGTCGCCCTGCCTATTTTTCAAATATGCGATCACCATTATTATCGCGTGGACTTTTCATGTTACCGACGCCGGATTATTATCCGGTACAACGCGGCATCGAACAGCCACGCTATATTGCGCCACCGCCGCCAAGCGCAGTGACGGTTGATATTCATAACACGATCATTGTTAATCCGGTCACGAAGGCTCCCGTTGTAACAACGCCTGCGGGCGTTGTTGTGCCTTTGGTGCCACCTTCACCGCCGCCAACAAAGCCAGGACAACCCGTTAGCGTTAAAGCGCCGATTGGAGGTGCGGTTGCCGTTCCTGTTGCTGTTGTGCCTGCTATGGGGGTAGCGATACCGAAGGCGGTTGCCAATCAATTGCCAACAAGCAAGCTTGGGCCAAAGTCAACTCCTGCGGCAATGGCTCCCATCGAAGCTACGCCAAAGGCAAAGCCGCAGGCCTTATCGACAGTTGTGGCTCCCCCTGCGGAGGCTGCTCATGCCTTACCCAGCATTGCGAAGCCTGCGGCGGTACCTGTTACAGCAGTACCTTCGGTAATATCCGTTGCTCCTGCAACGCCTCTTGCGGCATCAAAGCCCGTTTTAGCCCTCCCGGTGCCGGATGCGACAGCGCCGACGCTGGCGAAGCCTGCACCCTTGCCATCGGGGGTGCCAGTTTTGAAGGCTCCTGCACGGGATCAGCCTGCCAAACAGCCTGCAAAGGGCTTAGACGCGCCGCAAAACGCACCTAAGCTCTTACCCGATACGCCCAAGGCTCCCGTGATCGCGCCAAAGGCCCCAGCGCCTGCATTACCCGGGGTGCAAGCACCAAAGCCGCAAGCGTCACCCGCTCACCCACCTGTTGCTCCTCCACGCGTGGTACCGCCGCCACAAAAGGCCGCGCCGCCTGCTGCTGTTCGACCTGCTCCGGCGGCACACGTAGCTCCGCCAAAAAAACCTGCGGCATGTGGACATTCGGGTGAACCGGCCTGCTAATGGTTAGGTAACTTTTCTAACCCTTTATAATTCCGCCTTTGTGGTTTTCCATTCCTGTGAAAGAGTGGGAATCAGACACGAAATGCGAAAAAGGGGATAGGAAATGAAGGCGGTGAAGTGGGGTATTCTCTCGACGGCGAAAATCGGCGTTGAAAAAGTTATTCCGGGCATGTTGAAAAGCAAGGATATCGATATTGCAGCCATTGCCTCGCGCGATAAAAAGCGGGGAACGGCGTGGGCCAAAAAACTTGGTATTCCGAAGGCCTATGGGTCTTATGAGGAGCTTTTAGCCGACCCTACCATTGAGGCGATTTATAATCCTTTGCCCAATCATTTGCATGTTCCCTTGACGTTAGCGGCTGCAAAGGCGGGTAAGCATGTTTTGTGCGAAAAGCCCATTGCGATTACTGCGAAAGAGGCGAAGCTTTTGCTTAAAGCGCCTAAGAACGTGATGATCCAAGAAGCATTTATGGTGCGGCATAATCCGCAATGGCTTGAGGTACGCAAACTTATCGATAAAGGCACGATTGGACGCGTTCAATCGGTGCATATGATGTTTTCTTATCATCTGGTCGATCCGAAAAATGTTCGTAATCGATCCGATATTGGGGGCGGTGGATTGCTCGATATTGGCTGCTATCCGATTACCTTGGCGCGGTTTATTTATCGGGCGGAACCTGTTCGCGTGACGGGTACATTTGATCGCGATCCAAAGTTTAAGACGGATCGGTTGATGAGTGGCTTAGCCGATTTTGGCAAGGCGCGGCATTTGTCTTTTATCGTGGCAACGCAAGGTGCGCCGTATCAAAAGACGGTTATCCTTGGCGAGTTTGGTACCATTGAGGTGGAAGTACCGGTGAATGCATCGCCCGATCATCCCAATCGGTTCATCGTGAATGTAACGGGCAAGAAGCCAAAAATGATTGAGATGCCTGTGATAGATCAATACCAGGTTCAGGCGGAGGATTTTGGTAAAGCGATTCGTAAAAAAGCGAAAGCGCCATATGATGTCGCGGATGCGGTTAAAAATATGCAGGTTGTCGATGCCTTTTTTCGGTCAGAAAAGTCTGGCAAATGGGAAACAGTGAAATCTTAAACCAAGCTTTTTTCAGAAGGGGCCGCAATGGCTGAACAACCCGCCCATGCGATGGATGAATTGGGATCGGCCGCAGCCTTTGCGCCTGATCCTGACTTTGTGGCGCATGTCGAACGGGCCATTGCTGCTGATGATGCAACGCGTCTGGGCGCGTTGATTGAAGGCCTGCACGAGGCCGACCAAGCGAGTTTGCTTGAAGCGTTAGACCATGATTCGCGGCCCAAATTGATTGAGCTTTTGGGATCGCGGTTTGATTTTGCGGCGCTGACGGAAGTCGATGATTCCGTTCGTGAAGATATTTTGGAGGAGCTGGATACCGATACGCTTGTTGAAGGTATGCGCGAGCTTGAAAGCGATGATGCGGTTTATATTTTAGAAGATCTCGATCAAGACGAGCAGAATGAAATTCTCGATGCGCTGCCTGCGATTGATCGCGCGCAATTGCAAAAGAGTCTCGACTATAAAGAAGGCTCTGCCGCGCGTTTGATGCAGACGCATTTGATTGCGGTGCCGCCTTTTTGGACGGTAGGGCAGGTGGTGGATCATTTATCCGAAGCCGCTGATTTGCCCGATAGTTTTTTTGAAGTCTTCGTGGTTGAT
>Ga0316217_10006703_pt1 | contig 11276 bp, 15 predicted proteins | sample 1anoAmetaG_FD_203633 | JGI IMG/M metagenome (GOLD analysis project Ga0316217, IMG submission 203633) | Freshwater microbial communities from Trout Bog Lake, Wisconsin, USA - 1anoA | ecosystem: Environmental > Aquatic > Freshwater > Lake > Hypolimnion/Profundal zone | place: USA: Wisconsin... | reverse complement strand
TCCTGGGTCAGCAGCGCCGCGGCGATGCAGGGCAGGGCGGCGTTCTTCGCGCCGGAAATGGCAACCCGCCCCTCCAGAGGGACTCCACCTTGAATGACCAGCCGATCCATTGTTGCTCCATGCGTAATCGTTCAGCTTAGCGGATCCGGGAGGGTTCCGGCCAGGATCCGGCCCTGGAGGGCCGCGGCGGACAGGGCGCCCCAGGCCCGGCTGTCATGGCTTTCCGGCCGGTTGTCACCCAGCATGAAATAGCCGGGGCCGGTGGCCCAGGGGCCGGAGGTCTCCCGCTCGGGGCTCTCCACGTACGGTTCGGGCACCGGCAGGCCGTTGATCCACAGGCCGCCGTCGCGCAGTTCGACCCGGTCGCCGGGGACGCCCACCAGGCGCTTGACGGCGGCGCCGCCCGGGGTCTGGACCAGCCAGATCTGCCCGGCGGCGGGGGCGCCGGCGCACCAGGGGCGCAGGGCGAAGCAGAGCGCGCCGTGCTTCAGCCTGGGCTCCATGCTCCGGCCCTGGATCCGGACCGGGTGCAGGACGGCCAGGGGGGTCAGGGCCAGGGCCAGGGCGGCGGCCAGGGTCCGCAGGGGCACGGTCACAGGCGCAGGGCCAGGCGGCGGCCGCGGCCGTCGGTGAGGGCCACTTCGGTGATCCGGGCCGGGGCGGGCACCTTCGGGGCCAGTTCGGTGGCGAGCCGCCGGGCCAGGTCCATGGGGTCCCTGAGCCCCAGGTCGGCCAGCAGCTGGCCCTGGAGCGGCGCCAGGATCCCGTCCAGGGCGGCTTCCAGGTCGCGGAAATCGACGACGACGTCGAAAGCGTCGAGCCCCAGGCGGGCGGTGATGACCTCCACGGTGTAGTCATGGCCTTCCCAGGCGCCCGCGGCGGAACGGTAGACCACCGACAGGTGCCGCTGCACGGCGGCCTCGAAACGGAGGGAGGAGGTGGAGGGGGCATCCATCCCCCGATTCTGCCACCTCTCGATGTAAACTGGCTTCTGCAGTTTTGGGAGATGCCGATGCGTGATTTTTCAACCCAGTCCGTCCGGATGGAAGTGGAGCGGGAGGAACTGGAATTCGACGTGCTGTTCGTGGGCGGCGGCCCCAGCAATCTCGCCGGGCTGTGGCGGCTGCTGGACCTGATCGAGGCCCATAACGCCCGTCCCGGCGCGAAGAAGCTGGAAGGCCTCACCATCGGCCTGATCGAGAAGGGCGACGAGATCGGCGACCACGCCTTCTCCGGCGCGGTGCTGGATCCCGAGGCGCTGCAGGAGCTCTGCCCGGACTACCTGGAGCGGGGCTTTCCTTCGGAGGGGCCGGTGCGGGCGGAGGAGGTCTGGCTGTTCACCGAGCGCAGCGGCTTCCGGGCGCCGGTGCCGCCGCTGTTCCTGCGCAACCACGGCAATCCCATCGTCTCCCTGTCCAGGATGGTGCGCTGGATGGCCGCCCAGCTCGAGGCCCGGGAGGTGCCCGGGGTGGACGTGATGCTCCTGCCGGGCTTCGCCGGGAGCAAGGTGCTCTGGGAGGACGGCCGGGTGGCCGGGGTCCAGACCGCCGACAAGGGGGTCAACGCCGATGGCAGCCCCCGGTCCAATTTCGAGCCCGGGAACTGCCTCAAGGCCAAGGTGACGGTGTTCGGGGAGGGCCCCCGCGGCCACCTGGCCCGGGAGCTGGACGAGGTGCTGGGGCTCCAGGCCGGGGCGGTGAACCCCCAGGTCTACGAGACCGGCGCCAAGGAGATCTGGGAGATCCAGGACGGCAAGGTGCCGGACGGTTTCGTGCTGCACAGCACCGGCTGGCCCCAGAAGGACGGGGAATCCGGCGGATCGTTCGTCTACAAGATGGCCGGCAACCGCCTGGCGGTGGGCTACGTGGTGAGCCTGGACACCCAGGATCCGTTCGCCGACGCCCATCTGGCCCTGCAGAAGTTCAAGACCCACCCCCGCATCAAGCCGATGCTGGAGGGCGGGAAGATGGTCCAGTACGGGGCCAAGGCCCTGGCCATCGGCGGCTGGTACTCCATGCCGCGGCTGGCCTTCGCCGGCGGCATGCTGGTGGGCGACGCCGCCCAGATGGTGAACGCGGCCCGGCTCAAGGGCATCCATCTCGGCATGAAGAGCGGGATGTGCGCGGCGGAGACCATCGTCCAGGCGCTGCTGGAGAACGACTTCCAGGAGGCTTCGCTGATGCGCTACGCCCAGGCCTTCATGGCTTCCTGGGCCGGCGGCGAGCTCTACCGCACCCGCAATTTCCACCAGATCCTCGCCCACGGCTTCACCCCTGTGGCGGCCCTGAAGCTGGGCATCAGCCTGGCCGCCCGGGGCTGGGTGCCCGGGGACCCGCTGCGCGGGCACAGCGACGCGGCCGGGACGGTCAGCACCGAGGCGTTCTACGGCAAGGCCGGGGTCAAGCGGGACGATCTGGACTGGGGCGTCAAGTTCGACGGCCAGCTATGCGTATCCAAGCTGGACGACGTCTACGCGTCCGGGGTCATGCACGACGAGCACCAGCCCGGGCATCTGAAGATCGTCAAGGGCGACGACGTCTGCGTCCGCTGCTGGGACACCAAGGGCAGCCCGTGCACCGTGTTCTGTCCGGCCCAGGTCTACGAGATGCACCCGGACGCCGACGGCCGGGTCGAGCGGGTCGCGATCGCCTTTTCCAATTGCGTGCACTGCAAGACCTGCGACATCAAGTGTCCCGAGGGCAACGTGGTCTGGACGCCCCCGGAAGGCGGCGGCGGACCCAAGTACACCCTCTGCTGAGCTCCCGCACCCCTTTCCTGATGGAACCGACCCATGCTTGATGCGCGCCTTCTCGAGATCCTCTGCTGTCCCGCCGAACATGGCGGGGAGGCCTGCCACGGCAGGCTGGAGGAGGTGCCCGGCGGTCTGCGCTGCGCCACCTGCGGGCTGGTCTACCCGGTGGAAGACGGCATCCCGGTGATGCTGCAGGACCAGGCGAGGCGGCCGTCATGAGGATGGACCGGGCGCAGGCGGAGACCCTCCTGGGGCGGATGGCCGGACACCGGGTGGCGGTGCTGGGCGACCTGATGCTGGACGAGTACCTGTTCGGGGAGGTGAGCCGGATCTCGCCCGAGGCGCCGGTGCCGATCGTGCGGGTGAACCGGGAGCGGGCGGTGCTGGGCGGCGCGGCCAACGTGGCGGCCAACCTGAAGTCCATCGGCGCCGAGCCGGTGCTGGTGGGGACGCTGCAGCAGGACATCGCCGGCAACCGGCTCCGGGCCCTGCTCCAGGGGCTGGAGATCAAGGCCGACTGGCTGGTGCTGGATCCGACCCGGCCGACCATCATCAAGACCCGGGTGATCGGCCAGCAGCAGCAGATGATCCGGATCGACCGGGAGGAGACCGGCGATTGCGCGCCGGCGGCGGTGGAGGGGCTGTGCGCGCGCCTGGCCAAGGCGCTGGAGGAGGCCTCGGCGCTGATCATCTCGGACTACGCCAAGGGCGTGGTGGGGCTGGAGCTGATGGACCGGGTGCGCGAGCTGTGCCGGGCCAGGAGCATCCCCTGGATCGTCGATCCCAAGCCCGCCCACGCGGGGCTGTACCGGGGGGCGCCGCTGATGACCCCCAACACCAAGGAGCTGGCCGCCCTGTCCGGAATGCCGGCCAAGAGCGACGAGGAGCTGGCCGCCGCGGGCCAGGCGCTGATGGACACCCTGGGGCTCAAGGGGCTGCTGGTCACCCGCAGCGAAAAGGGCATGGCCCTGTTCGCCCCGGACGTGAAGCACAAGGCGCCCTGGCTGATCCCCACCGAGGCGCGGGAAGTGTTCGACGTGAGCGGCGCGGGCGACACCGTCATCGCGGTGTTCAGCGCGGCCATCTCCACCGGCGTCGACTGGCAGGACGCGGCCATGCTGGCCAACGCCGCGGCCGGGGTGGTGGTGGGGAAGATGGGCACGGCCACGGCGACGCCGGCGGAAGTGCTGCGGCATTATCAGGACCAGGAGGCGCTGTAGGGCGGGCGCACGGGTGTCCGGCAGATGCCTGAGCTAGAAGCCAAGATCGCTGTGGGTGCCAATTCTGACGAGTTGGACCACATCGGGCTCTATTTTCCTATAGATCAGCACCAAATCAGGTTTGAGGTGGCAGTCCCTGTGGTCTTTCCATTCTCCAGCTAAAGGATGATCTGAAAGCCTCTTGGGCAAAGGCTGGTCAGTCATCAAGAGCTGCAGTAATGGAATCAGGATGGCCTCAATATCTTTGTGCCTTGGTACCGATTTTACTCGTTTAAAGTCGCGTTTAAAAGAACCAGTCCGTTCAAGTTTCCTCATTCAGGTCCGCCATAAGGGACTCAATATTGTCAAAAGATGGAAGTTTGCCAAGGCGAGCTTCGCGCATCGCCGCGATGGTTTCGGCATTGGGAACCAGGGGCTCGAATGGCAGAGCCCCCTCGTTTGCTACCCGGGTCAACAAAATGCGGAATGCATCAGAAACGGTCAAACCCATGGCTGCGAGGACGATTGTGGCCTCATTTTTAATGTGCTCGTCGATGCGAGCGCGAACTACCGCATTGGCAGACACCCATACACCTCTGGGCTACATTGTAGCTCATTCTGATGCTTCGACAAGGCAAGACCTTCCCCCATCCTTGGAACTTGGCGATATGGGTGTTGCAACATGGGGAATTTGCAATACTCCATCCGAGGAATATGTCTGGGACGGGCGTTCTGAAAGGCAGGCCGTTCTCAGACCTGGCTCAAGAATCTGCTCCGGGTCCTTGAGGTGGCATGGGAAACCGCCCTGGCACGCTTATGCCGACCTTGCTGGATCCTTCCGTCGGCCTCAGCCTACTCCGACGGGGCGGGGAAGGCGGGCTTCAGGCTGATGTCGAGATCCCTCTCGCCTTCGAGGTCCGCCAGTTCGGCCCTGAGCGCGGCCACGGAAGCTTTGTCACCCAGGATCACCGTGGCGCGCATGCGGAACATGGGGGCGCCGGTCCAGGGTGCCGGCAGGGTTTCGGTCTCCAGCTCCTCGATGTTGATCCCGTGCCGCTTGAGCAGGGAGGTCACCGCCAGGACGATGCCGGGAGTGTCGAGGCTGATGGTTTCCAGGAAATAGGGGCGGCCCACACCCGCGGCCCGAGGTTGCGTGGTGTGCCTGAGTTCGAGTTGGAGGCCCATGGCCTGCCCCAGGCTGCCCAGCATCGGCTCGAGCGCCGCCAGGGCCTCGCCAGGCATGGCGAAGAGCATGATGGCGGCGAATTCGCCGCCCAGGGTGGCCATCTTGCTTCCCTTGATGGTCCCTCCCCGGCTCGCCACCATGTTGGCGATGTCTTCCACGATGCCGACGCGGTCGGTACCGATGGCGGTGAGTACGGAATAGGCTGGGTCGCTCATGGCACGGATTATACGTGGGGATGAAATCAGCCTGAAGCCGAAATAGGACGGATTTTGCCCAACGCCAGGCATGCCGGTGGAATTCGGACGGTAGCTCGATGGATCACTTGCAAGGGCCGTGTCCGGAGTCGGATCCGACCGTCAGGCAGAGGCGGAAGCATGGAGATGCAGCCCAAGCGCTCGCACCACCTTGATAAAGGTTTCCAGTTCGGGGTTCCCCTCGCGGGAAAGGGCCCGATAAAGGGATTTTGGGTTCAGCCCTGTCTCTTTCGCGATTTTGGCCATGCCCTGTGCCCTTGCGATGGCACCAAGAGCGGCGGCAATCACTTGCGGGTGACCATCTTCAAGAGCGGCTTCAAGGAGCGCGGCCATGCGCTCCTCCGTGTCCAAATTGGCAGAGGGGTCATAAGGGGTGGTTACCGTTTTCACCGAACCGGTTGGACGGGGTGCACGAGGGGTCCGGGTGGTTCGGGCTTTGCTGGAATCCATGAGATCCCCCTTTACAGGGTGTTAGCCAACCTGATGGCCGTTTGAATGTCCTTCATGGGGGGATGGTCGCTCAAAAGCGACATGGATGCAAGGGGGTCGTTCATGGTTGAACGCCCCGCCCTACCGAATCCCGATTGAGCCTAACGCCGCCCATGAGCCGTTCTGTGGCAGCCTGGCGCACAGGATCGTTACACTGCGCCCAGGAGGCCCCGGACCGGTGCGCATCGCCAACCCCATCTACGACGTGGTGTTCAAATACCTGCTCGATGACGAGAAGGTGGCCCGGCTCGTGCTCTCCGCCCTGCTGGGCAAGGAGGTGCTCGAGTTGCAGTCCCCCCCCACCGAAGTGCACCAGGAGGCCGCCAGGCCGGACGGCACCCGGCTCCTGGTCCTGCGGATGGATTTCGCCGCCACGGTGCGGCTGGAGGACGGCGGCCGCAAGCTGGTCCTGATCGAGATCCAGAAGGCCCGCAGCGCCTGGGACGTGCAGCGGTTCCGGCGTTACCTGGACTCCAGCCACGGCAGCCGGAAAAACGTCATTCTGGATCCGGACGGGAGGCGACAGGTCATTCCAACCGTGACCATCCTCTTCCTGGATGAAGGACTGGAGGGCCTCGATGTGCCGGTATTGGCCTTCAGCCGGCACTGTCTGGACGTGGCCACCGGCGACGAGGTGCGGACCTCCGATCCGTTCGTGGAGGCGCTGGCCCCCGATGGGATCGTGGTCCAGATCAACCGCCTGGAGGGCCTGCGGCGGACCGGCCTGGAACAGCTCCTGGCGGTGTTCGACCAGGGCCGGAAGGCCCGTTTTGATCCGCACTTCCTGGATATCCCGGAGGAGCCCTTTCCGGAACGGTACCAGGACGTGCTGCACCGCCTCCTGCGGGCGGGCGCCGAACAGAAAATCCTGGACGGCATGGATGTGGAGGAAGACATCCTGGCCGCATTGAAGGACAAGGTGCGTGAGTCCGCGGACCTGCGTCAGACCTTGGTCGAGAAAGACCAGGCTCTGGCCGGGAAGCCGCAGGCCCTCGCGGAGAAGGACCGCCTGATCGCCGACCTGAAAGGGCGTCTATCCGGTTCCTAATGCCGGCCCACGGACTGCAGCTGGATGAGCTTGTAGGCGTCGAACACGGTCTCCTGGGGCGGCGTTGGGAAGCCGCCCTTGATGCCCTCCTTTAACTTCGGCATCAGGATGGTGTCGCGGAACTTCTCCCAGCTCTGCCGGGATTCGTGGACCGCCACGATGGTCCAGCCGCCGGCGCTGGGCCCGGCGGTGTGGAGGACCTGCCCGGCGGGAAGGCTGTCCTTGGTGGGATGGACGGCCTCGATGGAGGCTTCGTACTGGTCCTTGGTGCCGCCTGGAAAGAAATGGATCACGCCATATAGCATCGCCGTTCTCCTGTAGCCGGAACGGGGCCACCATGGGTGGCCTGTGGGTTGGGGGGGCTTCGCCGCGACGGCGGGCGGGACGGGCAGATGCAGGGCCGCCGGGCCGCCGGCATGGAAAAATCGGGCATTATTTGATCAAATCAAGCCCTGGCGGGAATTATTTTTCCCCCCAGCCGGTCCGGCCGATCCAGGTGCCGGGTCTTCTAGTTGGTCAGCTCCACCGTGAGGATGTAGTGGTCGGCCCGGGGGATCCGCTCGACCACCTGGTGGAAGCTCAGGTCGAAGGCCTGGGTTTCGCCGGCCGGGACGCCGCCGATCTTGGGACCGCCGCTGGCCACGCCCAGGAGCCGGTTGTCGGCGTCGAACACGGCCACGGCGAAGCCCGGGGTGCGGGTGGCGCTGGCGGTGTTGGTGACCTCGACCACGGCCCGGGTGCCGAACTCGGCGCCCTTGAACAGGCTCATGGTCCGCTTGTTGAAGAAGATGGAGTTGATCTTCAGTCCGTCCACTTCGGCGGTGAGGGGCATGAACTGGTCCCAGTGGAACTTGAACTGCTGGCTGTAGAAGCTCAGGGGCTTGGCGTTGTCGGTCTTGGCCTTGGCGGCGGGCCTGGGCGCTTCGGGCGGGACGGCGATGGACGCGGCCGGGGCCGGGGCCGGGGGCGCGGGGGCGGGGGCGGCGGCGCTGCCCGCGGGGACAGGGTTCGCGGGGGCCTGGACTTCCTCGGCGGGGGGCTTGGCGGGCGGCGCGGTCTGGGCGATGAGCAGGATGGCTGGAAGCAGGAGGTTGAGCATGGGTTTCCTTAAGCCGCCCGATCCGGGGCCGGGTGGCAAGGCACCGCGGCGGTCGGATCCGGACTGCAGGTCATTTTGACATGGTCCCTAGTTTCTGCCGAACAGTCCGCTGAACAGCCCGCGCTTGACCGGCGGCGGTTCGGGGGCGGGCTTGGGGGCTTCCTCGGCCAGGTTTTCGCGTATCCTGCGGACCCGTTCGAACACCGGGCGCAGGGCCGGGACTTTGCTCGCCTCGATCCAGTGTTCGCTGTACTGGCGGGCGACCATGTGGTACTCGAGCACCCGGCCCTGCTCGATCCAGGAGGTCATCTGCTCGATGGTGACGTTGTTGCAGGTCTCCTGTTCCAGCTGGATCTTGAGCAGGTCGGGGCCCTGGCCGGCGGGGTCCGGCAGCGGCGCCGACGGGATCCCGGCCAGCGGCTCCGGCCGGGGCGGGGCGGAGGCCATGGGGGCGGCCGGCTTGGGTTCGCCCGCGGAGGCCATGGCGATCCTGATCTCTTCGGAGGTGAGCTTCACCGTGGAGGACATGTCGGATTTCCGCGGGGCCTCCGCGGGGGGCTCCACCGGCGCGGCGGGGGGAACCGGGGGCGGCTCGCCGCCCAGGGTGGTCGACAGGGCGTCGAGGGTGGCTTCCACGTCCATGGCGCTCCGGCCGCCCAGGCGCACCACGGGCGCGGGCACGACCGGCGCGGAGCCCATGAGCTGGGCGATGGCGTCCTTGGCGGAGGCGAAGCCGCCGCTGGCGGCGACGTAGGGGGCGTCGGCCGCCGCGGGCGCGTCCAGGAGATCATCCTGGACCCCCTGCAGGTCCTCGAGGGTGAGCGAGGGCGTGAGATCGGGCGACGACTCGGGGAAGAGCTCGAAGGCGCTGGCGGCCGGCGCCGGAACCGGTTCCGGAGCGGGTTCCGGAGCCAGCAGGCGCGCCACGGCGTCCTCGATGGAGAAGACGGAATCGCAGCGGAAGCATTTCGCCCGCCGGATCCCGGGCCGGACCCGGCCTGCGCCGAGCACGAAGCGGGTGGAGCAGCCTGGACATCGAAGGGGTTCGAGCACGGTCATCTCCGGAGGGTTTGAGAAAAGGATAGGCCCATTTGCCGGAATATGCAGCCAGCAGGTATCGCGGATTTCCGGGGCCGCGGGACGGGCCCGTGGCGTTATCCTGAGGCCCGGTCGGATTGTCTGGGAGGTTCGTTGGCGGGATTGCTCATCACCATGGAAGGCGTGGAAGGCTCTGGCAAGTCCACGCAGATCCAGAGGCTGGCGGCCCGTCTGCGCCGGGCCGGGGTGCCGGTGGAGGTCTCCAAGGAACCGGGCGGGACCGTCCTGGGCCAGGCCCTGCGGGCCCTGCTGCTGGAGCCCCACCCTTCGGGCGAAACCTGGGATCCCAAGGCCGAGCTTCTGCTGTTCTACGCCGACCGGGCCCAGCACGTGGCGCAGTTCCTTCGGCCGATGCTGGAGGCGGGCAAGGTGGTGCTGCTGGACCGGTTCGAGGATTCCACCCGGGCCTACCAGGGCGCCCGGGGCATCAGCGACGGCGTGCTGGACCGGCTGGGGGAAGTGGTGCTGGGGCGGCTGAAGCCGACCCTGACCCTGATCCTGGACCTGGATCCGGCGGAGTCGCTGGTCCGGGTGGGGGCCCGGAACGGCGCGGACGGGAACTTCCGGGAGACCCGGTTCGACGACGAGACGCTGGAATTCCACCGGCGGGTCCGCAACCGCTTCCTGGTCATCGCCCAGAAGGATCCCCAGCGGGTGGCCGTGGTTCCGGCCCGGGACGGCGCCGACAAGGTGGAGGAGGCGGTCTGGGCGAAGGTGGCGCCGCTGATGCGGACCGCCGGGTACCGGGTGGAATAGTGTTCGATCCTGCGCTGATGGGCCATACCGCCGTGCGGGAGCGGCTGCTGGAGCGGGTCCGGACCGGACGGCTGGGCGGGTCCCTGCTGTTCTGCGGGCCGGACGGGGTCGGCAAGCGCCGGGTGGCCATGGAGCTGGCCCAGCGGGAGCTGTGCTTCCGCCGCACCGCCTGCGGCCAGTGCCAGGGCTGCCTGATGTTCAAGGGGGAGCTGCCGGTGGAGCTGCCGAACCTGCTGCGGATCGCCCCGGAGGGCAAGGCCGGGCTGATCCGGATCGGCGCCATCCGCGGCGACGACCTGGTGGAGGGCGGGGTGATCCAGTGGGCGCACCGGGCGCCGGCGCCCGGGTGCCACCGGTGGATCATGGTGGAGGACGCCCACCGCCTGAACGGGGCCAGTGCCAACATGCTGCTGAAGACCCTGGAGGAGCCGCCGGCGGGCACCCATTTCCTGCTGGTCACCCACCGGCCCGAGGCCATGCTGCAGACCATCCGCTCCCGCTGCGAGCGCATCGCCTTCCAGCCGCTCAGCGCCGCCGAGAGCTGGGCCGTCGCCCGGCGCGAGGGCTGGGAGGAGGAGAGCCGGGAGCCCTGGACCGCCCTGTCCGCCGGAACCCTGCGCTACCTGGAGCCGGAGGCCTTCCAGCGCGCCTCGGACCAGCTGGACGCCTGGATCGCGGTGGCCGGCGGGGTGAGCTTCAGCTCGGCCTGCGCGCCCCTGGTGCCGGCCAAGGAGAGCGAGGCCAGCCAGGGCGAGCAGGTGAGCCAGAGCCTGGAGATCCTGCTGCTGCTCATGGCCGACGTGGCCCGCTGCCGGGAGGGCCGGGCGCCGCGGCTGATCCCGTGGGCGGCCGGGATCGGCAAGCTGGCGGCCTCCGCCATGGGGCTGGAGAAGCCCCAGGCGCGGGTGTTCGAGGCGCTGCGCAACCTGATCCGGAACCCGAGCCCGGATGCCCTGCTGCGGGAGATCAGCCTGACCCTGCAAGGCTAGCCGCGGCCGCGCACCCTAGCCGGCCGGCCGGGCCGGGGCCATGGCGAGGTAGACGCCGGCCAGCACGATGGCGCCGCCGGCCAGCTGCATCGGGCCAAGGCGGTCGCCCAGGACGCAATACCCGGCGATGACCGCCACCGCGGGGATGAGGTTGATGAAGAGGCTCGCCTTGCCCACCCCGAGGTGGTCGATGGTGGCCACGAACAGCCCGAAGGCGACGACGGAACACATCAGCCCGAGATAGAGCACATTGAGCGCGACGACCGGCGTGGGGCGGTGCCAGCCGGCGGATTCCGTGTACCGCGCCCGATTGTTTAGACCAGAGATTAGCATCATGCCGCCTGCTTGGTTTCCCAAGCTTGGCGGGCCTCGTCAGGTGTGAGTCCGCCCAGCTTTTCGAGCCGCC
>Ga0316217_10006702_pt1 | contig 11277 bp, 5 predicted proteins | sample 1anoAmetaG_FD_203633 | JGI IMG/M metagenome (GOLD analysis project Ga0316217, IMG submission 203633) | Freshwater microbial communities from Trout Bog Lake, Wisconsin, USA - 1anoA | ecosystem: Environmental > Aquatic > Freshwater > Lake > Hypolimnion/Profundal zone | place: USA: Wisconsin... | reverse complement strand
TGGGCGAGGGGCGCGCGTTCGGCTTCGGTGCTTTCGACCGCCTTGGCCATGTCGGCCTGCGCCTGCTTGCTGTGGAAAACCTGCTTGATCTGTTTGGTTTCGTAATCCTGCTTGGCCTTGACGGCCGCATCCACCCGCTGGAACGATTCGCAGAACGGATTGTCCACGAAGTCCGCGGCGAGATTCACGCCCGCGGCGAGCTGGGCGGAAGTGTAGGTGTTGGTGGTGTTTCCCCAAGCCACAAAATACTGCATCGCGCTGGCGTTCTTGACCACCAAGTTGAAGCGGCTTAATTCCTGAAAGAAAGGAACGAGCGTGGCGCCGGAGCGGAGCGAACTGTCGCTGTTGGTGTCGCCGCTGGCGCAGAAGGGATACTTGGTGCTGACGACCGTCAGTTGGTTGTCCTTGAAGCTTGCCACGGAATGCCCGATGGAGGCCGTGGCGGTTTGCGCGCCCAGATCCACCGTGAGCGTGCCAAGGTCGCCGTCCAACCCCATGGCGCGGAGAAAGGTGTAGGCCATTATCAGATGTCCCGCCCAGCCCGGGTGGACGCCGTCTTTGCCGGAAACCGCGTAGTCGGCGCCGTACCGGGTCTGTCCTTCGTGACCGGCCTTGAACATCGTCCAAAAAACATCAGCAAACGGAGTGTGGAATTCGCGCGCCAGCCCGACGTCGCAATCCCGCAGCGCGCACAAGTTGATGTTCAACTCATCCATTGTGTAGGCGCCGGATTTTGTCCAGCCGGGCACTTTGCCAACGCAGCCGGGCGAACCGAGCACGACCACCGCCCCGGCCTGCTGGAGGCTGCGCACCACGGCGGAATATCTATCGGCATACCACTGTTCGTTTTCCATGTCGAACGTGCGATACTTATGGTCGTTCATTCCGTAACAAAGCGTCGCCACGGTGGGGTTGAAGCGCAGGCAGTCGTTCGTCATGCGATGGAGAAAACCCTCGGCGGTTTCGCCGCTCCAGCCGAATTGCCGCGCGGTGATCTTCAATTCCGGCACGCAGACCGTCAGGTAGGTTTCAATGATGCGGGAATACATCTTTTGCTCCGTGATGGAGTCGCCAATGATGGCCAGCCGGTCGCCCGGCTTGAGGATCAGCGGCCCGGACGCGGGGGCTTGGCGCGGGTTGAACTTGAGAAAATAAGGGTTCGCCGGCTTGGACTCGTAATCCGCCGCCTGAACGGCACAGAGCGGATTGAGCAGGATGGCAGCGACAACGAGGGCGGCGTGCAGGAGCAGATTACGGTGCGAGTTTTTCATAAAAAGTCACAGGGCGGCCGGGGCCAGCGGCGGGATTGGCGCGGCGGGTGGCGGAGGCATGGCGGGAGCCGCAGCCGGCTGGGGAAATACGTCATATTCCGGGCCGAACTGCGCGAGGTAATAAAGGGAATACGCGCGCTTGAAAATGAGCACGGGCAGCAGCAAAACGGTGCCGACAAATGGGAGGAGCAGGATACAGCACGCCAGGCAGCAGGTCACAAAAATTGCCGCCACGACGATGGCGCCGATGGCCATGCCGAGCACGATTTGAAAAAGGATAAAAATTGTGAATGAGCCAAGATTGGCGATCAGTAATTTCCAGAATTCCCGCCAGGCAGCCAGACAGGTGGCGCGGCGCAGAAACATGAACGGCACCACAAAATCCATGGTGAATTTGCGGATGAGGGCGAAAACAATGGCCAACGGCACCATCACCATCACCAGACCCGCCGCCAGCATGATACCGGCAATGTTCGGCTCGCCTTGCAGCACCATTTTGATGATGCTGGCGGCCACGATTGCCACCAAGGGCAGGAACAAAACCAGGCCCAGCAGGCAGAGGCTGACGCGGAATCGGAACAGGCTGTTGGCCTGGGCGGCATATTGATGCCACGGCGCCTCCACCTCGGCCTTGTCCCAGACCACACAATGGAGGAACATGAACTTGCCCCGGCTGCTAAGCCAGATCACGAGCAACCAGATAGCCAGCAGCAGGAGCACCAGAAAAATCGCCAGCGGGACGATCCAAACCAATCCGGCTACCACATAGTCGTGGGCTTGATGGTAAAAATGCCGCAATTGTTCCCCCGGCTGGGCTCCAGAGCCGTTGCTATTGTTGCCATTGAAACCATTGAAGCCGCCGCTGCCGCCGCCGGATTCGCCCAAGCCCGCCAGCCAGGCGCAGAATCCAATGACGATCCATTTGGAAAAGTCAAACGGCTGGAACAACATCCGCTTCACGCGTTCGTAGGCAGGCTCGATGGCCTCGGTCACGCTGATTTCTCGTGGACGACTGGAAAGTGGTTGAATAGTCATGTTTTGCGCTGGTTCATGTACCACCGGTTACCGGTACAGCCTGACGGTTTGGGCGGCGGGGGTCAAAGATAAAAATGGGTGCTTTTTATCATCAAGGGGTGGAAACGGGCAGGAAGGGCAAGAGACTTTTTAGGCAACAACGAACCTCTGTTTCATTCTCATCCTCATGCTCATGCTCATGCTCATGCTCATCCTCACTTGGGTGTGTTTGTGGGAAGCCCCAACGGCCAACGGCCGCGCATTGGGACCATGAACCGGCGCGACGGTAGCGCAGCCGTCTCGGCTGCGGGTTCTGGCGGCGTCTCGCCGCCAGTTCGGGAAACGGGCACCGGGACGGTGCCCGAACCCGCAGGCGGGACGCCTGCGCTACGTGGTTCACGGAAAGCGAGGATGAGGATGAGGATGAGGATGAGCATGAAACGGTTGTGCCTTGGCGTCTTGGTGTTGAATTCCGGCCTTTTTGCGCGTTGGTAGGATTTCGACTAGCCAAATTATGCCAAACAAAAAGCAAAGAATGGCAAGCCGATGGCGAGTTTTCCATTGATGATTATGGGGCATGGCAAACCGATCGTATTCTAACCTTTTCCGGCTCCGGCTGGTTGCACTGGCATTTTTGCTGACCCCGGCGCTGCTGTTCGCGGCCGATCAACCAAAAGCTGCCGAGAAACTGAAAAATTCAGATTGTCTCGACTGCCACACTGATCCGACGAACATCCGCATGGTCAATGGCGTCAAGCAGTCGGTCGGCAATTTCCCGACCAACGGCTTCGCCAAGTCGGTCCATAGTTCGCTGGATTGCATTGACTGTCATGATGGCGTCAAGGAGATGGTGCACGACAAGAACGTGCCGCCGCCGAACTGCACCGGGTGTCACGACAAGGAGGGCAAGGATTACGCGACGAGCATTCACGGCATGAGCCATAACATGGGCGCGTCCGGGGCGGCGCAGTGCTGGGACTGCCACGGCCATCATGAAATCCTGCCGGTGAAGGATGTGCATTCGCCCGTATATAAGATGAATCTGCCGGCCACCTGCGCGAAGTGCCACAGCAACACCAATCTCACCAAGGAATATCAGATTGAATTTCCCGAGGCGGCGAATCAATACATGGACAGCATCCACGGCACCGCGCTGCTGAAAATGGGCTTGATCGTGGCCCCGTCGTGCGACGACTGCCACGGCGCGCACAAGATCAAGCGCAGCATTGACCGCGATTCGCCGATCAACCACGCGAATGTCGCCAAGACTTGCGGCAAGTGCCATGTGGGCATTGAGGAAATCTACGACCAAAGCGTGCATGGCCAGTTGCTGGCGAAAGGGGACCAGCGCGGGCCGGTGTGCATTGACTGCCACAGCGCGCACGAAATCGTCAATCCCACGGGCAAGAATTTCAAAGCCTTGAGCGACGAGCGTTGCGGCAAGTGCCACGCCGACCGGCTGGAGGGCTATCGGGACACTTACCACGGCAAAGCCATGCTGCTGGGCAAGCCCAACGCCGCGCCGGAAGTCGCCGCCTGCTACGACTGCCACGGTTTCCACGATATACTGCCAACAGCGAATCCCGCCTCGCACCTCTCGACGAACAACATTCTCGCCACCTGCCAGAAATGTCATTTCAGTGCGACCGCCAAGTTCACGGACTACCGGCCCCATGCCAATCCGCTGGACAAGAAGAATTATCCGCTGCTGCACCTGGTGTTTCTGGCGATGACCGGCCTGCTCATCGGCACGTTCAGCTTCTTTGGCCTGCATACTCTGGCGTGGCTGGTGCGCGCGGTGTGGCTGTATCTGCATGATTCCAAAACCTTCCGCGAGGCGAAGATCAAGACGCAGGAGGGCGACGAATGGTTCACGCGCTTCGAGCCGTTCGAGAAGTTCCTGCATTTCCTCGTGGTGACGAGCTTCCTCACCCTGGTCACCACCGGCATGCCGCTGAAGTTCTATTACACCGGCTGGGCGAAATTCATCTTCAGCCTCATCGGCGGGCCGGAGACGGCGCGGACGCTGCATCGGTTTGCCGCGATCATCACGTTCCTGTATTTCACGCTGCATCTGAGCTCGCTGATTGGCCGGTCCTGGAAAGGCCGGAGCAACCTGCGCAATCCGGCCACCGGCAAATTCGAACTCAAGCGCGCCTTTGCGGTCCTGTTTGGCCCCGACTCGATGGTGCCGACCCTGCAGGATTTGCGCGACCTGATTGACCATAATAAATGGTTCTTTGGGAAAGGCCCCAAGCCGCAGTTCGACCGCTGGACCTATTGGGAAAAGTTCGATTACTTTGCGGTGTTCTGGGGCGTGGCCATCATCGGCGCCTCGGGTCTGATCATGTGGTTCCCGGAATTTTTCACGCGCTTCCTGCCCGGCTGGGCCATCAACATCGCGCTCATCCTGCATTCGGATGAAGCGTTGCTGGCGGCGGGCTTCATCTTCTCGATCCATTTCTTCAACACCCATTTCCGGATCGAGAAATTCCCGATGGACACGGTCATTTTCTCTGGCCGCGTGTCCAAAGGCGAGCTGCTGCACGAACGCCGGCGCTGGTATGACCGGATGGTTGCGGCGGGCAAGCTGGACGACTTCCGGGTGCGCGACGAATGGTTCCGCTGGAAGAACATCGCCAAGTCCTTCGGTTATGTCTTCTTTACCATTGGCCTGATCCTGCTGGGGCTGATCATCTTCGCCATGATTTCGCGCCTGACGCATTGAGGGGTGGCGGTGGCGTCAGGCATCCGTGCCGGACGTGGAGGGCGGCATCCTTGCCGCCCGGAAAGGGCTGAGCTGGCATGGAGTCGTCCGGGAATACCAACGCGCGTCAAGTTGCGTGAGATCTTTTCCGCCGGGCTGGGAAGCCCGGCTCCATGGCCGGCAAGGGTGCCTGCCGCTACCGCCCGCCCATTACCAAAATCAATGGCCACCTAAAGTTTTTCAATTCACACTGCGGGGGATAATGGGTTAGTGTGGCGTTGTGAACGATCTCCCGGCCAATCCAAAGTCCAGTGTCCAGAGTGCTGATTTGCCGCCGGCCCCGCCGAACCCGGGCGGCGTCGCCGCGGCGCCGCCTGCGGAAACTGGCGGGCGAGCCGCCCGCGCTCCTGTCGGCGGCGGCGGGCGAGGCTTTTGGGCGCTGATCGTCACGCAGTTCCAAGGCGCGTTCAGCGACAATGTCCTCAAGAATCTGGTGGTTTTCGTCGCGTTGTTCGGCACGACGATGACGCTGGCACAAAAGAACAGTTATGGCGAATCCATTGGGGCGTTGTTTTCGCTGCCCTTCATTTTGTTCTCGATGACCGGCGGTTTTCTGGCCGACCGGTTCAGCAAGCGCTCGGTGATGCTCGGCGTGAAGGTATTTGAATTGTTCATCATGACGCTGGTGTTCGCCGGGCTGTGGTCTTGGAACAAATACTATTTGCTTGCCAGCGTCTTTCTCATGGGTACGCACAGCGCGATTTTCGGTCCGTCCAAATACGGCTCGCTGCCGGAAATACTGCCGGATAAACGATTGTCGTGGGGCAATGGGATCCTCGAACTCGGCACGTTCATGGCCATCATCCTCGGCACGGTGGCCGCGGCGCAAATGTCCGAGGCATTCCGGGGGCGGCAGTGGGTGTCGGGCGTCATTTTGGTCGGACTGGCGGTGGTGGGATTTTGCTCGTGCCTGGGCATTGCCAAAATCCCGGCGGCGAATCCCGGGAAAAAGTACTCGGCCAACTTCGTCGCCGAAATCTGGCGGCAGCTCCGCGCCATGCGCGGCGACCGGCCGCTGTGGCTCGCGCTGGCGGGCAACACCTACTTCAACTTTCTCGGCATGTTGCTGTTGCTGAATCTGTTCTTTTACGGCTCCCAAACGCTCCACGTCACCGAGACGCACATCGGGTATCTGAATGCCGCGCTGGCACTGGGCATCGGCTTGGGCAGCGTGGCGGCGGGCTATCTTTCGGGCGGCAAGATTGAGTACGGACTGGTGCCGCTCGGCGCGTTTGGGCTTTCGATCTGCTCGGCTTGGCTGGCGTGTCCGACGGTGACGCTCGGCCAGTCGTTTGTGTTGCTGGCACTGCTAGGCTTTGCCGGCGGATTTTTTATCGTGCCGGTGGCGGCGTTGCTCCAGCACCGGCCCAGCCGCGAAACCAAGGGGCAGGTGCAGGCCACGGCCAACTGGCTGGCTTTTGTGGGCGTGTTTCTGGCTTCCGGCGCGCACTGGCTGCTGGCCCAGAAACTGGCGCTCTCCCCGCGCGGCATTTTTCTGGTGGGCGGCGTATTGACGTTGCTGGGCGCGGTGTACGTCCTGCTGTTGTTGCCCGAGGCGCTCCTGCGCTTTGTCCTGTGGTGCGCCACGAACACCATTTATCGGATTCGCGTTGTGGGCCGCGATCATATCCCGCCCAAGGGCGGCGCGCTGTTTGTCTGTAACCACCTGTCTTTTGCGGACGCGCTGCTGCTCATCGCTTCGACCGACCGGCCCATTCGTTTCCTGATGTTCAAAGGCATTTACGAAAGCCGCTGGATCAAGCCGTTCGCCAAAATTCTCCGCGCCATCCCGGTTTCGTCCGAACAGCGCCCGCGCGAACTCCTCCAGGCCCTGCAAACTGCCAGTGACGCCATCCGCAACGGCGAGGTGGTGTGCATCTTTGCCGAGGGCCAGATCACGCGCCTTGGGCAATTGCTGCCGTTCCAGCGCGGTTTTGAACGCATCATGAAGAACCTGGATGCGCCCATTATCCCCGTATCGCTCGATGGCGTGCTCGGCAGCCCGACGAGTTTTGAGCGCGGGCGCATGCGCCGGTTTCCTGAACATATTCCCCATCCGGTGACGGTGAGTTTCGGTCCACCCATGCCGCCCTCGGCCACGCCGATCGAGGTGCGCGAAGCCGTGCAGGCGTTGATCGCCGACGCCTGGCAATACCGCCGCGCCCGCATGGCACCCATGCCGCGGGGCTTCGTCCGCGCCGCGCGCCGGCATCCGCGCCGCTTTTTTATGACCGATGCCACCAGCGGCAGCGTCCACTTCGGCGCGGCATTGGTGAAGACGGTGTTTCTGGCGCGGCGGTTGAAACGTGTCTGGCGTGGACAGGAAATGGTCGGCTTGTTCCTGCCGCCGAGCGTGCCGGGCGCGCTGGTGAATTATGCCGCGCTGCTGTGCGGCAAGGTGCCGGTGAACCTGAATTATACGCTGTCCGAAGCCACCATCGCCGCGTGCGCCCGACAATGCGGCATCCAGACGGTTATCACTTCGCGCAAATTCTTGGAAAAAATCAAACTGACGCCGCCCGGGCGGCTGATTTATCTGGAAGATATTGCGGGTGGTGCGCCGGCCTCCGGCACGGCGCGTGGGGCTGTGTCCATCCCCGGAGCGCCGGTCTCCGACCCGGCTCGCAGCAAGAGCGCAGACCCACGCGCCGGATCAGAGACCGGTGTTTCGGGGATTACTACTGACCGAGGAGCCGTGTCGGAGGCGGGCGCTCCAAAGATGAGCGAATTCCAACGAGCCGGGTCGGAGACCGGCGCTCCGACAATGGTCACTACAAACGAACGAGCCGAGCAGATGCTCGGCGCTCCGACGACAATGGAGAAGCTGGCGGCGTGGATGCTGGCCAAGTTTGCGCCTTTCTGGCTGCTCAAGCGCGTGGCCGGACAGGCAAAAGAGGTGGTACTCGATGACCTGGCCACGGTGATCTTTTCCAGCGGCAGCACCGGCGAGCCAAAGGGCGTGATGCTGACGCATTACAATATCCTCTCAAACCTGTCGCAATTTGGGCACATCCTGAATTTCACCCATCACGACCGGTTGCTCGGCATTCTGCCGTTTTTTCACTCGTTTGGCTTCACCGTCACACTGTGCCTGCCGGCGGAACTGGGCGCGGGTGTGGTATATCATCCGAATCCGCTCGATGCGCGGGCCATCGGCGCGCTCGTGCGCGACCATGCCGTGACCATCCTGCTTTCCACGCCGACCTTTCTGCAAATCTACCTGCGCGGCGTGCCCTCAGAGGATTTTGGCAGCCTGCAACTCATCATCGTGGGCGCGGAAAAGCTGTCGGAACGCCTCGCCGACGCGGTCGAGCAATACTTTGGCATCCGGCCGCTCGAAGGTTACGGCACCACGGAGTGCGCGCCGGCGGTGGCGGTGAACATCATGGATTTTCGCGCGGCGGGCTTCCATCAAATCGGTGGCAAGCGCGGGAAGATCGGGCGGGTGCTGCCCGGCATGATGGCGCGGTTGACCGACCCGGAAGATCCGTGGGGCGGCAAACCAGCGCCGGTGGGCGAACCCGGCATGTTGCTCGTGCGCGGGCCGAACGTGATGCTGGGCTACCTGGGACTGCCGGAAAAAACGGCGGACGTGTTGCGCCACGGCTGGTATTGCACGGGCGATGTGGCCACGGTGGACGAGGATGGTTTCCTGCAAATCACCGGACGTCTGAGCCGCTTCAGCAAGATTGGCGGCGAAATGGTGCCGCACTTGAAGATCGAGGAGAAGTTGCAGGAACTCGCGGCCGCGGCCGAGACGATGTTCGTGGTGGCCGGCGTGCCGGATGAGAAGAAGGGCGAACGGTTGGTGGTCCTGCACCGGCTCGCGGAGAGCGACTTGCAGGCGTGTCTCGAAAAATTCGCCGCCTGCGATTTGCCGAACCTGTGGAAGCCCAAGGCCGACGCCTTTTTCCGCGTCGAGAATTTCCCGCTGCTTGGCACGGGCAAACTGGATTTGCGCGCGGTGAAGGAGTTGGCGGCGAAATTGGTCAAGGGTTGAGGGTTGAGTTGTGGCGGCGGGCATCCCTGCCTGCCGTGGAGCCGGGCTTCCCAGCCCGGCGGAAAAGACCGTATGCAAACGAGGCGCGATGAAACTTCCGCACGATTCACAACCTCCCACGCTTTTTCCGGGCGGCAAGGATGCCCGCCCTCCACGTCAGGCACGGATGCCTGACGCCACGGCGCAGCAGCGGCAAGAGGGGTCCCATATTCCCGGAGGATGGCAATTGCAACGATGCCGAAATGGTGATCGAGAGCCGGAAGGGAAACCGGGAGGCCTTCCGCCAGATTGTGAAGCGCCGGACAGTGGCACGGGCGTCTCGCCCGTGTGTTTCTGTGGTGAGCCAGATCAGTGGTGGTGAAACGCACGGGCGGGACGCCCGTGCCACGACGGTGGCGGCGAATAGATTTTATCGGCCCGCGCTTGTCTTTGTTCGGCCGGCGCATTAGTGTGGCGGCGAGGAAATTCAACAAATATATTTGCCATGATTGCCACACAAATTCGCCAAAAGGATTCGGTGTTTTATTTCGCCGCTTATCCGTCGGAACAATTGCTGACCCGCGTGCGCTTCATCAGCCGCTATTTTGATGAGGCGGGCGGGACGATTGCGGCCGAACCGATCGAAGCGCAGGACGACGTCGCCCAGTTCATCGCCAAGATCGAACGCAGCGACAAGGCGTTTCAGCGCGAGCTGTCCCGCTCCAAAATCGGCTCCATCCGCAATTTTTACGAAATGGCCACTTCCCAGCCGCCGATTCCGGGCACGGTGCTGCTGTTCACGCCGCAGAAGCTGCAATTCGAGGCCTGGACCGACGGCAGCGGCGTGGGCCGCTTGCGGGAGCCGGACGAGAAATACCTGATCATTGACGGCCAGCACCGGCTGGCCGCGCTGCAATTTTACGAGCGCACGCATCCGGGCGAGTCCAAAAGCATCCAGGTGCCGTGTGTGATTTTCGACGGCCGGAGCGAGGATTTCGCCACCGAGATGTTTGTGATCATCAATTCCACGCCGACGCGCATCAACAAGAGCCATCTGGTGGACTTGTATGAGCGCGTGTCTTGGGCGGAGCCGGACCAGCGGTTTGCGGCGCACATTGCCGAAATGCTGTACCGCGAGGCGGACAGCCCGTTGCGCTACCGGATCAACCGGCTTGGCGGTCGCAGCAAACAGGAGAAGTGGATTCTGCAGGCTGAGTTGTTCAACGAAATCCATCGCTGGGTGAAACGGGCCTGGGCAACCATTGAACCGGCGGGCGCCGACAAGCGGCTGGCAGCGCGATATTATGGAATGGTGCGCGACTTCTTGAAGGCGGCGGCCCAAGTGTGGGCCGAGGCGTGGGGCAATCCCGAATACATGGTGACCAAGCCGGTGACGCTCAAGGCCATGATCCGGGTCTGCGCGGACCTGGCGATGCAGGATGCCGAACCGGAGGACGACCGGGTGAATCGCTGGAGCGGGCGCCTGTCACCCTGGGGCGGACAGGCGCGGGATTTTCGTAACGAAGGTTTCTACGAACGGTTTCCCGCCAAGGGCCAAGTGGAGCGCGTGGTGCGGATTCAGCGCGAACTCGCGCGGAGCGCGGGAATCCAGCTATCCAAACCGTCTCAATGAGGATCAGAACTCCGAAGAGCCGGGGCGGGAACCGGCGCTCCGTTCACAAAAAGAGGCCGTCCGCGGGGACGGCCTGCTTTCGGTGGCAAACTACGTCTTGGAGGGGGCTTCCCCAACCGGAGTTTCCTTGACCGGGGCTACCTCGACCGAAGCTTCCTTGATCGGAGCTTCCTTGACCGGAGCTTCCTTGACCGGGGCTTCCTTGACCGGGGCTTTTTTGGCTGGGGTTTCCTTGGCTGGGGCTTTTTTGGCCTTGATGGCGGTCTTTTTACGTTTGAGGTAGGCCTTGCGGCGTTGTTTATGTTGATCTTTATTGTATTGTTTTCCCATAACTGTCATTACTTTCTTCGCTGGTTGCGATTTGATATTGTACACTATGAATTTTTATAAGCGACGATTCAATCTTTTTTTCTGGCCGGCGGCGCTGGTGCTGCTGGTCTCGGGGTGTGCGTCCGGGCATCTGGACGGGCTGTTTCATCGCCACAAGGCGCCGATTGCGATCCTGCGCGTGCATGTCGAAAGCGAGTCGAGCCTCGCGGGAACCACCCAGACGATTTCCGTGCTGCGGTCGCAACCCGTGGCGGTGGACATTTCGACCGATGTGATTTTGACC
>Ga0316217_10006700_pt1 | contig 11277 bp, 8 predicted proteins | sample 1anoAmetaG_FD_203633 | JGI IMG/M metagenome (GOLD analysis project Ga0316217, IMG submission 203633) | Freshwater microbial communities from Trout Bog Lake, Wisconsin, USA - 1anoA | ecosystem: Environmental > Aquatic > Freshwater > Lake > Hypolimnion/Profundal zone | place: USA: Wisconsin... | reverse complement strand
CTGACACCAGAAACACCAGCACCAGCACCAGCGCCAGAAAGACGATGCGGAAGAAGCGACGCATGATTCCGTTCGATTGTAAACCGCAACGGCACAACTGAAGCGACAACCGTGCAAAAATGCGTCCGGGCAAATGTATTGCACCGGCCCTCAGGACTTGCGCTCCTTCCGCCGCATCTTGCGACGCAACTCCCCCATCAAGACCACTCCGGCGGCGACCAGCTAGTGGCTTTCGCCGTCGCCGGGGGCGACATCGGGGCGGTCGAGCTTTGGCTGGGGCGTCTGCGGCTTGACTTCCGGAGCGTCGGGAAATTTCTCATCCGGCTGGCCCTTGATGGCCACTCTCATGAAATCAATCCAGACGGGCAGGGCGGCCATGCCGCCGGTTTCCTTGTTGCCCAGCGTGCGCGACTTCTCGTCGAAGCCCATCCAGACACCGCAGGTAATCGAAGGCGAAAAGCCGAGGAACCAGGCATCGCTGAAGTCGTTGGTGGTGCCGGTCTTGCCCGCCAGCGGATGCTTGAGCTTGCTGGCCTGAAAGCCGGTGCCGTGCAGCACGACTTCGCGCAGCATCGAAACCATGGTGCGGGCGGTGCGGGCGGGAATGACGTCGCGCACCTCGGGGAAATCCTCTTCCAGCACGCGGCCATCGTAGGTGGTGACTTTGCGGATATAGCGCGGCACGACGCGCACGCCATCGTTGGGGAAGGTGGTGAAGGCCGAAGTATGCTCCAGCAAGGTGATTTCGCCCGCGCCCAAGGCGATGGGAAGATATGGCGGGAGATTGGATGTGACCCCGAAGCGGTGGGCGTATTCGATGACCTTGTGGATGGTGACCTTCTCGGCCAGCTTCAGGGCCGGGATGTTTCGCGACTGGGCCAGGGCGCGGCGCAAGGTGATGTTGCCTTCAAACTTGCCGTCGTAATTGTGCGGCGAGTAGGGGCCGGAGGCGGTCTGGAAGGTGACGGGGGCGTCCAGCACAACGTCGTCCGGCGTGGCGCCGTTATCGATGGCTGCGGTGTAGACGTAGGGCTTGAACGAGGAGCCGGTCTGGCGCAGCGCCTGGGTGGCCCGGTTGAACTTGGAGAGGTTGAAGTCGCGGCCGCCGACCATGGCGCGGATGTCGCCGGTGCTGTTGTCGACGGCAAGCAGGGCGCCCTGCGCTCCGGAATCCTGCTCAAGTTGCACGCGGGCCAGGCCTTCGCTTCCCGCAGCAAGAATCTTGATGTAAACGACGTCGCCGACTGCGAGGATTTCCGAGGACTGCTTGTGGTGGGTCCAGGCAATTTCTTCCGGACCGATGGTCGCCGTATGGCGGCCAAACTTGAGAAAGGCCACCCCTCCGGCGACCTGTCTCACCAGCGCGTGGACGTAGGCCCCGGGCACGACCGCCTGAGCCCAGTCGGGATGAGCATAGGTTGCAATAGGCAGGCCGTCGGCGATGACGTTGGGCAGAGAACCGCGCCATCCGTGACGGCGCTCGTAGGCGGCCAGGCCGTCCAGCAAGGCCTGATTGGCGGCGGCCTGGAGTTCAACATCAAGCGAGGTGTAGACGCGCAGACCGCGCAGGTGAACTTCGTCGCTGCCGTATTTGTGCTCCAGGTAGCGGCGCACCTCCTCGACAAAGTACGGGGCCAGCGAGTTGGGCGCGGGCTGCAAGCTCAACCGGACGGGAGCCTGTTTGGCGCGAGCGGCCTGATCGGCGGTGATCTTGCCGTCCTCAAGCATGGCATTGATGACCAGGTTGCGGCGGCGCCCCGAGCGCTCCGGCGCATTGATGGGCGAGTAGAAGCTGGGCGCCTTGGGCAAACCGGCCAGCAGCGCGGCTTCCGGCAAAGTCAGGTCGTGGGCGTGCTTGTTGAAGTAGAACTCGGCCCCGGCCTCAAAGCCGTATACGCCGTGACCCAGGAAGATCTGGTTGGCGTATAGGGTGAAGATCTGCGGCTTGGTGAAGCGTCGTTCGATCTGCACGGAAAGCAGCACCTCCTGAATCTTGCGGCGGAAGTTGCGGTCCGGATTCAGGAAGAGATTGCGCGAAAGCTGCATGGTGAGAGTGGATGCGCCCTGGGCGCGGCTGCCGCTGGCCACGTTGCGCCATGCGGCGCCCAGCACGCGCCAGACATTGACGCCCCAGTGACTCTCGAATTCCTTGTCCTCGATGGCGATCAAGGCATCGCGCAGCACGGGCGCGAAGTCGTCGTAGCCGACGATGGTGCGGCGCTGCAAGGCAAACGAGCCGATCACCTGGCCGTTGCGGTCGTAGAGTTCGGTGGTGGTGGCCGGGCGGTATCGCTCCAGCTCGTTGACCTGCGGCAGATCGGTGGAGTAAACGAACACCAAACCGGAAAGCGTGCCGCCCAGCGCCGCCGCGATCACCAGCAGCGCAAAAGCCAAGCGGCCGGCCAATTTCCGCGAGGCGCGCGGGCGTGAGGCGGGCACCGATTTCTGCTCTAGAGGCGGCATCGGAAGATGTGGTCAGAATAGCAGATGGAGGAAGACGGGAGACGAACCGCCGCGGACGGTGCTCCGTCCGTGGCGAACGTCGGAAACTACGGCTTGGAAACAGCAGCAGGGTTGGCGCCTGCCGGCGCCGAGATCGAAGCAGCAGCAGCGGCAGCCTTGGGCGTAATGCCGTTCTTCAGCACATCTACCGCACGGCGCAGTGGCTCGTCCGTCGCTTTCTTTTCCTTCTTCAGCGGCTCATCCTTGCCGGTGCTGGGGGTTTCGTCTTCGTCGGGCAGGGCTACCTCGTCGTCCTTGTCGGTAACCATGACGTTCGGAGTGATCGCCGTATCCTGAATGGCCTTGCCGCCCGGAGTGTAGTACTTGGCGACGGAGAGAATCACGGCCGCGCCATCCGGCAGGTCGAGCGTCTTCTGAATGGAGCCGTCACCGAAGGTCTTGTCGCCGACCAGATCGGCGCGGGCATTTTCCAGCAGCGAGCCCGCCACGATTTCAGCCGCTCCGGCCGTGCCGCGATTGACGATCACCACCATGGGCATGTCGATGATGGCCTTCTGCGGATCGGCATTAAAAGTCTGGCGAGGGTACTTCTGTCCCTGCAGATAGGTGATGGTGCCGTGGTTCAGGAATAGGTTGGCCAAGGCCACGCCTTCGCCTTCATCGCCCAGAGAGACGTTGCGCAGGTCGAGCACCAGCTTCTTCGCTCCCTGCTTCTGCAGCGACTTGAGGCGCGCCGCCAGCTCCTGGTTGCGGCCCTTGGTCAGGGCGTAGGGTTGAAGGTAGCCAATGCCTTCTTCCAGAATCTTATCGCTGGGCGGCGGCGGCTGAGTGTTGTCGCGGGTCAGGACGGTCTTGACCGGGTCGGCGCGGCGGGCGCGCACCACCGAGACGGTGACGTTGGAGCCGGCTTGCCCGTTGAGCATGCTCTGGATCTCGGCCAGCGAAAGCTCGCGCGTGCTGCGTCCCTCGATGGCTTCCAGGATGTCGCCGTTATCGATGCCAGCCTTTTCGGCGGGGCCGTTGGGGACCACGGAAACGACGGTCGCGTAGCCAAAGCGCTTGGAGACGGTGGCGCCGATGGTGGCGCGGCCTTCGTTCTTGTGAGCCTTGTAATCCTTGTACTGGGCAGCGCTCAAATAGCTGGAATTGGCGTCGAGAGACTCAAGCAGACCGTGCAGGGCCCCCTCGGTTACAGCCGTCATGTTCGGTTGCTCGACGTACTCGCTGCGGATGCGGGAGAGCACCTCGGAGTAAACACCCAACTGGCGGTAGGCGCTGTCGTCGCTGTTATTGGTAGAAGCTTTGACCCCCAGGCCGCCCGCTATGGCGAACACAACAATGGCCAGGGATACGGTGAGCACTACGGCTTTGGCTGCTTTCGACATGTAACTTCTTTATTTCCGCCAGCTTCTTGGCTGACCTGCGGGTGAAGTGCATTCAAATTATACCGGAGTTGACGGCGGCAAATCCGGCGGCTCCAGCTCGGCGCTCAATTAGATGCACTAAGGCCGCGGAAAGAACGAACAATGCGATCGGCTTACTCGGCTTTACTCTGCTGGGCCGGAGGGCAGCCGCGCGGCAGCCCACGCCTGGGCGGCGTTGATGCGCCGGGAGATGGCCGGGTGCGAGTGGAAGCAGATCTCGATCCAGCGCGAGGGCGTGCGCTCGGCCAGGTTCTGCTCGGCCAGCTTGCTCATGGCGGTGATAAAAGGCTCCACCGCGGGAATGGCGGCGAAGGCATAGCGGTCGGCCTGGCGCTCGTTGTGGCGCATCCAGGTATTGAGCAAGGGCAGCAGCAGGAACGAAATCACGGTCGAGACCAGCGCCAGCAGGGGCAGGTTGGCGAAATCCGAGATGCGATCGAAGGCCTGTTCGCGCACCGCGTAATTGAGCACCCGGGCGGCGGCCCAGAAACCCACCAACGAAATCACCGACTGTACGGCGATGCTCCTGGGTATGTGGCGGTGGATGTGGTGGCCCAGCTCGTGCGCCAGCACGGCCTCGATCTCATCGTCGGAGAAGTTCTCCAGCAGGGTGTCGGACAAGATGATGCGGCGGGTGCGGCCCAGTCCCGTCAGGGCCGCGTTGGCCTTGCGGCTCTTGGCCGAGAGCTTCCATTCGTAAACGCCGCGCACGCGGCTTCCGGCCCGCTCGCACAAATGGATGAGGCGCTGCTTAAGCTCGTCGCGCTCCAGTGGACGGAACTTGTAGAAGATCGGAAGCAGCACCACGGGCGCCAGTTGTACGAGCAGAACGAACAGGAAGATGAACCCGGCCCAGGCGATCAGCCACCAGTAGGTGGGCGATTGGCGCATCAGCATGTAAACCAGCTCGACGACGATGGTGCCCAGCACCAGCCCGACCAGCCAGGACTTGATTTCATCCCACGCCCAGGAGAGCCGGCCCTGCTTGGAGAGATGGTAACGATGCTCCAGCCGGAAGCCGTAGTAATCCAGCCCGATCCCGAGCAGCTTGCTGACGAGCGTCAGCACCAGCAGGTAATAAAAGACCGCCAACATGTAGTTCTGGTTGGCCATGAAGTAGGCGAAGTCGCGCAGCAGGCGGGTCCATCCGGCAAGTAGCAGCACCACCAGGAAGAGCGCCGAGAGCAGAAAATCCCCCACGCCCAGCCAGCGGCGGGCGCGGTTGTAGGAGCGCGCTGCGGGGCTGTCGGGGATGGCGGCGATATTCTCGTCGGGGCTCAAACCGGTTGACTCCACGATTCAGGATACAACCACTGGCTGCAAGCGGAGCCGGTCAGTCGGCCGTGCGCTGCACAAAGGCAACAGCGTCTTGCAAGATGTCGTTCACCAACCGGGGTGAGGCGGCCTCGCAGTACAACCGCATTAGCGGCTCAGTCCCGGAGGCGCGAAACAGCACCCAAGCCTCGGCACCGTTGTTCCCTGTGGGTGCGTCGAGGAAAAACTTGATGCCATCCAGGTCTTCGCTCTTCAGCACGCGATAACGGCCGAGTTGGGTGAGTTGCGGATCGGCGGCGCGGCGCAAGGCGTCGTCAATCAACGCACGTTCGATGTGCAGGTCGCGGCGGCCGTAGAAGTGCGGTCCGAATTCAGCTTGCAGGTCGGCCACCAGTTGTCCGAGCGGTTTGCCGTAATCGGCCATGGCGTTGGCCAGCAGCAGGGAGTTCAGGATGCCGTCGCGTTCCGGCAGATGGCGCGGAATGCCGATGCCGCCGGATTCCTCGCCGCCGATCAGGACCTCTTTGCCGGAGAGCACGATGTCGGCGACGTACTTGAAGCCGATGCCGTGCTCGATCAGTTCCCGGCCGTACTTGCGGGCGATGCGGTCCAGCATGCGCGTGGTGTTAAAGGCGCGGGTAATAGCCCCGGGCCACTTCTTCTTGTCCAGCAGCCACTTGAGCAGAACGGCGTAGCACTTGTGGGCATCGACAAACTGGCCATCCTCGGTGACGGCGCCGATCCGGTCGGCGTCGCCGTCAACCACTAGGCCGGCGTCGCAGTGCTCGCGCACCACGACCTCCTTGAGATAGTTGACGTGCGGCTCGATGGGCTCGGGATTGATGCCCGGAAACAGCGGGTTGACCTCGGCGCGAATCTGCAAATGACGAATACCGTGGGCGGCGAAGATGCCGCTGAGCATATTGCGGCCGGAGCCGTACATGCAGTCGATGGCAAAACGGAAGTCGGCGCCGGCGATGGCGTCGAGATCGGCAAAGGCGCTGATGGCGGCCACGTAGGCGGGTTTGAAATCGACCCGCTCGATCTTGGCCAGCGTGCCCTTGGGCATGCAGTTGGCGCGCAGTTCGGTTTCAATCGCCTTCATGATCGCCGGACTGCCCGAGCCGCCGTACTTAGCCTTGAACTTCACGCCATTCCAGTTCCACGGATTGTGGCTGGAGGTGATCATGACCCCGCCGGCGCAGCCCCGATACTTGACCGCGTAAGAGACCGCCGGCGTGGAGACGAAATCGTCGGAGAGCACGACCGGAATGCCCCCGCCGGCCAGCACTTCACTGATGACTTGGGCGAATTCGGGCGAGCCGAAGCGGGTGTCGTAGCCAACGGCGATTCCCTTGCTCGCGTCCTCGTTCTTGAGTACGTAGCTGGCGATGGCACCGCCCACGCGGCGCACGTTTTCAAAGGTGAAATCGTCGGCGATAATCGCCCGCCAACCGTCGGTGCCGAAGGTGATGTTTTCGTTTGCCATGAATGCTGTTTGACTCCCGGCCGCGGCACGCCGTCAGACCAGTTTCAAGAGCTTCTTCTCGTCTAGATATTTGACCACTTTGCCCACGTCCTGTGCGTGCTCGCGGGTAGTGATGAGCAAGGCGTCGGGAGTCTCGACCACCACCAGGTCCTTGATGCCTACGACGGCGACGAACTTAGTCGGCGAATAAACGTAGTTGCCCGATGCGTTGAGGGCAAAACTCTGCTGGCCGTCGATGACGTTGGCCGCATCGTCGGTTCCCGCCCCTTCGGCCAGGCGATGCTCGTAGAGCGCGGTCCAGGAGCCCAGATCGTTCCAGCCGATCTCAGACGGCAGGCAGAAGATGGCCGACGCTTCTGCCCCCTTCTGCGAGCGCGGCTCCAGCACGGCGTAGTCGATGCTGATGTTTTCGCATCGCGGATAGAGACGGGCAAAGGTGGAACGAAAAGCGCTCGTGCCGTAGGCGGCGGCAATTTTCTCCAGCAATTTAGCGGTCGCGGGCAGGTGTTCGTGCATGGCCTGCGCCAAGGTGGCGGCGCTCCAGACAAACATGCCGCTGTTCCAGTAATAATTGCCGGCTTTCAGAAATTGCTCGGCGCGGGCGCGGTCGGGCTTCTCGGCAAAACGGCAGACGCGCAGCACGTCGCTGCCGGCGGCGAAGCCGCTAGCGCCGGATTCGACGGCGGCTCCGGCTTCGATGTAGCCATAGCCGGTTTCAGGGCCGCTGGGCGAAATGCCAAGCGTGACGATATTGGGTCCCGAGGCAGCGATCTCCACGGCGCGCCGCACCAGCCGGCGGTACTGCTCCTGATCGGCAATCACGTGATCGGAGGGGAAAAGCCCGAGCACGGCGGCGGGATCAAGCCGCTGGAGGATAAACGCGGCCAGGCCAATAGCGGGGGCGGTGTTGCGCCCGAGCGGCTCGGCGATAATTTGCGCCGCCGGAACGCGCGGCAACTGGCGCCGGATGCCTGGGCGCAGATCGTCGTTGGTAATCACCCAGATTTTGGAGGCGCCGGAGAGGGGCAGCAGGCGAGCTACCGTCTGCTGGATCATCGTCTGGCGGCCGTTGAGCGCAAGCAGTTGCTTGGCGCGTTTCTTGCGGCTCATGGGCCAGAAGCGCGTGCCGCGACCGCCGGCCAGGATCACAGGATAGAAATTCGTTTTTTTCGGCATGGTTTGCAGGTCAGCTAAAGGCCGCTGGCGGCATCCGATCTCTCGGCGGGAGACAGCCCAGCCCGCAGAGGCAGGGTGATTCTCAGAAATTCTACGCTCCACTGCGGGCGGATGCTGAAATCGCCGACCGCCGCCGGGATCACCACGGCATCGCCCCGCGCCATAGCCACCGGGGAAGCGCCCGGCGATTGCACAACTCCGGCACCGTTCAGCGCCACCAACACCTGGGCACACCCGGAGTCGGCACCACCCGGCGCGAACTGAGCGTCGCCCTCCAGATGGTAGCGCGTCACCTCAAAGCAAGGAGCGGAAATCAACACGGTGCCATCGAGGGCGGCGCGCGGTAAGACCTTGCCGGCCGCGGTCCGCTCCTTGATGGCAGCCAACCCTTCGGCCAGATGGAGCGCCCTAGGACGCCCGTAGTCGTATAGACGGTAGGTGGTGTTCGAGTTCTGCTGGGTCTCAAGAATCACCGAGCCGGGGCCGAGCGTGTGGACCGTACCGGCATCGACGAAAATCATGTCGCCGGGCGTGAGGTCGATCCAGTTGAGCAGGCCCTCGGCGGAGTTGCCGGCGATGGCGCTCTCCAACTGGGCGACGCTGACGCCGGGCCGCAGGCCGAGTCCAATCTGCGCGCCGGGCTCGGCGTCCACCACGTACCAGCACTCGGTCTTGCCGCAGGACTGGCCGCAGCGGCGGGCGGCGTCGTCGTCCGGATGCACCTGGACAGAAAGCTTCTCCCGCGGGAAGAGGAACTTGATCAGCAGCGGAAAGCGGTCGCCGTCAGGCGCGGCGTCGCCTACCAACTGGCGGCCAAAACGACGGCAGATTTCGCCCAGCGTGGCGCCCGCCAGCGGCCCGTTGGCGATGCGGGACTCGGCGGCCGTGAGCCAGGCCTCGCCGATGGGCTCCTCGCCCGGCTCGGCGTGGCGATCATACAGAGGAGCCAGGTCGCGCGCGCCCCAGGGGCGATGGTCGAAATGCGGAACCATCAGCAATGGATACAGTTCGGTCATGCCTGGCTCAGAAAAGCGGAGCGGCAGCGATGGTTGCCGCTGATTTACCTGTCGGCGCATCCTGCCGCAAGACCGCGGACCCAATCTTAGAGAACGATCACTTCAATGCCGTGAAAAATTTCTTCATCCGTTCCAGCCCCTTCTCGATGTTCTCCATGCTGGTCGGATACGAGATGCGCACGTGCTTCTGGCTGCCGAAGGCCTCGCCCGGCACCAGGGCCACGTTGGCCTCGCGCAGCAGGCGGCCCGCCAGTTCGGCGGGCGTCTTCGCGACGCCTTCGCGCAGATAGGCCGAGACGTTCGGGAAGACGTAGAACGCACCCCCAGGCTGCGTGCACTGAATGCCGGGGATGGCACGCAGACCTTCCACGGCGCGGTCGCGCAGGCGGATGTACTCGGCAACCATGGGACCAAGGCAATCCTGCGGTCCGGTCAGAGCCGCCACGCCGGCCTTCTGCACCACGGAGGTTGGATTCGAGGTGGACTGGCTCTGCAGCTTGTTCATAGCAGACACGATCCACTTCGGTCCCATGCCGAAGCCGAGACGCCAGCCGGTCATGGCATAGGTCTTGGACAGCGAACCGACGACCAGCAGATGATCGCGCTCGGCCTGTTCCTTGGCTGCGCCGCCCAGCGAGAAGCGCTTGCCCGTGAAGTCCAGATAGGCATAACACTCATCGCTGATCACAATGAGGTTTCGCCGCGCGGCCAGTTGCAAAAGGGCGTGCATGTCCTCGGACTTCATCACTGCGCCCGAAGGGTTGCTAGGTGAATTCAGCAGGATGACGCGGGTGCGCGGCGTGAGGGCGTGCTCCACCATGGCGGCGGTGAGCGAAAAGCCCTGGCTCTCGTCGGTCTCGACCACTACGGGCGTGCCGCCGCAGTAGCGAATGATGTCGTTGAACGAAACCCAGTAAGGCGCAGGCAGAATGACTTCGTCGCCGTGATCGACCAGCACCTGGAAGGCATTGAACAGAACCTGTTTGCCGCCGGTGGAGGCGATGGTCTCTTCCGGCCGGTAGTCGGAGCCGAAGTCGGCGGCGTGACGGGCCGTGATCGCCTGGCGCAACTCAACCGTGCCCGACACCGGGGTGTAACGGGTGAAGTTGGCGTTGATGGCGGCAATGGCGGCGTCTTTGATGTGCTGCGGGGTGTCGAAGTGCGGCTCACCGGCGCTGAAGTCGGCGATATCCACGCCCTGCGCGCGAAGCCGTCCGGCTTCGGCGGCAACGGCCATCGTGGCCGACTCCTGGATGCGGTTAATGCGGTTGGTCAGGGGATGTGAAGTGCTGGTACTGGCAGCCATAAACTTCCTCTAGCGTTCCTTTACGAAGTTTGCCGCGACCGTGGCCGGCGCAGGCTGGGCACTGGTCTCAAGTTTCTCGTGCAGGCGTTGTTTAACCAGCGGGGGAACCATGCTGTCCACCGCGCCGCCCAGGCGGGCAATGTCTTTGACGATGCGCGAGCTGACGTAGGAGAACTCTTCGGCGGCGGTCAGAAAAACCGTTTCCAGCGTGGGCTCAAGCTTGCGGTTCATCAGGGCCATCTGCAATTCGTATTCGTAATCGCTGATGGCGCGAATGCCGCGCACGACCACCGTCGCGCCTTCCTGGCGCGCATACTCGACCAGCAATCCGCCAAAGACGCCCACGCGCACGTTGCCGAACTTCGCGGTCAGCTGCTCCAGCATGTCGCGGCGCTCTTCCAGCGTGAACAGTGCGTCCTTTTCCGGATTGATCAGGAGGGCAACGATGAGTTCCGAAAAAACCCGACTGCCGCGCTCAATCACATCCAGATGGCCGGCGGTCGGCGGATCAAAGCTGCCAGGGTAAATCGCAGTCACTTTCTTCAATTCATCTCACCCAAGTGCTGGATTCGAAGAGCTTCCCACAATCGATACGGAATTGATTTTAACAGCGCCGGGCGGGAGGACGGGCAGGAAAGGGCGTTTGCCGGGCTCGGAAAAACATCTGGGCATTGGAACTGCCCCACATCTGCCCATGGCGGGCCGATGTGGGGCAGCACCACTATTTCTTAGCGAGGGATGGGCCTTTGGGCTCCGCGCGCCCGACGGCGGCCGTGGCCGTGGCCTTTTCCACGGGACTGGCCGGCTCCAGCTCGGGCACCTCGGCCTTGGTGATCCCCAGGACCTTCTTCACCTCAGTCTCGATCTGCAGGCAAATATCCCGGTTGTCCTTCAGAAACTGCTTGGAGTTTTCGCGTCCCTGGCCGATACGGTCGGTCTTGTAGCTGAACCAGGAACCGGACTTCTCAACAATGTTGTTGGCCACGGCGATGTCGATCAGGTCGCCCTCGCGGCTGATGCCCTGGCCGTACATAATGTCGAACTCGGCCTCGCGGAACGGAGCTGCCACCTTGTTCTTGACGATTTTGACCTTGGTGCGCGAACCGGTGACCTGGTCGCCTTCCTTGA
>Ga0316217_10006699_pt1 | contig 11278 bp, 10 predicted proteins | sample 1anoAmetaG_FD_203633 | JGI IMG/M metagenome (GOLD analysis project Ga0316217, IMG submission 203633) | Freshwater microbial communities from Trout Bog Lake, Wisconsin, USA - 1anoA | ecosystem: Environmental > Aquatic > Freshwater > Lake > Hypolimnion/Profundal zone | place: USA: Wisconsin... | reverse complement strand
GCGATGCTGGCGCCGGCCTGCGGATGAAAACGGTCGATGACGAGGCCGCTGCGCACGTCGAGCCCGCCCCAGAAGCTCAGGGGTTCGTCCAGCTTGAGCGGCGCGCCGGCGGCGTGTCCCGGCGCCAGCGAGGGGCATATCGTTGGGCCGTTCACAGCCGCACCACCCGGCCGGCGCGGGCGGAGGCGACGCATTCGCGCAGCGAGCCGAAGGCGACGGCGACGCCGAGATTGCCGGGGGCGTAATAGGCGCATTTGCCGGAATTGGTCATGATCGCGCCCGCGACATCGCGCATCATCGGCGTGACATAGGTGCAGGTGTCGACCACCAGCTTCACCCCGAACTCCGCCAGCTTTGCGTCCCAGCCGCGCTCGGCCAGGGCTTTCGCGGTCGCGCGCCCCGAGTTGATCCAGACGTCGACGGCGGCGGGCGCTCCCTCCAGCAGCGGCAACAGCTTCTCGAATTCGGCGAGCGAGAAATGCGGCGTGCCGAGCGTGACGGCGGCGAGCGGCGCGCCGGTCTCCACCGTGGAGAGCGAGTTCGCGGCGTCCCGCAAATCCTGCGCGCTCAGGCGCACGACGCGCTCGGGCGCCTCGCCCTGAAACGCCGCCTCGCGCGTCGGCGCTTCCGGCGTGAATCCGATGGCATGAAACAGCGCCGTCGCGCCGGACGAAGCCGCCGCCGCGCCGAGCGCTTTCAGGTCATCTTCGCGCGTCTCGGCCGGCAGGCCTTCGATGGCGACAATGGCGTCGCCGAGCCGGCCGACGATCTGGCCGGCGGCGACGCTCGCCAGTTCCGCGCCTTCCCATTCCGGCGGCAGGGCCTCGATCCGCACCAGCGTGCGGGCGCGCCGGTTCGCGCCGACATGCAGCCCGAATTCGGGCGCGCGGCCGGTGAGGCCGCAGCACAGATCGATGAAATCGCCATAGCGCTCCGTGCGCGCGCCGATGACGGAATTGGCGAAGACGATGGCGTTGGATTCGCCCCAGGCGATCTGAGCGCCCGCCCGCGGACGATGCCGGGTCTGATAGGGCGCGCAGGTGAAGGTGGACAGGCAGCCCAGTTCGAGATGCGCGCGCATGAGCCTTTCGCCCTGCGCCCGCGTCTGGGCTTCGCCGCGAAACCACTCGGGATGCAGCAGATCGACCGAGCCGACGTTCAGCGTCGTCTTCACCCGCACCTTCCCCCGCAGCGCGACCAGCCGCTCGACGAAATCGAGACTGGCGCGGCCCAGATAGAGGCAGCCGTCGACATGCGCCGCTTCGATGTCGAGAAAACGCGGCGCATCGACCGCTTCGGCGAACTTCACCAGCAGACGCATGGCGAAGGCCTGGGCCTCGCCATGCTCGCCCGCGAGCAGGGACCGGTCGAAGTCGGAGAGCGCCAGCGTCATCGGGGGAAGCTAGCGGGCGCCGGCGGCGCCGGCAATCGCCGCCGCCGAATTGTCTTGACATGCTGCACCGCATCATGGAGAAGGCGCGTACCGCAACTTCCAGCGGTCGATGCGCGCCGGCCGCGTGATGGGCTTCATGTCCACCTGCCGAGCGCCCCCCTCGCGTATGAACCGACGCCCAGACACGCGGGGCGTTTCCCCCCTGCCACATTCGGCCGACGCGCAGATGCGCGCGCCTGATGGTATCGAAAGACTTCACATTGGATAATTTTCAAGGCTTCGGCCTCGCCGAGCCCCTCAACGCCGCGCTCGCCAAGCTCGGTTACAGCAAACCCACGCCGATTCAGGCCCAGGCCATTCCGGCGCTGATGACGGGCCGCGATCTCGTCGGCATCGCCCAGACCGGCACCGGCAAGACGGCCGCCTTCGCGCTGCCGATTCTGAACAAGCTGCTTTCCGACCGCAAGCCGGCCCCGCGCGGCGGCTGCCGCGCGCTCGTGCTTTGCCCGACGCGCGAACTCGCCAGCCAGATCGCGCAGAGCTTTCGCGATCTCTCGGTCGGCCTGCCCTTCAACATCGCCGTGATCTTCGGCGGCGTGCCGCATGGCGCGCAGATCCGCGCCCTCGCCGGCGGCCTCGACATTCTCGTCGCCACGCCCGGCCGCCTGCTCGACCATATCGCCGAGCGCGTCGCCAAGCTGAACGCGGTCGAATTCCTCGTGCTCGACGAAGTCGATCAGATGCTGGATCTCGGCTTCGTCAAGCCGATCCGCCGCATCGTCGCGGAACTGCCGAAGAAGCGCCAGAATCTGTTCTTCTCCGCCACCATGCCGCCGGACATCCGCGCCCTCGCCGACGCGCTGCTGACCGATCCGGTGCAGGTTGCCGTTACGCCGGTCGCCAAGACGGCCGACCGTGTCGAACAGAGCGTCATCCTCGTCGACGCCGCGCGCAAGCGCGACATGCTGGTGGAACTCTTCAAGGACCCGGATCTCTCCCGCACCATCGTCTTCACGCGCACCAAGCGCGGCGCGGACAAGGTGGCGCAGACCCTGGAGGCCGCCGGCATTCCCGCCGCGGCCATTCATGGCAACAAGAGCCAGGGCCAGCGCGAGCGCGCGCTGGAGGCCTTCCGCGCCGGCCGCGCCCGGGCGCTGGTCGCGACCGACATCGCCGCGCGCGGCATCGACATCGACGGCGTCAGCCATGTCGTCAATTTCGAACTTCCGGAAGTGGCGGAAGCCTATGTTCACCGCATCGGCCGCACTGCGCGCGCCGGTCGGGCCGGACAGGCGATCTCGCTGTGCGATGGTTCGGAGCGCGATTCCCTGCGCGCCATCGAGAAGCTGACGCGCCAGCGGATCTTCTCCACGGACCGCCGCGGCGCGGCGGCTCCCCCGCCGGCGCCGGTGCTCGATACGCCCGCTCAGGCGCTCGATCGTCCGGTCGTGCAGCAGAAGCGTGACCCCCGCGCGGTGCATCGCAGCCCCGGCCATCGGCCGCAGCGTAGCGGCGCCGCCGCGCGTCCGGCGCGTCCGGCGCAGGCGGGCGGCCGCGAAGGCGGCCGGCGCGCTCCGGGCCGGTAAGATCTTCGGCCCTCCATCGCGGGGGCCCTCGGAACGCAAGCGACGCCGGCGGTCTGCGCCGGCGTCGTTTTTTTGCGCCGCCGCCCGCCTGCCCGCGAGCGCCGGTCCGCCGCCTTATTTGAGGGCGCTGCTGATTTCCGAGAATTCGGAACTGAGGCGCGTGCCCAGATTGGTCAGCGCGCCGATCAGCACCAGCGCGATCAGCGAACTCATCAGCGCGTATTCGATCGCCGTGGCGCCCGATGTGTCGGAAACGAAAGACTTGATTAACATTCGCATACGTGTGCTCCCACTGGCCTGCGTCGCGCGTCGAGAAGTTCAACCGCGGCCGTGCGGCTCGCTCGTCGATGGCTCGACCGGGATAGAGCAATGGCGGGGCGCGGCGAATAGCGGAAACTACCTAATCTTGCTCTGATTTGTTTCAGAAGGTTGCTGGTGCCTTAAGGTCATCCGCATCAGATGCGAGATGGATTTCGCTTCCAGTTTACGCATGACGGCGGCGCGGTGATGCTCCGCCGTGCGCGCCGTGATCGCCAGCCGTTCGGCGATCGATTTGGTCGGCAGGCCCTCCAGCAGCAAGTCGAACACCTCGCTCTCCCGATGCGAGAGCGTATCGCGACGGGCCCGGAAGGCTTCAGCCAGGGCGATCTCGTCCTGCGCGTCCTCGGTCTTCGTCAGCGCTTCCTCGACGGCGGTGAGCAGGCTTTCGCCGTCAAACGGCTTCTCGAAGAAGTGGAAAGCGCCCAGTTTCATGGCGGCGACGGCCGTGGGCACGTCGCCATGGCCGGTGATGAGAATGACCGGCAGCGCCGAGCCCTCATCCTTCAGGCGCTTCAGCAATTGCAGGCCGCTGAGGCCGGGCAGACGATTGTCGACGATCAGGCATGACGGGCCTGAGCCTGCCGGGCTCGCCAGATAGGCTTCGGCGGAGGCGTGACCGGTCGTCGCGATCTGCGCCGTCGACAACAGCAGCGCGAGACCTTCGCGAATCTCCGGCTCGTCGTCGATCACATGCGCGCGCCGTTTAAGGTTTGGCATCCTTCGGTCCCTGCAACGGAAGTGATATCGTGAAGCTCGCCCCGGTCGGCTGCCGCGAGCGCCAGGACAATTGCCCCGAATGCTTGCGCACGATCTGCAAAGCCAGCGGCAGCCCGAGTCCCATGCCCTTGGATTTGGTCGTCTCGAAGGCCTCGAACAGTCGATCCGAAATGTCGGGCGACACGCCGGCGCCATTGTCGTCGACCTGCAGCCGCGCCTCGTCGCCGGTTGTCGAAACCGAAAGGGTCACCAGACCCGGTTCGGCGGCGGCGGCGGAATCGATGGCGTTGATGACGAGATTGTTCGGCGCCTGTTCGATGGCGAGCCGGTCGATGCGCGCGGTGGGCGCGGGGTCCGGGGCGTCGAGCCGGAGCTGCACGTGGCGCGCGGCGGCGTCGTCCGCGTTCAGGGCGACGATCTTGCGCGCGACCTCGCGCAGATCCGCGGTTTCGACAACGAGCTGTCCGCTGGCGACGAAGTCGCGGATGCGCGCGATGACGTCGCGGGCGCGCCGGGTTTCCCCCTCCGCCTTGGTCAAAGCGTTGACAACCGCCTCGCCGGTCTCCCCCATTTCGAGCAGGCGCCGGGCGCCATGGACATAGCTCGCCACCGAGGACAGGGGCTGGCTGATCTCGTGCGCCAGCATCACCGCAAGCGCGCCGCTCGCGGTTTCGGTCGCTGCGCGATTCAGTTCGGCCTGTTGCCGGCGCAGCAGGCGCGTGGTCTGTTCGCGCTCGGATATGACGGCGCCGAGCAACTGCCCGGTCGCGGCGAGAATGAACATCAGCGTTTGCAGGACCACGAAATTCTGATCGTCCGCGTGGAAATAGGTCAACGCGCCGATCAGCGCGAGCTGCGTGAACAGCAGCATGATCGCGGTGGCGGAGAAGCCGTAACCGATTCCGACCCAGATCGTCGGCATGAACAGCAGATTGAAGAGGTAACGATTGTTGACGTCGCCGACGCTCGCCACATCCAGCAGCGTCACGCTGACGCCGATGATGACCGCTGCGGCGATGTTCCGTGGCGTATGCAGCGCGCGCCAGCGGCGATGCGCGATCGTGTCGTAGACGGCCATGATGGCGGGAATGATGACGATCATCCCCACGGTGTCGCCGACCCAGAAATACCGGATGGCGTCGAAGATCTCGAGCCTCTTGAGCGTGCCTGACGCGAACAGGGCCAGACAATACAGCAGGCTCGTCCCCGCGGCGCTGGCGGGAATGACCGCGAGCAGGGCGATGACGTTGCCGAAGGTCGCCGAGCGCACGTTGAACTGAAACGCGTCGCGCAGCATGATGGCGATGAAGACATAGCTGAGCGTGAGAATGAGTTCGCAGACGACAATGGCGCCCAGCGAATAGCTCTGCGCATGGATCTGCAGATCGACCGCAATGGCGGCGAACAAGACCACCGGCGTATAGGCAAGGGATTCCATCAGCAGCAGCAGGCTGACGCCATTGTCCGGGCTCCACAGGGTAATCGAGGAGGCGCCGAACTGATGGAATCCCGTGAGTTGGTTCAGCGCGAGATAGAGCGCGAAATAAAGTCCCGATACAAAAATGTAGGAGGGCGTCGATGCGGCGCGAAGGTCGCGGACGAGCCCGCTCGCAAGCGCGCCCCGCGCCCGGGTGGGCGCGGCGACGGAGGCTTCTCCATGCGATTCGCGCGGGGTCATCCTGCGACTATAGCGTAGCGCGCGGCATGGCGCCGCAGCGGCGCTAGAGGCTCGCGGCCTCGACGGCGGCGATCGCGGTCATGTTGACGATGCCGCGCGCCGTCACCGAGGGCGTCAGCACGTGCGCCGGCTTGGCGGGCCCCATGAGGATTGGGCCGACGGGCAAGGCGTCGGCGATGACCCGCGTTAATTGCAACGCCGTGTTTCCCGCATCCAGATTGGGGAAAATCAACACATTCGCCTCGCCGGAGATCCGGCAGTCGGAGATGACGCGCTGGCGCGCGAGCAACGACAGCGCCGTGTCGGCCTGCATCTCGCCGTCGGCTTCGAGGTCCGGAGCGCGTTCGCGCAGCAGCGCCAGCGCGTGCCGCATCTTCAGCGCCGACGGCGTGTTGGCGGAGCCGAAGTCCGAATGCGAGATCAGCGCGACCTTGGGCGTGACGCCGAATCGGCGCACGTGGTGCGCGCAGGCGATCGCCATATCGGCGATCTCGTCGGCGCTGGGATCGAAGCGCACATGCGTGTCGGCGAGGAAATAGGCGCCGCTGGAGGCGATGACCAGCGACAGCGCGGCGAAATCCTTCGCGCCCGGCGCGAGGCCGACAATGTCCTTGATGTGCTTGAGACGCGACTCGAAGCGGCCCTCGAGGCCGCAGATCAGCGCGTCGACGTCGCCGCGATGCAGCGCCAGCGCGCCGATGACGCTGGGCGAGGAGCGCACTACGGTGCGCGCGACATCCGGCGTCACGCCCTTGCGTCCCGCGACCTTGAGATAATCGGCGACATAGTCGCGATAGCGCGGATCGCTGCGGGGATCGACGACCTCGAAGTCGACGCCGGGCGCCATGGCGAGGCCGTAGCGCTTGAGGCGTTCCTGAATGATCTCGGGACGGCCGATCAATACGGGCAGCGCGAGGCGCTCCTCGAGCACGACCTGCGTCGCCCGCAGCACGCGTTCGTCCTCGCCCTCGGAGTAGATAACGCGCTTCATCGATTCCCGCGCCTTCGCGAAGATCGGCTTCATCATGAAGCCGGAGCGGAAGACGAAGCGGCCGAGCCGGTCGGCATAGGCGTCGAAATCGGCGATCGGGCGTCGCGCGACGCCGGTCTCCATGGCGGCGCGCGCGACGGCCGGCGCGATGCGCATGATCAAACGGGGATCGAACGGGCTCGGAATCAGCGAAGTCCGCCCGAAAGGCTGGGCCTCGCCGCCATAGGCGCGCGCCACCACCTCGGACGGCGCCTCGCGCGCGAGCGAGGCGATCGCGCGCACCGCCGCCTTCTTCATCTCTTCGTTGATGGTGGAGGCGCCCACGTCCAGCGCGCCGCGAAAAATATAGGGAAAGCAGAGAACGTTGTTGACCTGGTTGGGATAATCCGAGCGCCCGGTGCAGATCATCGCGTCGGGCCGCGCCGCGACGGCGAGTTCGGGCATGATCTCCGGATTGGGATTGGCCAGCGCCATGATCAGCGGATTGGGCGCCATGCGCGAGAGCAGTTCGGGCTTGAGAACGCCCGCGGCGGAGAGGCCGAGAAAAATGTCGGCGCCGCCGATGACGTCGGCGAGCGTGCGCGCGTCCGTCTCCTGCGCATAGACCGATTTCCAGCGGTCCATCAGCGTCGGACGGCCCTTGTAGACGACGCCCTCGATGTCGCAGACGAAGACATGTTCGCGTTTGACGCCGAGCGACACCAGCAGGTTCAACGAGGCGAGCGCCGCCGCGCCGGCCCCGGAGCAGACGATCTTGACGGAATCGAATCGCTTGCCGGTCAGTTCCAGCGCATTGGTCACGGCGGCCGAGACGATGATGGCGGTGCCGTGCTGGTCGTCGTGAAAGACCGGAATGCTCATGCGAGCCTTGGCCTTCTCCTCGACGTCAAAACATTCGGGACCCTTGATGTCCTCGAGGTTGATGCCGCCGAACGTCGGCTCCAGCGCGACGATGATGTCGACCAGCTTGTCGACGTCGGTCTGGTTGACCTCGATGTCGAAGACATCGATGTCGGCGAATTTCTTGAACAGAACCGCCTTGCCTTCCATCACCGGCTTGCTCGCGAGCGGGCCGATGGCGCCGAGGCCGAGCACGGCCGTGCCGTTGCTGAGCACGGCCACGAGATTTTGGCGCGAGGTGAGATTGTCGGCCTCGTGCGGGTCGGCCGCTATCGCCTCGCAGGCGAAGGCTACGCCGGGGGAATAGGCGAGCGCGAGATCGCGTTGATTGGCGAGCGGCTTGGTGGCGCGGATCTCCAGCTTGCCGGGCCTCGGCTCGCGGTGGAAATGCAGCGCGTCGGCTTTGAGATCGGCCGTGCTCTCGCTCGACATTCGCAATCCTCTTTATCCGTTGGGTCGGCCGGACTGTTGCCGCACGGCGGCGATTACGGCAAGTCGCAATTTCGGTTCTCGGCGGCGTGAAAATTCTGAAGGCCGGATGAACAAAGGGTTCAATCGGCGTTCAGATGAACCCGGCTACATCCGCGTCAACGCCGCCGCTTCCCGCGGCGGCGGATCAGGCAAACCCAAGGATCGTCAAATGAAATCCCTTTTCGCCGCCGCGTGCATCCTCGCCATCGGCCTCGGCGTCGCCAGCGCCCAGACCGCCGCTCCCGCCGCCCCCGCGCCGGCCATGAGCCCCGCCAGCGCGCCCGCCGCAACCCCCGCCGCCGCAACCGAACTGCCTTCCGGCAAGGCGGTTCGCGCCCAGTGCGTCGCCGAAGCCAAGGCGCAGGGCCTCAAGGGCGACGCCCGCAAGGCGTCCGTTCAGCAATGTTTCGCGCAAGCGCGTCCCGATCTCGCCAAGGCCAAGCAGTGCCGCGACGAAGCCAAGGCGAAGTCCCTCGCCGGGCCCGAATTCAAGGCCTATGTGAAGCAGTGCAAGGCCGCCGGCTGACATTCGATTTTTATCTTTAAAACAGGAGGATAGTCATGGTCATGAACACACGCCGCGCCGCGCTCGGCCTGCTGGCCGCCGCCCTCGTCGCCGGGGTCGCCTCGACCGCCGACGCGCAGGTCAGGTTCATCGAGCGGGCCCCGCCGCCGGTCATCGTTGAAGTCGCGCCGCCCGCGCCGCATGCCGGCTGGGCCTGGGTGCAGGGCCATTGGGCGTGGCGCGGCCATCGCTGGGTCTGGATCCGCGGCCATTATGTCCAGGGCGTGGTCGAGGCTATGCCGGCCCCGCTGGTCGAGGCCCCGCCCCCGCCGCCCGGTCCGCGCTTCTTCTGGGTCCGCGGCCATTACGTATGGGAAGGCAACCATTGGGCTTGGCATCCCGGTCACTGGGTTCGCTGAACGCTGTCCAGGATTGCAGGCAAGGGCGCGGCGTCCGCGGGACGCCGCGCTGTTTTTTTTTTGGAAATGGCCTACACTGTCGCCCAATGAAAAGCGGCGTCGCGCCAGCGCCAGCCGCAACGAGGCCATTGGGAGGACGACTCATGGGTTCCATGACGGTCATCGGCGGGTCGGGGTTCATCGGCCGCCATCTGGTCGCCGCCCTCTTGACGGCGGGGCGCGCGGTGGAAGCGCCGGGCCACGAGGATTTCGACATCGCCCGCGAGGAGCCGGGCTGGCTGGCCGGCAAGCTGGCCGGCGTCGACGTCGTCATCAATTGCGCAGGTCTGGCGCGCGACGCCCGGGTCGACAACCTCAACGCCGCCAACGCCGAGGGCCCGCGCCGTCTGGCCATCGCCTGCAAGCTGGCGGGCGTGCGCCGCCTTGTCCATATCTCCGCGTTGGGGGCCGATCCGCTCGACGAAGTCCGGTTCCAGCGGGTCAAGGGCGCGGCTGAAGCCGAGCTGGCGAAAATCGAGGGACTCGAGGTCGTGATCGTCCGTCCCTCGCTGGTCATGGGGCCGGGCGGCGCGAGCGGCGATTTCTTCGGCGCGTTGGCCGCCCTGCCGCTGCCGCCGCGTCTGGGGGAGGGGCGCTGGCGCGTGCAGCCGATCCACGTGAACGAACTCGTCGAATTGCTGGTCAGGCTCGCGGATGCGCCCAACCCGCCCGCGCGCGTCGACGCCGTCGGGCCGGCGCCGCTGTCGACGGACGAACTCACCGAGGTTCTGCGCGAATGGCTGGGCCAGCCCGTGCGGCCGCGCATTCCCATGCCCCGTCCCGTGCTCGGCCTCGCCGCCTGGGCCAACGAGATCGTCGAATTCGGGCCGGGCGACCGGGATTTCGTGCGCCTGCTGGAGCGCGAGAATCTCGGCGATCCCGCCGGCGTGACCGCGGCGCTCGGCCGCGCGCCGCTTTCCCTTGCCGCCAGTTTGGCCCGCCGGCCCGCCTCGCTCGGCGATTACTGGCGGGCGCGGCTGTATTTCCTGCAGCCGCTGCTGCGCCTGACGCTTTCGGCGCTGTGGATCGGCACCGGAGTCGTCTCCTTCGGTCTGTTCCCGCCGGCCGAGTTCTACGTCATGCTCGGCGAACTCGGGTTCACCGGACCGCTCGCCGAGGTCGGACTGTTCGGCATCGCCGCCGTCAATCTGCTGCTGGGCTGTCTGCTGCTGGTGAACTGGCGCCCGCCGCGCGTGGCGGTGGCGATGGTCTGTCTGCTGGTGGCCTTTTCGGTCGCGGCGCTGATGCTGCCGCACGAATATTGGCTGACGCCCTTCGCGCCGATCCTCAAGAACCTGCCGATCGGCGTCGCCCTGCTGACGCTCATCGGCATGGAGCGGCCTCGTCGCGCGCGCAAGCCGCGCGTTGCGGCGAAGCCGGCGCCGATGGCGCGCCCGGCGACGGCGGCCTCGGCCCACTGAGGGGTTTGCGGCGCGCCCGACTGGTGTAGAAGAAGACGATGCGCGCCGCCGAACTCGACCTTCTCTTCGTGCCCGAAAGCGGGCTGCCGGGCCCTGACCATTGGCAGGCGCGCTGGAGCCAGCGGCTGTCCAGCGCGCGCTTCGTCGAACCGGAGGGGCGGGCGACGCCCGAGTCGCTGTTGGCGGCCGTCCGAGCCGCGACCCGGCCGGTGTTTTTCATCGCCCATTCCATCGGAGCGATTCGGGTGGCGCAAGCCGCGCCTCAGCTTGCCGGTCTCGACGTGCGCGGCGCCTTCCTCGTTGCGCCGCCGGCCGACGAGGCGCTGGCCACGCTCGACGGCGGCGTCTGGGGGACCTCGCCGCGCCGGCCGCTGCCGTGGCGCAGCCTGGTCGTGGCGAGCCGCACCGACCCCTGGGCGACCCTGTCACAGTCGCAGCGGCTGGCGCAGGACTGGGGCGCGGACTTCGTCGACGCCGGCGAGGCGGGGCGGCTTGATTCCGAAGGCGGCTTCGGCCCCTGGCCCGACGGGTTGTTGCGCCTGGCGGCGGTGTTGAAGGCCCTTTGATCCGGAGGGCGCCGAGCCTCGGGGCGCCAAGTCGGGCCTTATTTCAGGCCGCTGGCGAGAAACTGTCGCAGTTCCGGGGTTTGCGGCGCCGAAAACATCGCTTCCGAAGGGCCGCTCTCCCAGACCCGCCCCTTGTGCATGAAGACGGTCACATGCGCCACGCGGCGGGCGAAAGCCATTTCGTGCGTGACCAGAATCATGGTCATTCCGGCATGGGCGAGGCCCTCCATCACCCTCAGCACCTCTTCCGTCAGCTCCGGATCGAGCGCGG
>Ga0316217_10006697_pt1 | contig 11282 bp, 6 predicted proteins | sample 1anoAmetaG_FD_203633 | JGI IMG/M metagenome (GOLD analysis project Ga0316217, IMG submission 203633) | Freshwater microbial communities from Trout Bog Lake, Wisconsin, USA - 1anoA | ecosystem: Environmental > Aquatic > Freshwater > Lake > Hypolimnion/Profundal zone | place: USA: Wisconsin... | reverse complement strand
CGGGCGTTACCTTCATGCACGTGCGCGAAGCCGCGCCGGATGCCACGGTGCTGAAACTCGGCTTCACCCATCCGCTGCCCTTCAAAAAAATCACCGACTTCGTCCGCGGCGTGGAACGCTGTGTCGTAATCGAGGAAGGCGATCCGTATCTGGCCGACGCCATTCGCGCCGCCGGGTTGAGCGTGGAAAGCAAGCCCGAGCCGTTCCGATTTGGCGAACTGAACGTGGACCGGGTGCGCCGCATTCTGGCGCATGATCTTTCGCCAGAACCGGCCCGGCCGCCTGGCAAGCCGCCGGAATTATGTGACGGCTGTTCGCACCACGTGGTTTTCCAGGCGCTGAAAAATCTCGATTGCATCGTCGCCGGCGACATCGGCTGCTACGCGCTCGGCGTGCTGCCGCCGTATTCGGCGATGGATAGCTGCGTCTGCATGGGCTCAAGCATCGGCATCGGATTGGGATTGCGCCATGTGTTGCCGCCGGCGGAGGCCAGGCGGGTGGTCAGCGTGATTGGGGACAGCACTTTCGTTCACAGCGGCATGACCGGTCTGGCCGAGATGATTTACAATCCGCCGCCCACCGGCCACGTGGTGGTTATTTTGGACAACAGCACCACGGCGATGACGGGCCACCAGGAACATCCCGGCACCGGCCGCACCCTGGATCACGCGGCGACGGGCAAGGTGGTTTATGAAGATTTGGGCCGGGCACTGGGCATCGAGCAGGTTCAGGTATTGCCGCTGGGCAAGACCTGTGCGGAATTCCAACAAATGCTCACGGAAGCCCTCGCCAGTGAAAAACTCGTGCTGATCGTGGCCCGACGGCCCTGCGTGCTCGCGGCCAAGCAGATTCGCGAATACGACAAACTGGCGCAAAACGCCACCTGTGCCACCTGCGCACCCGCACCGGAAGGCGTGGCGGCATGAACCGAGTGGGCAGCGCCAGCCGGCTTGGAATCGGCGGCGCGCCCGGCTCTCTTTTAAAATGAATCAAACCATCAATGTTATCATCGCCGGCCTGGGCGGCCAGGGCGTAATCAAGGCCTCGGATATTTTGTCCGAGGCGGCCTTCCGCAGCGGGTTTGAGGTCAAGAAAAGCGAGATTCACGGCATGAGCCAGCGCGGTGGTTCGGTGACCAGTGACGTGCGCTTCGGCACACAGGTCTTGAGCCCGATGGTGCCCCCGGGCGAGGCGGATTTTCTGGTGGTCCTGGCGCCCGATCAGGTGGAGGTGAACCGGGGTCAATTGCGGCCGACCGGCGTGTTAATCGCGCCGGATATGATTGACCCCGCCCTCCTCAACAACCGCAAGAGTTTCAACGTGGCGTTGCTGGGCGCCTTGAGCCGGCATCTGGAAATTTCCGAAAGCCATTGGCGGGAGGCGATTCACGCCTGCCTGCCGGAAAAACTACACGCGGCCAACGAACAGGCCTTTGCGACGGGCCGCAGCGCGCGCGCGGCCGCCGAACCCAAATCATGAAAAAGCATCCCCCGACCAGCTTCCATCCGGTCAGCGCGCCGGACTTCCTGCCGTTGGCACAATTAAAGAGCCTGCAATTGCAGCGGCTCCAAGGCATGGTCCAGCGCGCCTTTGACAACGTGCCGCTGTTCCAACAGCGGATGCGCGAACGCGGTTTGACGCCCGCCGACGTGCGCCGGATGGACGACATCACCCAACTGCCGTTCACGGTGAAGACCGACTTGCGCGACACGTATCCGTTTGGCCTGTTCGCCAGTCCCATGAAGGATATTGTGCGGCTGCACGCTTCCACCGGCACCACGGGCAAGCCCATCGTGGTGGCTTACACCAAGGCCGACATCGCGGTCTGGGAGAATGTGATCATGCGCAGCTTTGCGGCGTGCGGCCTGCACGCGGGTGACATCATCCAAAACGCGTACGGCTACGGCCTGTTCACGGGGGGCTTGGGCGCGCACTACGGCGGCGAGGCCCTCGGCGCCACGGTGATTCCCATTTCCGGCGGCAACACGCAACGGCAGTTGATGGTGATGAAGGATTTTGGGTCCACCGCCATCTGCTGCACGCCCAGTTATTTCCTCCATATCATCGAGCAGGCGCCCGAGCTGGGGGTGAACCTCAAGGAATTGCCCTTGCGCGCGGGCGTGTTCGGCGCCGAGCCGTGGACCGAAACCATGCGCCAGCGCATCGAAGCCGAAAGCGGTCTCAAGGCGTACGACATTTATGGCCTGTCCGAAATCATCGGCCCCGGCGTGGCCATGGAATGCCAATGCCAGGCCGGGCCGCATATTTTTGAGGACTGGTTTTATCCGGAGATCATTGACTTGAAGACCGGCCGGCCGCTGCCGGACGGCGAAGAGGGCGAACTGGTGCTGACCACGTTGGGCAAGGAAGCCATGCCCATGATCCGCTATCGCACGCGGGACATTACCACCCTGACCAGCGAGCCCTGTGAGTGCGGCCGCACCCTGCGCCGCATCAAACGCATCGGCCGCCGCAGCGACGACATGTTCATCATCCGCGGCGTGAACGTCTATCCGTCGCAGATTGAAACCGCGCTGCTCAAAGTGGAAGGCACCCTGCCCCATTATCAAATCATCCTGACCCGCGAAAAAGGCCTGGATGAAGTGGAGGTGCTGGTGGAGGTCACCCGCGAAGTCTTCGGCGACACCGTGGGCGCCTTGGAGCAGCTCGAGCGGCGGCTGAGCCAGAGCATCGAGACGCTCACCGGCTTGCGCGTCAACCTGCGGTTGGTGCAGCCCCAAACCATTCAACGGAGTGAGGGCAAGGCCAAGCGGGTCCTGGACCAACGTAAAATGTGAGATCACCGGAGGTATTATGAAAATCAAACAACTGTCCCTGTTCCTGGAAAACCAGCCCGGCGCGCTCAGCCGCCCCATGCGGCTGCTGGCCCAGGCCAAGTTCAACATTCTCACCCTGTCCATCGCCGAATCCAAACAGTTCGGCATCCTGCGCCTGATTGTGAACCATTGGGAGAAGGCCAAGCAATTGCTCGAGAAAAAGGGCTTTGTCGTCAAGGTCACCGATATGGTGGCGGTGGAAGTGCCCGACCGGCCCGGCGGCCTCTCCAAGATCTTGGACGCGCTGGAAAAGGCCGGCGTCAATGTGGAGTTCATGTACGCCTTCACCGAAAAGCGGGAAAACCGGGCCGTGCTGGTCTTCCGCTTCGACGACCCGGACCACGCGATCACCGTCTTGCGCCGAGCCCGCGTGAACGTCATTGCCAGCGTGGATTTGTTGTCACCAGCGGAGGCGGCATGAATCTCGGCGAAGACCAACTCAAGCGCTTCTTCAAGCAGGACCAATTTGCCGCGCATGCGAACATCGAATTGCTGACCGCCGGCGCCGGCCACGCGACGGCCAAGATGACGCTGCACCCGCATCATTTGAACGGGCTGAAGACCGTTCAAGGCGGCGCAATTTTCACGCTGGCGGATTTCGCCTTTGCGGTGGCGTGCAATTCGCACGGCACCATGGCCGTGGCGTTGGAGGTGAGCATTGTCTTCATGAAAGCCGCCACCACCGGCACCCTGTGGGCCGAGGCGCGCGAGGCTTCCAAAAACTTCAAGGTGGGGTTGTACAACGTGGACATCAAGGACGACCAAGGCGAGCTGGTGGCGCAATTCCAGGGCGTGGCCTATCGGAAAAAGGACCATTTGCCGGCGGCGTAACTTCAAAGCTTGAATGAGCGACCAATCTGGTGTCGCGCGACTGGGTCGGAGACCAGTCGTAGCCTCCAACGGAACAAAACATTTTGTTTTAATTGCCGAGGAACCTAACGAGGCGGAGCCTCAGACAAAAATTAATTCAACCACGGATGGGCGCGGATGAACACGGATGAAATCTGCGTTTAGGTGCTGGCCATGAGCTAAAGATGCCGCTCTGACGGAGCTTGGAAATCTTGTTTTAATTCGCGTTCTATAAATATTTCGCGCCGCTGGCGCTGCCGAAGACCGGATCACAAACGTCAGTGTTTACAAATGAAAAGCCCTGATTTCGCAATGAAATCAGGGCTTTAAGAAGTGGTGGCAGGACCCGGAATTGAACCGGGGACACAAGGATTTTCAGTCCTCTGCTCTACCAACTGAGCTATCCTGCCACACTTAAAATATCGGGCTTTTATTGGTGATTGACGCAATTCGGTCAACCCCTCGTTCGCGCCCCTCTCACCGGGGCATGAAGTTTATCAGAGCCGCAGACCGCTCGGCAAGTTCTTAAAAAGGAAATTTCAGTGAACCTCGGCGCCCGTCGTCTGCAGCTTCAACACCAGCGTCATCGCACGCAGTTCCGCGAGCGTTTTGCCAAGTTGCATCCATACCAAACCGCCCGGCGTTGTCATCAATTCCCGCCCTCCGTCCCAGGACGGCTTTGCGCGGGCGTATTCCCCTTCCAGTTTCGAAATCTCCGCCTTCAATTGTTCGACCGCGGCCTCCTCGCAACCGTTCTCAATCACCTGCGCCATCTGCTCAAGCAATTCGCCCAGAGGTTTCCAAATCACCGAGACCTCCGGAGGTCCCGACATGCCGATCTCCGGCATTTGCACCGCGAGCACATTCAGCGCACGGGTGAGGCGTTGACAATAAGTCGCCAGCGCCGCCGCCCGGTCCGGATTTTCCCGGATGCCCGCCGGCTCGCCCAGCAATCGTTCCACCGACGCCGCCACGTTCCGGTTGGCGTTCTCCGCCCGCCGCCGCGTCATGAGCAACTCGTTGGTCCCGCCCGCGACCGGGCTCGCCGCAACAAATATGGACAGCAGAAAAGTCCGATTCGCCCGGACCGCCTTGGCCAGCAGTGCCGGAAACTTCTCCCCTTCCCAAGCCGGCCAAAACACCCGGGCCGCCACAAGTGCCAATCCTCCGCCCACGAGCGTCGCAAGGATTCTGGCCACCATGAGATCTTCGTGCACCGGCGCCACCGTTTCCATGATCAGCACCAGGTTGATCGTGACAAAGAAAATGGCCAGCCAGTAACACCGCTTTAGATTATATGCAAACAGGAAAGCCATCGCCGTCGCAAACGCGTCCAAGGCAAACAAGGGTAGCTTGAATTCCAGCAAACCTCCCGCCAGCACGATTCCACCCACGGTCCCGCCAATGCGCGCGGCCGCCCGCTGCCGCGTCGAACCATAATCCGGCTGAAGGACCACCATGATGGTAAAAGCAATCCAGTAACCGCGGGGGATGTCAAAGCCCTCATACAATGCCACCGCCAGCATGGTAAACACCGCCATGCGCACGGAATGCCGGACCAGCACCGAGTCCAACTGCGCAGCCGGCCGCATCCACCCGGCAAACGAACCGATCGAGTAGCGACTGATGTCCGGGAGGGTGGCGGCAAAACTGACGCGCGCCGTTCCATGATCCGTGGCTCTTTGCAGTGCGATCAGGATCCGGGGCAACACCTTGGCCACTTGGGCCGTGGCGGCCCTAACCTGCGCGAAGGACTCGATCGCTTCGGCTTCCACCAGGCTGCCGGCAACCTGTTCGTCAAAGGCTTGGAACAACTGTTCGCAGCGCCGCAGCCGCGCACCCGAGGCCGCCAGGTTTTCCGGCCGGTGCATGATGATCGTTATGGCCGTGGAACGGGCGGCGTCGCTCAAGGATTTCAATGCCGAATCCAACGCCGGCAGGCAAGGCGCAAAAGCCGGCCGGTTCACCACCGATTCCAGCGCGGTGTTCAACGCCATCACCCGCATGGTCAAATGAACCACTTCCCGGCGCATTTCTTCCAAATCAGCAATCAATGCCGTCGGCTTTCGTTCCCCTGCCCCGCCCAAAATGATAAAAGTGCTATCCAGTGCCGCGCGCAGTTCTCCTTCCCGTCGCGTTAACGATTTCTCGCCAGAATTGCCATCCGCAGCCGCCACCGGTCGCATTGCGGCCACCAAATCCGACGCCGCCACCCAGGTCTCAGCCACCGCATAACGCAACCCATGTTGCGGGCGGACCAGCCAGGTGCAGGCATGCACCCCGGCCGCAAAGGCGCCGCCCAAGGCGGTCAACTCGGCCAGATACAGTGCCTCGCGAACCCCTCCGCCTTGGGACAAACCCAGAAGAAACAGCAGCGCCGATGACACGGCCATGGACGACCCGTAGTCGGCGCTTAAATGCCGCCATACGCCTCCCCCCAAAGCCACCAACCCTATCCCCAATATTGCCCCGCCCACATTCCCCGCGCAACACCCACCCAGAAACGCGGAACTCGCCGCCAGCAAGGTCATGGTGGCCATGATGCCCACCCGAACCTTGTAGTCTCCGCGCAAATCCGGCAGTGAAAGATTCAACGCCGCCGTGGAGATGAACAGCGCTTCCGCCATCTGGTTGGACCAGTGGCACAGCAACACGGGAACCGCGAAGGCCACCGTGGCCCGAAGCGCCCGGGTTCCATCCATCCGCAATTCCACTTGCTCAATAAAATGGGTCTTAATGTGGCGCGCCAGCTTGACCATGCGCGCAGCAGCATCCCCCATTACGGTTCGCTTGGGGAGCGCAAAAGTGATGGTTCAGGGCATTGGCGCGCACGACAAAATTCTCCTGCCCGATCCATAGCTTGAATGAGCGCCCCATCTGGCGGAGCGCGACTGGGTCGAAGACCCGTCGCAGCATGGCCAGCCGGAAGGTCTGCCGAGTGGATCAAGCCCATGGAATGGTGAATGTTGCTGCGGCTGGCTTTCAGCCCAGCCGCGCACCGGCACCACCGTACACCCGCTGTCAGTTGGTATAGGCGATAAAGCAGGCTCGTCATCAGGCCCCCGACCTCACCCCGGATTATAATTGAGCCACGGGCCCAGCCAGCGTTCCATTTCAGAGACCGATTTCCCCTTGCGTCGGGACAGATCCGACACTTGGTCGCGGCCCAGCTTGCCCACAGCGAAATATTTTGACTCGGGATGCGCAAAATAGAGTCCGCAGACGCTGGCGCCCGGATTCATGGCAAAGCTCTCGGTGAGTTCGATGCCGGTATGCGGTTTGGCATCGAGCACATCCCAGAGAGTTTCCTTTTCCGTGTGGTCCGGGCAGGCGGGATAGCCGGCCGCCGGACGGATGCCGCGATATTTCTCGGCAATGAGTTCATCGCTCGAAAGCTGCTCGCCGCGGCCAAAGCCCCATTCGTCCCGGACCCGCTTATGCAAATACTCCGCGAACGCCTCGGCCAGCCGGTCCGCCAGTGCCTCGGCCATGATGGCGTTGTAGTCGTCGTGGCGGGCCCTGAAATCCTTGAGCAATTCCCCCAGACCCACGCCCGCCGTGACGGCGAATGCCCCCAAGTAATCGTTCGCCCCGCCCGCCTTGGGCGCGATGAAATCCGCCAGGCACCAGTTCGGCGAGCCGTCGCCTTTGTACACCTGTTGCCGGAGAAAATGGAACGTGGCGCGCAAATGCCGGCGCGAGCCGTTGGTATAAACCTCCACGTCGTCGCCGACGGAATTCGCCGGGAACAAGCCATAGACCCCGCGCAGTTGAAGGGATTTCCGCGCCACCATGTCGGCCAGCAACCGCTGGGCATCGGCAAAGAGCTTGACGGCTTCTTCGCCGTGCTTGGCATGCTTGAAAATGGCCGGATACACCCCGCGCAATTCCCACGTGTGAAAGAACGGCGTCCAGTCAATAAACGGCACCACTTCTTCCAGGGTCACCGCGAAGGCGCCGGCGTGGCCGTGGGCGGATCCGCAGTCGCAGGTTCCGGGAATAAACCCGGCCGAAGACAAAGTGCGCACGCCGGTGAATTCCGGCTGGGGCAGGTCAAGATAAGTGAGTTTGGCCGCGTTGGCGCGGGCCGCCTCCAGGGACAGGAGCTTGGCCGTCTGGGTGGAGTGCGTGGCGCGCAGCCGCTCATACTCGGCGCGGTGTTGCTTCACAAACTCGTCCCGGCTGGTCGGGCTCAGGAGATTGCTGGTCACCGGCACCGCCCGGCTGGCGTCCAGCACGTGAATGACCGGCTCACTGTAATGGGGCGCGATCTTGATGGCCGTGTGCGCCTTGCTGGTGGTGGCGCCGCCGATCAGCAGCGGCAGCTTGCAGCCGGTGCGCTCCAATTCGCGCGCCACGTGCGCCATTTCATCGAGCGACGGCGTAATCAGCCCGCTCAGGCCGATGATATCCGCCTTTTTTTCGCGGGCGGCCTCGAGGATTTTCTCGCACGAAACCATCACGCCCAAGTCAATCACCTCGTAGTTGTTGCACGCCAGCACCACGCCCACAATGTTCTTGCCGATATCGTGAACGTCGCCTTTCACGGTGGCCAGCACGATGCGCCCGGCCGTCTCGCGGTCGGCCAACGGCTCTTCGCCCGGCAGCGCTTGCGACTCCCGCTCGCGCCGCCGCAACGCCTTCTCCGCTTCCATGAACGGCTGCAGATAAGCGACGGACTTCTTCATCACCCGGGCCGACTTGACCACTTGCGGCAAAAACATCTTGCCCGCGCCGAACAGATCCCCGACCACGCTCATGCCCGCCATCAGGGGACCTTCGATGACCGCCAGCGGCTTGCCGTACTTGGCCCGCGCCTCCTCCGTGTCCGCTTCGATGTGCGTGTCAATGCCCTTGACCAGCGCGTGCGAAAGCCGTTCCTCGACGGGGCTTTTGCGCCAGGCGGCTTCGCCGCTTTCCGGCGAGGCGGCCGAAGCGCCCGCGGAGGAGGATTTGATTTGCTCGCCGTAAGCGACCAACCGTTCGGTGGCATCCGGACGCCGGTTCAACAGCACGTCCTCCACCAAGGTCTTCAAGGCCGGCTCAATTTCCTCATACACCGCCAGCATGCCGGCATTGACGATGCCCATGTCCATGCCGGCTTGGATGGCATGATACAAAAACGCGCTGTGCATGGCCTCGCGCACCGGCTGGTTGCCGCGAAAGCCGAAGGACACATTCGAAACGCCGCCGCTGACCTTGGCGTGCGGCAGGTTGGCCTTGATCCAGCGCGTGGCCGCAATGTAATCCACCGCGTAATTATTATGCTCCTCAATGCCCGTGCCCACGGTCAGGATGTTCGGGTCAAAGATGATGTCTTCCGGCGGAAACCCCACGGCCTCCACGAGCAGGCGATAGGCGCGCTCGCAAATGCGGATCTTCTCCGCGTAGGTGGCCGCCTGGCCGTTTTCATCAAACGCCATCACCACCACGGCGGCCCCGTATTGCAAAATCTTGGCCGCGTGTTCACAAAAGCTGGCTTCGCCTTCCTTGAGCGAAATCGAATTGACGATGCCCTTGCCTTGCAGGCATTTCAAACCGGCCTCGATGACCTCCCACTTGGACGAATCCACCATGAAGGGCACCTTGGCCACTTCGGGTTCGCTGCCCAGCAACTGCAGATAACGAGTCATGGCGGCCACGCCGTCAATCATCCCCTCATCCATGCAGATATCGAGAATGTTGGCGCCGTTCTCGACCTGCTGCCGGGCGATGGCCACGGCGTCCTCGTATTTGTTCTCCTTGATGAGCTTGGCAAATTTGGGCGAGCCCGCCACGTTGGTCCGCTCGCCAATCAGGATGAACGTGCCGGGCTGCTGTGTGAACGGCTGTGACCCGGAGAGTCGCAACGGCAGCGGAACGATGGCGGGGATACCTCCAACATTCAACGCCGGACTTCCACCGGGACCAACTTCTTCAATCGCCGGAGGTTGCGGGCGGAGGGTCGCAGGCCGAGCGCTGCCCGGTATTACGATCGGTGGAAACACTTTTCGTGTCTGCTTGGGCTCCGCAAACTCACGCGGGTGCCGTCCCGCCAGCGCCTTGGCGATGGCCGCAATGTGTTCGGGCGTATTGCCACAACAGCCGCCGGCGATATTGATCAAACCGCTGGTCGCGAATTCACCGAGAAAATTACCCATGTCCTCCGGTTTCAGGTCAAACCCGGTCGGGGACAGTGGATTGGGCAGGCCGGCGTTGGGATAACAAGAAATGGCGGCGTTCGATTTCTCCGCCAGTTCGGCCAGGAAAGGCCGCATCAGGTCCGGCCCCAGCGAACAGTTCAAACCCACCGCGAGCGGTTTGACATGCCGCACGGCGTTCCAAAAAGCCTCGATCGTCTGCGCCGAGATCATCGTTTCCCCGCCGCGGCCCACGGCGGCCGAAATCATGATCGGCAAAACCTTCCGTTCCTGTGCGAACACTTCCTGAATCGCCACCAACGCGGCCTTCGCATTGAGCGCATCAAAAATCGTCTCGACCAGCAACAGGTCGGAACCGCCCGCCAGCAACGCCCGCACCTGGCCGGCATAGGCGGCCTTGACCTGGTCAAAAGTGCAGACGCGAAAGCCCGCATCGTCGGCGTCCGGTGAATTGGACAGGGAAACGGTCAGCGGCCCGATGGCGCCCGCCACGAACCGCGGCCGGCCCGTCTGGTTCGCGATGCGGTCGCACCATTCGCGGCATTGCCGGGCGGATTGTTCGTTGATGTCCCAAGCCAGGTCGTTGAGCAGCTGGTTCTCGATGACGCGCTGGTAAAAGGCCGGGTCCTTGCGTCCGCCATGTTCGCGCGGATCCTCCACGAAAAACTCGCTCTGGCCGATGCTGGTGGCCGAAAAAGTGTTCGTCTCGATAATATCCGCGCCCGCTTCCAGAAACCGCCGGTGGATATCGCCGATCACGTCCGGCCGGGTCAGCGAATACAGGTCGCCGTTGTTTTTGAGGTCCTTGCGCGCATCCTTGAAACGTTCGCCGCGAATGTCCGCTTCGCTCAATCCGTACGCGCGGATGGTCGTGCCCATCGCCCCGTCAATGATGACGATGCGTTCGCGTAAAGCCCGGTGCAACTGTTCGGCCTGATTCGACATGGCGGCCAAGCTATACCAGACCACGGACAATGTAAACCATAAAATCAACGCATCATGATATGATGATGCGTATCTTTAAGCATCCCCCGACAGGCCCGTCCGGGAAGCAAAGCACCCAATAATTCATTAATCCAAACGTCTTCTCAGATGGCGGCATAGCGCAACCCCTTTCCCCGTAGCGGCGAACTGGTGTTCGCCGCCATATCAAAAGAAAAGCCAAAAAAACCGAACTGCCATTTTATGATTCAAGGCTCGGCGGCGGCTTTTCCGACATTATCCAAGATGGCGGCGAACGCCAGTTCGCCGCTACGAGACCCGTTCCCCACTCTCCATTCAGGGGGACGGGCCTTCAGCCCTTGCCACTGTGCGCGGTCGAAAACCTGGGCCGTTGGCCGAATGGCGCTTAGATAGTGCCTAAAACTTTAGAGGATAGGGACTTGCGCCTGTTGGTATCCAGCGCGGTTGCGAACAGTATTTGCCGGGAGAGCTGTTCCATTCGCTGGAGAGTTTT
>Ga0316217_10006695_pt1 | contig 11283 bp, 4 predicted proteins | sample 1anoAmetaG_FD_203633 | JGI IMG/M metagenome (GOLD analysis project Ga0316217, IMG submission 203633) | Freshwater microbial communities from Trout Bog Lake, Wisconsin, USA - 1anoA | ecosystem: Environmental > Aquatic > Freshwater > Lake > Hypolimnion/Profundal zone | place: USA: Wisconsin... | reverse complement strand
TGTCGATAGTCGTCCGCGGGCTCCGGGGGGGGCGCCGGCGACCCGGGCGGAGAGCTCGTGGACATGGTGGTGCCATCCGAAGACAGTCGAATGCCATTCTAGGTCGCGCTTCGCCGCCTGCGCCAGAACGGCCCGATCGTCCACCCGCCGTCCTGTCGTCCCTCCCATGCGGCGCGGAACACCCTCCCTGCAGCCGCCGCCGCGTGAGACGATGCGGAGATGACCTCGGGATGCCCAAGCCGAGGGGCGGCATGATCTCCTCAGGGTCGCAGGCAGCGGCGCTTGCGCTCGCTTCGTCGCTGGCCGTCGCGTGCGCCCCCGCGCCTTCTGCGCCAGCCCCCGTTCCCCCTGCCGTGCCGATCCCTACGCCCGCCTCACCGACGCCGTCTGCGAGCGCGCCCGCCTCACCGACGCCGTCCTCGAGCGCGCCGTCCGGGCCGCCGGCCCTCACCGCCGCGGAGGTGGCCGCGAGGGCGCGATACGACCAGCTCCTCGCGAAGGGCCGCGCCGCGACCGGTGTGCGCGACTACGACGCCGCCGACGAGGCGTTCTCGGCGGCGGTGAAGGAGATCCCGCACGATGCCCGCGCCGTCGCCGAGCGCGGGTACGCGCGCATGCTCGCGGGGCAGCTCGAGGCGGCACGTGCAGACTTCGACGCTGCGAAGGAGGCCGTGTCGGACCGAGTGCTCGCCGGCCAGGTATGGTTCAATATCGGGCTGCTCGAGCAGCAGCTCGGTGACGGGGCGGCGTCCCAGTACGCCTTCAAGCGCAGCTTCGACGCGAGCCCGACCGAGGCGGCGAAGAGCCGGCTGACGGGCGCCTCGACGTGTCCGGTCCTCGTGCGGCGGCTGAACCAGCCGCTCATGCGCGCCGCGGGATGGCTGGAGGCCTGGCGCACGTTCGGCAAGGAGGTCGAGAAGCTGTACCCCGAGCGCCATCCCACGACCGACGACGCGGCGAAGCGGCTCATTCTCGAGGACCTGTGGGAAGAGCACCAGCGGACGGGCTGCGAGCGCGGCTGTCTCGGCGGACCGAGGGCCGGGAATGACGGCGCCTGGGACCTCTACTGGGAGGGCCGCGACGGGCTGCGCGTCCTGCCGAGGGTGGACCGCGGGTGGTACTACCGCTGTGGCGCCCCGCCGCGCGCGTCGAGCGCCGACACGGACACGTACGAGGTCGTCACCCTCACGAACACGGAGTTCGTCGTCGGCGTCGCTCCGGGTTGCGGGCCGGACTACTGCCCGAGCTTCTGCTCGGACGGCCCGTGGCATCGGCATGACGTGGTCATCGACAAGCAGCGGGAAGCGGTCGTGGCCTGGGTGAGTCAGGGCGGTCCGCTGAGCCAGGACCACCAGGAGGTCGAGGTGCGAACCGAAGGGACCGATCTGCTCCTCGAAGGGGGGGCGTGCCACAGGAAGATCGATCTCGGGGCCGTCCCCGCGCCTCGCCCCCTCCCCAGGGCCGCCGCCGGGTCGCCGGACGATCCGCTCGCCTTGCGCTTCCGCCAGTTCGCGGAGCACCCGCCGGTCATTGCCATGTTTGGCCTGTCCCTCCTCGACGAAGCGTTCGAGGCAGACGTGAAGCCCGCGTCCGAGATGCCGTTCCGGCTCGCGGGACCGAACGTCGAGGACGCCCTCGTCGTCGAGATCAAGAGCAAGACCGATGCAGCGCGGACCTACGACATCGTCGTGCGCCCGACGGGCGGGGAGACGGTCTCGCTCGGGCGGCACCGCGTGAGGGTTCACGCGCGCGAAACCGTCCGCGTCCCCCTGACGCTCTCGGTGCCGCGCGCGAGCTACCGCGGCACGTTCCGCGCGGAAGCCACCGTCCGGGACGCCGCGGACGCGTCTCACTCGATAGACCTCGGCGAGACGTACACGGGGCCGTGACGGCGCGGCCCGCGCGAGCCCTCCGCGAGTCAGGCCCAAGGGCAGCCCTTCGACACCCGGAACCACCCCGGGTGGAGCACCGGACGAGGCGAGGCGAGCCCGGTGGACAATCGCCCCCCCCTCGGGCACCATCCGGGGAGAATCATGCGCTTCCGCCCCCTCGTCGCCCTGTCGCTCGGCGCGTTCGCCTGCGCGACGTCGCTGGTGCTCCCCGCCGTCGCCGCGCCGCCGAAGAAGGCCCCCGCCGCCGCGGAGGCGCCGCCGAAGCCGAAAGAGGACCCGGCGGTCGCGGCCCACAAACAGTTCCTCGAGGCCACGAAGGACGGCAGCGCCAAGTACATCGCCAAGGACGTGGCGGGGGCGATCGAGGCCTTCCAGAAGGCGACGCAGCTCGAGCCGCGCAACCCGCTCGGCTACTACTTCCTGGGCGAGGCGCACCTCGGCAACCACGACCTCGCGCAGGCCGAGTCGGCGTGGCTCCACGCGATGCAGGTCGCGGACCAGGGGAGCCTCGGGCTCAAGGTGAAGATCTTCTATGTGATCGCCGACCTCCGCGAACGCCAGAAGCGGTGGGACGACGCCAAGGCCGCGTGGCAGCAGTACGGTGAGCTCACCGCCTCGCCCTCGGACGGCTCGACGTTCCCGCAGGTCGCGCTAGGGCACATCGCCTCCATCGACAAGATGCTCAAGCAGGACAAGGCCTACGACATCGTCCGCCAGCGCATCGCCGAGGAGAACAAGGCGAAGGCGGCGGCGGCCAAGAAGTAGCGACGGTTACCGGCCGAGGAGCAGCTCGCGCTGCACCAGGTTGTCGCCGTCGTGGATGAAGCGGAGGAACCGCGCGTAGTCCGCCCCGGGCTGGACGCGGCCTGCGGGGATGTCGACCACGCGGTCGAGCGAGAGGACCTGTCCGTGGACGGCGTCCTTCACGTCCACCGTCCGCTCGCCGTCCTTCACGCCCGAGGGGGCGAGGTTCGCGGGGGGGTGGAGCGAGTCGGGCACCGTGATGTCGAAGTGGACCTCGACGTGGAAGGGGACCTGCATCAGCAGCGGCGTCTGGCGCTCGGGGAGGGCGGCGAGCTCGTTCAGGTTGATGGGGAAGATGGACGCGATGGCGAGGCCGCCGCTCGAGCGCCGGGCGAGCTCCGGGACCTCCGCGTTGATGTGGAGGACGAGCGGCGCCGCCGGGTCTTCCTTGTGCTCGACCGTGAAGTCGTGGACGCGCGCCCCGGGGAGGCTCCTGCCGACGAGCCCCGACTCGATGAAGTCGTGGAGGCGCGCCTCGGGGACCTTGTCGAGGACGCCGCGCATTCCGATGCCGGCCTTCCCCTCGAAGCGCTGCGAGAGCTGGACCGTGGCCGTGCCGTCGGCGCGGAGCGTGGCGTGCCCCTCGAACGAGACCCCGTCGTTGCCGCCGGTCGTCGGCGTCGTGTCGCGCGGCGTCCCCGGGACGAGGCGGATCGCCGGCTGCCCCCGGAACTCGGCCGGCACGTACCAGGCCGGCGCGAACTTGTCCCGGACCGTCAGCCAGCGGACCCCCGCCGGCGCGCCAGGGTCGCCCGCCCCCGTCTGCACTCGCAGCAGTAGACCGTCGAACGCCTCGACCTCGCTCATCTTGCCGAGCGGGGGGGTGGAGAGGCGGTTCTTCACGATGGCGGCCTCGATGGGGACGCCGAGCTCGCGCACGAGGTACTGGAACGCGGCCTGCCGCGAGCCGCTCTTGCCGGTGACGGCCCGTCGTCCGTCGCTCTCGTTCCCCTCGGCGACGTTCTTCGCGACGTCCTCGTAGAGGAGGCGCACCTGCTCGTCGGTGCGCCCGGGGGGGGCCCCCTTGATGATCTCGAGCGCTCGCCGCCGGAGGCGAGGGTCGAGCGGCGTCTCCTGGGAAGCGACGTCGACGAGGCGGCTCACCGTGTCGTCGAGCGTGATGCCCCACCCGAGGCGGACGCTCGGCAGGAACTCGCTCAGCGGCGGGCTGTTCGGCTCCTGGGGGGCGGGGGGGCTCAGATCGACCCGCCAGCGTCGCTCGTTGAAGTCGGCGATGTCGCGCTGCCGCGGCGGGGGGACGTTGCCGCGCGTCTCGACCTCGAGCTGTCGGTCCTTCGGCGTCACGGCGATGAACTCGCTCCGCCAGTACCCCTTGCTCGGCTCCCGGAAGAACCACTCGGGGCCCCTGTAGCGCTGCCCCTTCTCGCCGTCCCCCCCCTCCTCGCTGATGTGCTCGATCTCGACGTAATCGCCGACCTCGAGGTGAGGCATCGTCAGCGTGTGCTTGCCGCCGATCGGCTCCGGCTCGAGGACGGTGCCGTCGGGCTTGATGACGCGGAGGTGGAGGATGAGGCCCGAGGGGGGCGGCTGCTCGGCCTGCTCGCCGATGGCCTCCTGCGACTGGATGCGGAGGATCTCGTGCTCGAGCATCTCGCTCGCCGCGTCGGGGTGGACCCAGAGCGCCGAGTAGTCGAGGACGCGCGCGGCGTTGCCGTCCATGTGGTGGCCGGCCTTCTCCCACGCCTCGAACTCGCGGATGACCGCCCGGCCGTCGAGGCGGTAGGGCTCGAGGTCGGTCACCCCCTCGATGAGGTCGATGGCGGACCGGAGCTCGGTCGGCTTGGCCCCCACCTGCAGCGCCTCGGCGAGCGTCCGGCGCAGGGCCGCGACGTCGCCCCTCGCGTACGCGGCGTCGGCCAGGCGGAACCGCGCGCTCGCGTCCGCGGGGTTCTTCGCGAGCGCCCGGGTCAGCTCCTCGGCGGCGGCGTTCGGGTCGCCCGCGCGGGAGAGCACGTCGGCGACCCGGACGGCGATGTCCTTCCGCTCGGGCCTCCGCTTCGCGAGGCGCCGGAGCTCGCCGATGGCCCCGCTCCAGTCGTGGCGAGCCAGCGCGCGATCGAGCGCGATCTCGCTGTCGGGATCGAGCTTCGCCACGCGGGCCGCGACGGCGTCGGCGGCCTTGGCCGAGCCGAGCTCGTCGAGCTCCTCGAGGTGGAGGCGGAGCGCGGCGAGGTCGTCCGGGAAGCGCTCCGCGAGGGACGTCACGGCGTGCATCCGCTCCGCCCGCCACCCGAGCTCGCCGTACAGCTCCGCCAGCTTCCCCAGGATCTCCGGCACCGCCGGGAACTCCGACGCCAGCTTGCGGAGCGGCTCGACCCCTTCGGGGAGCCCGGCCTGCTTCGCCTGCTCCATGATGAGCCAGCTCCGCGACGCCCACAGGTGAGGGTCGGCGGCGACGGCGCGCGCGCGAAGCTCCTTCTCGTTCCGCTGCTGCACCTCCGGCGGGAACGCGGGGTCGCCCCCGAGGAAGGGGGCGGCGAGCTCGAGCGTCACGGCGGCGGCGTTCTCGGGCTCGACCAGCGGGCCCACGAGGACGTCGGCGAGATCGTTCAGCCCCTCGACGTGGGCCGCGGCGGCGCCGAGCAGCGCCCGGAGCCACGGCACCGCTGCCGCGTCGCCGCGAGCCGCGAGCGCCGTGATGGCGGAGATCGGGTTCGGGTCCCGGAGGACCACCGGCGGGGTGATCGAGTAGCCGAGGTGGTCGTCGGCGTCCGACGTGACGTCGGCCGGCCGCCCGTCGGGGGTCAGGAGGCGGACGCTGGAGCCGTCGGCCATCAGCCGCGCGAGGAGGCGGTGGCGGCCGGCCCCGACATGAACGGCGGCGCCGAACCGCTGCCACACGCCCCACTCGCGGAGGTCGCGCTCGAGCACCGGCGCGTCGTCGACCCAGACGGCGAGCGCCCCCTGCACCGCGATCACGAGGTCGACCGGCTCCTTCGTCGTGAAGAAGGTCTGGGCGTAGAAGACCCCCTCGCCGACGTCCTCCGTGCTGCCGGCGTAGCAGCGGTGCTGCTCCGACTTGAGGACGTGCGGCTCGACCCCCCGCTTCGCCTCGGCGGGCCAGGAAGGGGGCCAGGGACCGGGCTTCTCGGCCTCGAACGAGCGACGGCGATCGGGGGCCGTCCCGCGACCGAACGGGCCGGCGAGCGAGAGCTTCGGGGCGCAGCCGAGCTTCCGGGTGGCCGCGGCGTCGCCGGCGTCCCCCGTCGACTCTGCGGCGTCGAAGGCCTCGGCGCTCGACCAGTCGACGAGATCGGCCACCGCGCGCCAGCCGAGCGCTCCGGGCGACGCGATGAGCGCCTCGAGCGTCGCCTTGTGCTGGGAGAAGAGGCCCGTGACCGAGCCGCGGAGGGTCAGGAGGTGATGGGTCGCGTACCAGGCGACGAGGGGGGTGTCCGGGTCGGCGTCCGCGCCGCGCGCCGCGCCGAGGGCGGCGACAAATGCCTCGGCGGCCGGCCTGGGCGCGCCGTGCACCTCGTCGTAGATCGCCCGCGCGAGGTGGGAGTACATGCCGGGCCGCTCGAGCGCCCGATCGTCGAGCCGCGCCCTCGCCTTCGCCGCCTCCCTGGCGTCGCCCCCCGGCGCCAGCATCTCGGCGAGCGCCCACCGACCGACGACCTCGGCGTGGACGGACGAGGCCCCCTCCTTGCGGAGCTCGGGGACGGGCCCTCGAGCCGACGGGGAGGCCGCGCCCCCGCAGGACGTCACGCCTCCGGCGAGGGCGAGGAGCAGCGTCAGCGCGGGGAGCCGCGTCGATCGAGCCCTCATCGGGACACCACCAGCCGCTGGTCGAGCACGCGGTCGCCGGCCTCGCAGAAGGCGCGGAAGGCCGCGTAGTCGCTCGCGGGGATGCGGGTCTGGTCGAGCGTGACGGTCGTGACGACGTGGACCGTCCCCCCCGACGTCTCGCTGGTCACGCGCACGCTGCCGAACGGGGTCCGCACCTCGGCCGGCTGCGGCGCGCTGACGACGTGCTTGCCCGGCGCGACGCGCAAGGTCCAGTCGCTGACGGAGGTCGCCTTCGCGTGGAGCCGCACGTCGAGGTGGCGCTCGGACAGGGGGGCCCAGTCGCGGACGAGGTGCCGTCGCGGGCCCGCGGGGAGGGAGACCGTGTCCTGCTCCCTCCGTCCAAGCTCCTGCGACCGCGCGCGCACGCGGAGGTTCACGGGCTGCTCGATGTCGTCCATGTCGTTCGCGTCGACCTGCGTGATGGCGAGGCCCGCGAGCTCTCCGCTCAGGTCCTCCGCGAGGCGGTCCTTGCGCGAGCTCGCCACGTGGTAGCGCTGGCGGAAGCTCCCCGCGGCGGCCCCCGTCACGGTCAGGCGCCAGTCGATCTGCGACGCTCCGTCGGCCGCCTCGCTCACCTCGACCTTGCGGGTCGTGACGCTCTCCGAGGCCGGCGGGTCCGGGAGGTGGACGAGCTTCGGCTGCCCCTCGTTCACCTGGATGGCGAGGGCCCCGCGGTCCATCGTCGGCAGCTCCGTCGCCCCGGTGTACTCGGCGGTGCCGTCCAGGTAGAGGTCGAGCGACGGGACGTACGCGATCGCGTGGTCGAACGGGGCGAGGCTCGCCGGGCTGGTCTCGAAGTCCCCCTTCATGCCGGTGCGGACGATGACGATCGTCGCCGGGATCCCGAGCTCCTTCAGCATGGTGACGATGAGGGTCGCCTTGTCCTTGCAGTCGCCGAACCCGCGCGCGAAGATCTGCGAGCAGCTGTACGGCTTGAAGCCGTGGATGCCGAACTCGAGCGCCACGTAGCGGGTCTTCTCGACGACGTAGTCGTAGACCGCGCGGACCTTCGCGCGCTCGTCGGTGATCCCCTTGGTCGCCTCGGCGGCGCGCAGCCGGACCTCGTCGTCGGCGACGAACTGATCCTTCACGAGGCCCCAGTACCAGCGCGCCATCTCGTCCCACGACCGGTAGGTCGAGACGTGGACGTGCCCGAGGAGCTCTCCGTACGGGGGCTGCGACGTCTCGGGGACGATCGGCGGGACGTCGGCGGCGACGAAGTGGAAGACGCGGAGCCCGCCGGCCTCTTCCTCGGTGCGCGTCAGGTTCGGGACGCGCGGCTCGTTGAAGTAGAAGGTGCGGCTCTTCGGCGTGAGGAGCACGTACTCGGCCCGGGCGATGGGCTCGCTCGACTGCAGGTAGTCGACCTCGCCGAAGTAGTCGGCGAAGGCGTTGCGCGGGGCGACGTCCTCGACCCGGTAGAGGATCTCGACGACGTCCTTCGGGTTCAGCCGGGGGAAGTGGACGTAGTAGGCCCGCGCGCTCGTGTAGGTGCTGATCGCGGGGTTGTCGGCCGCCCCCTCGCCGGTCTCGATCGCCTCGTCGACCTTCCCGTCGGCGCGGTAGACGCGCGCGCCGCGGAGCTGCACGCTCTCCGTGTCCGCCGCGAAGCCGAAGGCGTACTCGCGGGCCTCCGCCGCGGCGCTCTCGGTGAGCGGCTGGAAGACCACCTGGTGGAAGTGGCTCGCGAGCCCGTTGGGGAAGACGGTCGTGGCGGTCAGGTCGACGAACGTGCGGCGGTCGAAGCCGCCGGCCGGCCGGTCGCGCAGCTTGAGGAACTCGGCGGCCGGTCGCGCGTAGGCCTCGTCCGCGCGCGGCGCGCTCGGCGAGATCTGCGCGAGGTACTCGCGGACGTCCTTCGCCTGCGGCTGGAGCGCCACGACCTGCTTGAGCAGCCGGACCTCCTCCTCCCGCTCGCCGGCCACGCCGTAGACCTCGGCCAGCGCCCGCATCGTCTCGGTGTCCTCCGGGGCGAGGTCGAGCGCCTTGCGGAAGAGCGCGATGGCGCCGGGGCGGTCGCCGAGCGAGATCCGCGCGTGCGCGGCGACGCCCAGGGCGGAGGCGCTGTCGGGGTTCGTGCCGAGGAGCCGGTCGAGCCAGCGGGCGGTGCCGGCCGCGTCGCGCCGCGCGAGCGACAGCTCGATGCGCCCGCGGAGGAACGCGGGGTCGTCGAACCGGACCTCGGCGTACCGCTCGGCGAGCTCGTCGGCCTCGGCGACGCGGTCCTCGCCGCGGAGGGCCGCCACCATCGCCCGGAGGAGGGCGACGCTCCGCGGCCTCCTGGCCAGGGCGCGCTCGAGGTGGGCGACGGCGGTCTCGTGGAGCCCGGCGGCGTTGTAGAGCTCGAAGCGCGCGAGCGTGGCCTCGATGCTGTCCGGGTCCATCGCCTGCGCCCGGTCATAGAAGGGGATGGCGTCGCGCCGGTTCAGGCCCCGCCGCGTGTGCGCCGCGCGGGCGAGCACCACGTCGAGGCGGTCGTCGCTCGTGCCGAGCTTCCGCTCGACCAGCGCCTCGGCCTTCTCGATCCAGGCCCCCTTCTGGTTGCGCCCCTCGGCGAGGTCGGCCGCGAGCAGGAGGCGCGGCACCGTCGGCGCCTTCTCGGCCGCCCGTCGCGCGAGCTCGCGGGCCTTGTGCTGGCTCGGGTCGTCCGACTGCGTCACGACGAGGTAGCGCGCGTACGCCTCGAGCGCCGCCGCGTCGCCCGACGCCGAGAGCCGCTCGAACGCCTGCACCGGCCCCTCCACGCGCCCGACCGTCAGCGGGGGCCTCGGCAGGGCGAGCTTCGCGCGCGGAGCGGCGCCCGGATCCGCGAACGTCGGCGTGGCCTGGCCCGGGAGGGGCGGCCGCGACGCTTCGAGGGGCGGCGGCGTGGTCCCCGGGAGCGTCGTCGCGCCGCGGGTCGCCGCCTCGGCCGCGGTGACGGGGTTCGGGTCGGTGACGAGCCGCGGGTCGGGCGCGCCGTCGGGGCCGGCGAGCCGGACCGAGAGCATGGGGGCGTTGTCGTCGCCGCAGACCTTCACGAGGAGCCGGTTCCACCCCGGGAGGAGCCGCACCGTCGTGGCGAGCCGGTCGGCGTCGAGGTCGCGGTAGGCCTCGTCGCGGAGGACCTCCTCGCCGTTCCAGTAGACGCGCATCGCCCCGGCGCTCCCGGCCCAGAGCGAGATCGGGCGCTCGCGGGGAGGGGCGCCGCCGCCCGGCCGACCGTCGCGGACGAACGTCGTGACGTAGCCGCAGACCTTCTCGGTCGGGCGGATGAGCGCGCCGAAGTCGAGCCATCCGAACGCCGACGTCGCGGGGACGACCCGCCAGCGGACCGTGCGCTCCTTGCCGTCGTACGCGCGCAGGATGCTCGGGGCGATCTGGCGATCCTCCTCCGGGCCGTACGGCATGAGGAGCCCGGTCTTCCCCTCGTTGTCGAAGGGGCCGACGGACATCCACCGCTGCACGTAGCCGAGCGCCTCGACGCGTGAGCGAGCCCCGCTCAGGTCGCCCCGTCGCCGCCGCGCGTAGGCCTCGAGGAGCTGCGCATAGGCGCGCACGGGAGCGGCGACCCGCGAGTCCCCCGACACCTCCGCCAGCGTCTCCTCGACGTCCGCCGGATCGCCGAGGTCCCACTGGAGCCAGACGCGCCGGAGCGCCGTGTACGCGCGCGGCGCCCCGGACTCGAGCGCCTCGGTCCGGAGCGCGTGGAGGTGGGCGAGGCGATCGCTCGAGTCGGCGGACGCGTCGCCGGCCGGCGCGACGGCACAGACGGTGGCCGTCGCGGCGAGGGCGAGCTTCCGTACGAACACGTCGAAGGTTGTCAGTCCCGCGGCCTCCGGCGTCAAGTAGAAGGGGACGGCGCTCCGTCCTGCGCGAGCCGGGGTGCGCGTTCCGCGGGGCGTCGGGCGGCGCCCTCCGAGCGTCATCGTCTCTCCACGTCTCCGGGGCTGGCCGCCCGCTCTTTTCGCCCACCTCCGGACGCGGCCCAGGGCGGGCCCCGGTCGACCTGAGCGCCGTCCGGCGAGGCCGGCGACCCCCTCGAGAATGTCTGCAGTGTCCCCTTCGGGATGGGTAGCGACCCCCGTGCGATGGGTGCTCTACCTGGCCAGACGGGTAACATTCCCGGTCGATAGGGCAGCGTGCCCTGATGGAGGGGGAGCCTGCAGGACTGGGCGGGGAGCGTGCCCGGTCGAACGGGAAAGAAACCCCGATTGCCGGGAACTGAATGACGGCAGATGGGCAACTGGCCCGTCAGTCTGGGCGTAGTTCCCGTTACGTCAGGTATGATTCCCAGCTAATCGGGTAGCATACCCGACGCGATCGAAAGAATGCCCACAAGATAGGGTAACTAACCCCATGCGCTGGGTAGCTTACCTGTCACGTAGGGTAGACTACCCGTCATACCGGGTAGCCTCCCCGTCCTGCCGGGTGGCGTCTCCGTCACGGCGGAGGCCGACTCGACCTCGGCCCGTGGCCCCCCCGGCCGGGATCGCCGGCTCTCCGGCTCGTGTCCGTCTCCTCCACGACGCCCTGTCGGTCGCCAGACAGCTGAACAGCGTGGCGAAGCGCCGGAAGATGGCCAAAGTAGAGTCGTGAGCCGCAACTGGTCTTCTCGCACGGACTTTGCTCAACTCTCTCCCGTGGCGTCCCAGGGACAGGTGGAGGCTCGACGCCGCGCAGGCTTCGAGGCCGTCCGGCAGCGCGTCTTCGGCGAGATGTCGCAGGCCCACGTGCGGATGAAGCTCGCGCTCATCGCGCCGTTCCAGGCGCTCGTCCTCGCGCTCCTGGCGCTCCG
>Ga0316217_10006693_pt1 | contig 11288 bp, 10 predicted proteins | sample 1anoAmetaG_FD_203633 | JGI IMG/M metagenome (GOLD analysis project Ga0316217, IMG submission 203633) | Freshwater microbial communities from Trout Bog Lake, Wisconsin, USA - 1anoA | ecosystem: Environmental > Aquatic > Freshwater > Lake > Hypolimnion/Profundal zone | place: USA: Wisconsin... | reverse complement strand
TGAGCAGGCGTTCGTAAATCTGGCGCTCACGGCCGGGGACATGAAACTCCATATTGCTGCCGGATTTGAGCTTGCCGACTTCGAGCACCACCCGCGCCCGTTCGTTGAGAATCTCGACGATCCGGTTGTCCAGGCTGTCGATGCTGGCGCGGAGTTGTTCTATTGTGGGGGTATCCTGTTGCAATGAAACCACCTGGAAGAGCTGCAAGAGTACCAGCAAAAAGACTGTTAATTTACTGCATAGCCTGATCAAATGCAACCATAATTACGTAACAGCGCCCGACTGCAAACAAGCCACCGGAAAAAGGATTCAGGCCATGCTTTGGCCTGTACCGAGAGCTGAGCCGTAACGCATCATCCAATTGTCAAAAATTTGAACTTTTTCCGTTCCAAAGGAGAAAAGTTTTTCGCGTACCTGTTCCGCTGACTTTCTCTGCTCCAGCCGGCCCGGCTTTTTGGAAAAAAACAGGTCTGCAAAGCAGATGATTTCTTCTGCTGTTGTCCTGGGTGCCATATCCCGGCAAGGGAGAGGCAGCTTCCGGTCAACGATGTCGGTGATTGTCAAACCGACGCCGATGTGGCGTTCGCACACCAGGGCGTGCCGCGGCAGACCTTCGCGTTCGAGGATCTCGCGCCCGAGGATGCCGTGCATGATGTAGGGATGGGATCCAAGCGCCCCGATTCCAGGCGCACAAACCCCGCAAACGCCAATATCGTGCAGCAACGCCGCTTCCCCTATGAAACCGCACTCTTCGTCCGGCAGAGAGGCCTCGCGGGCGACAGCCAAGGCAAGGTCCGCCACCATACGTCCGTGGGTGACGACAATCGCCAGCGCCTCCCCCTCAAAGTACTTGCCCAGAATCCCGATCATATCCGACATGGTGTCATCACCGCCTTTAAGTCAAATTTTAGACAATTTCGGCTACCAAAACAGCCGCTCAGAGTCAATATTCCGTCACAACATCGTAACATACCGTTTTTATTGTTGCAAATTTTTGGTATGCCTTATGCAGCAGCATTGTACAAAGTTAATAGATGCAACGTCCGGCTAAAACGCAATAACAGTCAAGAGGAAATACCATGTGTGCCAAATTTTCATTTTACTCCATAGCTCAGATGTATGCGATAGGACTTCAAGAGCCGGTTGCCATCATGCTGGGAAAGGATAATCTCTATTGGGTCGTCGATCAGGTCCATACGTCCGCTTACCTGAAAGAAGGATGTTCCCTGCTTTGCTCCGCCGTCTGAATGCATCTTCGCTCCAGCCGACCGCCCCGCACTACTGTTGAACGAGACGCAGGAACATCCTTTAACAACCTCGCGCGCCCCCTATGAAAAGCTTTCTCCTTCCTTGGTAAACGGCATACCCTGCCAGACAGAAACAACAAACCACAGCAGTCAACTCACCATGGTCTTGACAATTGCGCCCAGAAATATCCACAAGGCAATGGTTGTGGACAGCAGGGGGATTGGAGTATACTCTCCATTGCAATTTTATCCTAGTGTCCCTGCGTTAGTCTGAAAGTAATTCCTTGATTTTTGGCGGGCGCCAAGGCGCGGAGACTCGGGATGTAGCAGGGTCTGGCCCCAGAGGCCGCAACGACGGCAAGGGCAAAAGACTTGGGATTATGTACGCATTAACCGCATTGGGCACTGGCGCAGACCATGGAGGTGACTTCCTTGTTAATATCCCTGCTTTTGACGGTTCTCTTGCTGGCCGGTGAATGCCATCATCCATCTCTGTCCGAGGCGGAAACCACGGCAAGTGCCGCCCAAGGGGCGGAAAAGGATAAAAAGGATTCAGGCGCGGCCGCGGAAACACCGGTAGCTACCCGCCACACCATCACGGTAAAAGGGAGGGAACTGGCCTATACGGTAACCGCCGGAAAGCTTCCGATACAAAACGATGCCGGCGAAACCGATGCCCAGATCTTTTTTATCGCCTATACCGCTTCCCATCCCTCCCGCGATAGCAAGCGGCCGCTCTTGTTCATCTTCAACGGCGGTCCCGGCGCGGCTTCGGTCTGGCTGCACCTCGGCACCGCCGGTCCCCGGATCGTGCGGATGCTTCCCGACGGCAGAATGCCCTCGCCGCCGTTTAGCCTTGAGGATAACGACACAACCTGGCTGGAGTGGGCGGACCTGGTGTTCATCGATCCGGTCGGCACCGGTTACAGCCGGGCAACCAAGGCGGATCAGACGAAGACATTCACCACAGTCCAGGGGGATCTGGACTCGATGGGCCGTTTTATCAGGCTCTATCTGGGACGCTACGAGCGCTGGGGCGGGCCGTTGTTCCTCGTGGGCGAAAGCTATGGGGCATTCCGCGCCGCAGGGCTGTCCGAATACCTGCTTGAGCACGGCGTCGCACTAAACGGCATCGTGCTCATCTCCTCCGTCATGAACATGCAGACCATCAGCTTCGACCATTGCAATGACCTGCCCTATTCCCTGTTCCTCCCCAGTTATACCGCGACAGCTTGGTATCACCGCAAACTGGCGCCCCAGTTCCAGGCCGATCTGGACAAGACGCTGGCCCAGGCGGAATCATGGGCTGCAACGGAATACACGGCGGCCCTTGTCCAGGGGGATAGCCTGCCGGCCGAAAAGCGGCGGGATATCGCCGCTAAACTCGCTGAATTCACCGGGTTGGATGCAGCCTTCATCGCCAACAACAACCTGCGTATCGACAACAGGAGCTTTGTCAGGGAGCTTTTGCGCGACCGGCAGCAGATGATAGGCTACATGGACAGCCGCTTCACGGCCCCGGACCTGGAACCGTCAAACCATCACGGGTTTGACCCCACCATCACCACCATCCGGCCGCCATATACCGACACTTTCAACCGCTATATCCGCGTGGAACTAGGCTACAAATCAGACCTGGAATATTTTGTCCTGGGGGGGGGCATCGGTCATTGGGACTGGGAGACGAAGAACAGCTACGCCGACACAAGCGATAACCTGCGCAACAGTTTTGCCAAGAACCCCTATATGAAGCTCTTTGTCGCCATGGGTTTATTCGACCTGGCCACCCCACACTTCTCCAGCATCTACACCATAAACCACATAGGTTTGACGCCCGAGCTCCAGAAAAACATCTCAACCCGCCACTACCGGGCCGGTCACATGATGTACCTGGACAGCGGCTCGCGAAATGAGTTGAACCGGGACGTAAGGGAGTTCGTCGAAAAGGCGCTCGCCGAACGCCCCCAATAGAATGGGGGGATTGGCCCATGGTTGACATGACCTGCTCCTGGGCCAGGCCAGGCGTCTGGACTGCGTTGCAAATCCCACTGTCCCCCAAAAACCTTCAAACGGTCACAACTCAAGCGTATACCCTACCGCAGCAATTTGGAATCCGCCCGGCAACTCACGCGACAGGCGTGCGGAAGCGGCAAAACCGGTGCAATGTCCAGCCGCTATCTTGCCGACCCCCCAACACTTTAGCGCCTGAACCGTTTTTTCCACTTGTTCCTGGCTGCAGAAGGCCAAGTGGGTACCGCCGATCACGGCTAACACGTCGCTGCGGCCCGTCGTGCGGGCAATATGCTCCAGCGTGTTGATCAATCCGGAATGGCAGCATCCCAGAAGGATCACCAGCCCCTTGTCGGTTTCCAGCACCAGCGACTGATCGTCCATCGTTGGGTCCAACTCCTGCCTGATGCAATCACGGTATAATCCCTGGTCGCCCCTCTCGAACGCCGTGGCTCGCGGGACCTCTCCGGACAGGTAAACACCTGGCGCCAGCGGCCGGAATGCCTCCGAAAGATCGAATACCGCCCCGGCGCTTTCCAGCGTCTCCCTGCTATGGGGCATGCCGATTGGGATGCACTCCATGGTGTCCTTAACCCGGTAGCGGTGGCTGAAGATTCCTGGGTGCCCGTACACCCGGCGGGAGCCGTACTCCTGCAGGTAGGGCAGCAATCCGCCAGCGTGGTCGAAATGACCATGGGAGATCGCCACGCTACCAACTGCGGAGAGATTCTTGTTCATCCGGCGCGCATTGTGCAGCAAGGTGAGCCCCTGCCCTGTATCGAACAGTATGGCTTCCCCCCCCGACTGTTCGATCAGGGCGGCAAAGCCGTGTTCTCCCAAGGTGCCGGAAATGGGGCCGACTGAATTTTCACAAAGGACCGTGATACGATAGTTCATCCGCCACCTATCCGCATCTTCGCAGTGCGGGCCTCGCAGCTTTCAAGAATATTGATAATAATATATTGCAGTAAATATCAATCGCGGCAATAAAAAAAACGCCGGCAGGCATTGCGCCGTCCGGCTTTTGTAGGTTGGTGCTGGTGTGCTGGATGGCCGTTAAAGCAGTCTATTTTTCTACCTCTGCAATAGCCCCTTTAATGGCGTTTTTGTTGATCTCGTGGCTACCGACCAGGAGCTTCCGTTTTTTTGTCTTGGGGTTGTCAATCACTACTGTGGGGGTGAATTTGACGCCAAAACCGCGATAGATGGAATCAAAAAACTTGACACCGTTCATCAGTTCAGCAAAATTGATCGGCCGGAGGGTGACGCCCAGGGGCGCCACTGCCGCCTGGACCTGCTCAGGGGCCGGATTTTCAGTGGTGCTGGAGAGTTCTGACAGTACATGGCGCAGGCGCATGTATTTATCCTTGTCATAGGTCATGAACTGCAAATTGTAAGGGGTAATGTTCGATGTGGCCGCGTGGAGCGGCATATCGACGAAAGCTACTCGCGCTGTTGCGGAGATATCCGGGAAAGCCTTCTCTATTTCAGGTTCCACCTTGCGGCAGACGGGACAGAACCAGTCGCTGATAAAGTACACCGTGGTGTCGCTATGGCGCTTGCCGAGGTAGATATCGGGCCCTGCCGCCTCCGCCTCCTTCCGAACGCCTGCCAGGGCAGTCCCGAGGCCTACCAGAAGTGCGAGGATCATCAATGTGATATGGGTGAATCTTGTTTTCATGGTTCCTCCTGATGCCATTAGTGTAGCCGATAACTGGTATAAGAGAGCAAGAAATGCCGTGGCGACCATTGCCGCGATGCCGAGGCAGACCGGGCACCAACTGCCGATAACGTACTTCTGGATCCAGATCAGCTGCAGCTCGGCGCCGAGCGCTAAGCTGATCCCGTAAAGCATCAAAGCCGTGGAACACGGGATATGTCTGCGAAAAATCAGCACCAGGATCAAAAGTCCGAAGAAGGCGCAGCCGAACCAGCCGAAGTCCAGGTCAAAGATCGTATATTTTGCGGTTTCGCTGCACATGGACGTGCATATTTTAAGGCCGGAGAGAACGGAAAGGGTCAAACCTGCCAAAAGCGCCAGCCAAAGCAAGATACCGGCTACCGCATTGCCTGTACTGCGGGGTGTTGATGACATCGTGCAACCTTTGTTATCGGAAAGAGGGTTCATGAATCGTTGTTTGCCATCGGAGCTGATCGGCATAAGTAATATAGCACGGAGATGTTAAAATGCGAGTGTAAACTTTTTCATTCTATCGTGTGTCAAACAGTTGAAAAACAGTTCCCCCAGACCTTCGCACCGAAGATACCTGTAGAGGCCATTGATATGACATCCCCCTTGCGCCACAAGCCTTTCCTCCTGTTTCTGCTGACGCGCGCCGCAGCCACCACCGCGTACCAGATGACCGGCGTAGCCGTGGGATGGCAGATATATTCCCTGACACACCGCGCCTTCGACCTGGGCCTGGTCGGACTCGTGCAGTTCATCCCATCTGTGGTGCTGGTGCTGCTGGTGGGACATGTTGCCGACCGCCATGACCGCCGCAGGATCGTATCCCTGTCGCAACTTGTCGAGGCGGCGGCGTTGTTCGGCCTGTGCCTTGGTTGCCACGCCCACTGGGCCGGCAAAGAGGCCATACTGGCATTCATCTTCCTGATCGGCATTGCCCGCTCCTTTGAATTCACGACCCTCCAGACCCTGGTCCCCTCGCTGGTGGACCAGGAAACCCTGCCCAGGGCAATGGCACTGAACGCATCGGTCAGGCAGGCGGCCGTCATCTTAGGCCCGATGATAGGCGGCTTCCTCTACATTGCAGGCCCCGCGGTCGTATACGCCGTCAGTGGCACGCTCTTTCTCCTCTCGGCCGTTGCAATTTTTTCGCTCAGGATCGCGAGGCCGATCTCTCCGAACCGCGAACCGATCTCCCTCGGCTCCGTCTTTGCGGGCATCTCCTATATCCGCAGCCGCCGAGTAGTGCTGGGGGCCATTTCCCTCGACCTGTTTGCGGTGTTGCTCGGAGGCGCGACCGCCCTGTTGCCGATCTATGCCAGGGATATCCTTTCCGCCGGTCCATGGGGGCTCGGCTTCTTACGTTCCGCGCCGGCGGTCGGCGCGTTTGCCGCCTCTATCTACCTGGCGCGCCGGCCATTGCAGCGCAAGGTGGGAAAGGTCATGTTTGCCGCGGTAGCCTGGTTCGGCATTGCCACCATCGTCTTTGCCCTTTCCACGTCGATTGTCCTGTCGTTCGCGGCTCTGGCGGTGCTCGGCTGGTCCGACATGTTGAGCGTGGTCATCCGCTCGACGCTTGTGCAGCTGGAAACCCCAGATGAGATGCGCGGAAGGGTCAGCGCCGTCAATGCCATTTTCATCGGCACATCCAACGAGCTGGGAGAATTCGAGTCGGGGGTGACCGCTGCCTGGTTCGGGACCGTACCCGCGGCACTGATCGGCGGTATTGGCACCTTGCTGGTAGTCCTGCTCTGGAGGCGCTTTTTCCCCGAACTGGCTCAACGCGATCGGCTCCAGTCAGGTTAAGCGGATTTCCATCCGGAGTCCCGACATAAAAACAAATTTAAAAATCTGCCCCTTTCTTTTCGTAACACTGCTGTGATATTCTAATAAACTGCAAACAACTCATACTCCTCATTAAGGAGCGTTTCATGCTTCTTTGGCAACTATTCCTCGTCTACACGCGGGTCGCTCTCTTTTCCTGGGGAGGAGGGCCAGCCTCCCTTGCGTTGATGCAACGCGAAACCACTTCTGCGCTCTGGCTGCCCCCCGGTGGGAGTACTCTTGTGCCGTGGATGTCCCCTGAAGAGTTCGCCGATGCCGTTGCGGTCGGCAACGCCCTGCCTGGTCCGGTTGCGCCCCAGGTATCGGCCTGCGTCGGCTACAAACTGGCCGGGGTTCCCGGCGCCGTGGCCGCGGCAGCGGGGACGGTGGTTCCCACGACCCTGCTTATGCTCATCATGGTGGCCTATTTTTTCCATGTCAAGGACAGCCCGAACATGGCAGCCGCCCTCAAGGTGGTGCGCCCTCTGGTGGTCGGGCTCCTGCTCTGGACCGCCTATGACATGGCCTTCTCGGTATTCGGCGCCGGCAAGGGCGGGTGGGGGACAGCCCTCGCCCTTGGCTGGGACAAAGTAATATTCATTGTGGCGGCTTTCATCCTCTTGAACTTCACCAGAATCAATCCGGCGCTGATCATCTTCAGCGGTGCGCTGATCGGCGGGATGCTCTACCGCTGATCACTATACAGAAATAGTGACCACAACATACAGATCGGTATAACAGATGAAAGGGGATCACATGAAAACGAAGAGGTTTTATCAGCATCTGTACGTTCAAGTTCTTACGGCGATTGCAATCGGCGTTGCCCTCGGCCACTTTTTACCGGATACCGGCGTTGCAATGAAACCGCTCGGCGATGGCTTTATCAAACTGATCAAGATGATTATTACCCCGGTGATCTTCTGTACGGTCGTAACCGGCATTGCAGGCATGGAGGATATGAAGAAGGTTGGACGCGTCGGCGCCAAGGCTCTGCTCTACTTCGAGATTATTACTTCGCTGGCTCTCGCCATAGGCCTTATCGTGGTAAATGTCATCCAACCGGGCGACGGTTTCAACGCCGACGTAACCAAGCTCGATACCAAAGCGCTCGTAGCTTTTACCACCCAGGCCAAATCACACTCCACGGTTGATTTTCTGCTCAACATCATCCCGTCGAGCGTGGTTGACGCCTTTGCCAAAGGCGACATACTGCAGGTGCTTGTCTTTGCCATTCTGTTCGGTTTTGCCCTGTCTATCCTCGGCGAAAAGGCGAAAGCGGTTAACAGGCTGATCGAGCAGCTCTCCCAGGTACTCTTCGGCATCGTCAACATCATCATGAAACTCGCCCCTATCGGAGCCTTTGGCGCCATGGCATTCACCATCGGCAAGTTCGGGGTAGGATCCCTTTCAAAGCTTGGCTTGCTGATGGTAAGTTTCTACCTCACCTGTGTGCTCTTTGTTCTGCTGGTCCTAGGACCGGTCGGCAAGCTCTGCGGTTTCAACGTCTTCAAGTTTATCCGTTACATCCGCGAGGAACTCCTGATCGTTCTGGGCACCTCATCCTCCGAATCCGCCCTGCCACGGCTGATGGTCAAGCTTGAAAACCTGGGTTGCAATAAATCGGTGGTCGGCCTCGTGGTTCCCACCGGCTATTCCTTCAACCTGGACGGCACATCTATCTATCTCACCATGGCTGCGCTGTTCGTCGCCCAGGCCACCAACACCCACTTGACCTGGACCCAGACCCTGACCATCCTTGCGGTTCTGCTTCTGACCTCCAAAGGGGCGGCAGGTGTTACGGGAAGCGGTTTTGTCACCCTTGCCGCCACTTTTGCCGCGATTCCCACCATCCCCGTGGCAGGCCTGGCCCTGATCCTCGGCATAGACCGATTCATGTCCGAGGCGCGCGCCCTGACCAACTTCGTAGGCAACGGCATCGCGACAATCGTTGTCTCCCGTTGGGAAAACGAGCTTGACGTTGAGCGGATGCGACAGGTGCTCAACAACAATCCCAACAGCTATGAAGAGTTGCAGGAGAGTGATCTTCCGGAAAACGAAGCAGAGGCAACATCAGAATAGAAAAACACCAGAAAACATGAAATACAAAAGCCCGTTCTAACGGGCTTTTGTATTTCATGCACGATGTACCCCGTCATCATTTCCCCATATATTTGAGGCTTCCAGTATCACCGAAATATCATAACTCCTGAATATGTTGACATCAAGGCTCCTGCCCGGATATATTTCAAACTTGACTTGATGTACATATAAAGAGGCTCAATGTGCTGCAACATAGCAAGGTAACAGCCTGGAGCAACAGAGCAGGCGGTATCGTCAGAAATAGTCTGGCAGGCATCTTCATTGCCGGAATTATCACCCAGGCGGGATACTCTTTCGCAGTTGACGGCTCAGCTGCCAAAGCCCGGCAAGCCCTGGCTGACCTTAAAGAAATCACCATTTCTTCGTCATACCTGAGCGAATTGAAGAGTATCGAGGCGACCATGAATATCGCCGATACGTATCAGCGCGAGCATGAGGATGAAAATGCCGGGATCTTCTACAACCTGGTAATCCAGAAAGCCCGGATACTGCAAGACAAGGTCACTGTCGCGTCACCGGCCCCTGCCACAGTCAATGCCTCCCCCACCCCAAACCACGCCACGGTCGCGTCATCGCAAGCCATCCGGGGAGTGACCGGTGCCATGAGTTCCTATACCGTTGAAAAAGGGGACTCCCTGAGACTGATTGCCTCCAGGCTGGGAGTATCCCGCCAGCATCTCATCACCATCAATCATCTTGGCAGCAAGCCCTTGCTCAAGATCGGGCAGAAACTGAAATACGACAATCGCAGGATCATCCCCAAGATGATTGAAAACGGATTAGTGATCAATATCCCTGACCGGACACTCTATTACTTCAAACAGGGGGAACTGACGCTGAGCCTGCCCGTGGCTCTGGGGAGTCCGAGCAAAGATGACGATTTCAACTGGCAGACCCCTACCGGGCGTTTCAGGATCATCGAGAAAATCAGGAACCCGACATGGACCGTTCCACCCTCTATACAGGCCGAGATGGAGGCACAGGGCAAGGAGGTCGTAACCACTGTTCCTCCTGGCCCGGATTCCCCTCTGGGAAAATTCGCGATCCGCACCTCGCTCCCCGGCATCATGATCCATAGCACCAGCAAGCCATGGTCGATCAACAGTTACACAAGCCATGGTTGCATCAGATTGTTTCCCGACAATATGGAGGCATTTTTCAAGCAGATCCCGGTGAATACGCCGGGTGAGATCATCTACAAGCCGGTCAAGGTGACTGTCGGGGAAACAGGCCGGGTTTTTCTCGAAGTCCACCGGGATGTGTATGACAGGAAAATCGACCTCGCAACAGAAGCACGCACTCTCATAGCCAAAAAGCGACTGTCCGACAGAGTGGACTGGCAGAAGATCAGGAACATGGTGAAACAGCCGAACGGGACAGTTCAGGATATAACCCTTGATCGGAAAGGGATTGGCGCGAGCCACGTCACCGACAAGGGAAGCCCATCAGCTTCTGGTCAGTCATAGGAGACATAGGATAGCTCCCGGATTTTATCTTGCCCTCTCTTTGGGTATTTCCTGTTTATTTATGGATTTTATTGAATAATGGGAAAATACTGATCTGGTGTGCAGGTTCATCGCCGCTGATAACAATTTTTAATCCTGTCTGTCCAGGCAGAGGCGGTGGCAGCAATAATGCGAAACTTTTCAGTTCAAGCATAGAAGTGACGCTGTTCATAACTGGCTGATACTCAACGCCGTCAAGATGGAACATAAGCTCTTGCACTGGTGATTCAGCTTCTGAAAGATAGCGATCCGTTACATGCCAGACAGACTGCGAATAATGCCGGGCGAGTTTTTGTAAAGCGTATGGAGAAGAAAACGGCGGCATTATTTGGCTTGCGGACGCGGGAAGCACTTCAACCAGTTTCTCTGTCACCCCGCTGACAGCATTTTTTTTGGATTCAGTTTGCTTAACATCCTGTTTTTGCATGATATCAGTTTGCTGACTGTGGTAAGTGAAAGTCTGGCGTGGTGTGGGGCGAAGAGGCGGAAAATGTTCAGGGATTGCAAGAGCGCTGGTTGCTAAGCTCTTTTCCGACGAATCGGCAATGAATATCAGACCCGGTTCAATTGAGGTCTGCCAAGGTTCTGACCGTACCGGCAGCAGACAAAAGATCACCACGATATGTACCGCAACAGAAACAGCACTCGAGATAATGAAAAAACTGTTGTACCGAAAGGAAAAACACCCCCTCCCGGCACAACAGTCAAGCAAGTTATGTTGTAGTACAGTGACTTCTTTCATTGAACTGATTATATCTGGTCATTATCAGGTTGCAATAACAGTTTGACTATCGCCCGCTTTTCATCAGCAGAAAAAGGTGTCCCGGCAGCATTCTTGGTGCCATTCAAAAGAGTAGTGATATGCTCCAGATTTGTTTCTAGCTGAGTATCAAAAAGGCGGCATTGGGCTGCAG
>Ga0316217_10006692_pt1 | contig 11292 bp, 11 predicted proteins | sample 1anoAmetaG_FD_203633 | JGI IMG/M metagenome (GOLD analysis project Ga0316217, IMG submission 203633) | Freshwater microbial communities from Trout Bog Lake, Wisconsin, USA - 1anoA | ecosystem: Environmental > Aquatic > Freshwater > Lake > Hypolimnion/Profundal zone | place: USA: Wisconsin... | reverse complement strand
CCATCACTGCGGTGACACGCTATCCAAGCACCTGAAAAGTTCATGCCAACCCATCACTGGAATCAACGCCCCAAGACGGCACCAACGCGGCCAGACGCTGTAGCAAAGTGCGTTGGAACGCCAGATAATCGGCTGGCTTTTGGAACGAAGGCAAACGCCTAACGCGGCGATTAGCTGCCATGGGCATGGCGGATGAGATACCACGCGCTGCTGCCAATATCGGTGGCCCACCCGCACGGCGTACCGCTTGGCGAATCCCCGCAATGTCGTCCGGCCCCATGGTCTGGTATTCTGACCGGTGGCCGTTACATTCAGGTGAAGGTCTTGTGGCCGGAGGATCGTAAATTACCATCCCGCCGACCGAAACCGTAACGGTTCAATCGTCAACTGGCGGCGGGATAACGTCCCGGGAGCTCCATCCATGGTCGAGATATCTGGTGAAAAAAAGACGGAGATATGGGCATCACGGCTGAGCGTTCTGCTCGTGATTTTTTTTATGGTGGCGGAACTGCGTCCGTACATGGCCGGCCGGCCGCTTAGGTACGATGAGTGGGCGCTGCTGACCAACCTGAAGGCGCGAAACTTCCACCAGTTGTTGCAGCCGCTGGCGTTTGAGCAAGCCGCTCCGGTGGGATTTCTTTGGGTGAGCAAGATCATCGGCCGCTGGTTTGCGTATGCTCCGCGTGCGCTGCGCATCGTGCCGCTGCTCGCGGGGCTTTTGTCGGTTATCCTGATGTTTGTCAATTCGCGCGCGATTGTTGGCGCATGGTGGGCGTTAGTGGCGTTGCCGGTATATGGCATGGCACCGCTGGTTCTATACTTCGCCAGCGATTTCAAGCAGTATTCCACGGATACGATGGTGAGTTCCGTGCTGATCTATCTCACCGTCCGCTGGCTTGCCGATACGGATAACACGCTATGGCCGTTGCTGCTGACGCTGGTGGCGCCGCTGGCGATTGGTGTTTCCTATCCCGCCATCTTTGTCTTCGTCGGTGTGATCTTGGCCAGATTAATTCCTGGATTACCCGCAAGACGCAAGAACGCGTGGTTCTGGCTGATCGTGGTCGCGCTTGCGAGCGTGGGCAGTTGGTTGTTATTGCTGTTGGCGACCGTGCTGCCGGCGTCACGAAATCAATACCTGCTGCATTTTTGGCGCGATGCGTTTTGGCCGCTGTGGCCAGTCCGCATTCGCACCTTCACGTTTCCGCTGTACAACGCCGTGGAGATCTTTCGGCGTCCGGTTGGGCTGGAATCAGGTGGATTGGGGCTTGTTCTGGCGGCGGTGGGGGCGGCCTGGCTATGGCGCAAAGAGCAGGCACTTTTTGCGCTGCTGGTGATGCCGTTGCTAGCGGCAATGGTCGCATCGGGTCTGCATATGTATCCGTTCGCAGAACGGTTGCTCCTGTTTACGGTGCCGTCAATGGTGCTTTTGGTGGTTCTGGGGTTGCGAGCGCTGTGGCGTCAGGATGCCTGGTCACGTGTGGCCGCGGTTGTCAGTCTTGTCGTCATTCTCGGCCTGGAGTCAATCCGCATGGCAAAGATGCTACCGCTGAACGACATTGCGGGATTCTTGCGTTGATCCCTTGCTGGCTGATCGAATCGTCGCCCGGCGGTCAGGGTGCCGGTTTGCTCGCCACTGCTGGCAGCGTGCCTTTGTAAATCCACGCGGTGTCATGGCTGTCGATGCTGGCGGGGTCATAGCCGCCAAAATAGAGTACCCGGCCTTTGTCCTCGGGAAAGGACGAAAGCTCGATGGTGCGCGTGGCTACCAGGCCGCGCGGGGGATTGGGGCGCGTGTGATTCGGATCGAAAACCTGGCCGTGGGAGTAGCGGCCATCGGCATGGCGGATGAGATAATAGGCGCTGCTGCCAAGGTCGCTGTTGCGGCCGCCGGGGGAGTTGACCCAAACGCCGAAAAGAAAAACTTTCTCGCCGGTATCCGGGTCGGTGGCCGGAAGGAAGTTGTTGTAGGCGCTGAGGCATGGGCCGCGCAACGTGGGCACGCCAAAGACTTTGGCGAAATAGGCATGGATGTCCAGTTCGGTGGTGACGGCGTAATTTTGGTTAGGGTCAATGCGATAAACCACGCCGGGATAGTCGCAGGTGCCCAGCAGCACTTGCCGCTTGCCGCCGTTGGGATCGTCCGCGGCGATCAACCCGCGCAGGATGACGGTTTCATCGCCACGCGCCGTGATCTTGTGCGGCCAGCGCCAGAGCAATTCCCAGCGTGGCTTGTCGCCGTCCACCCGGCGGAAAAGGCCGCCGGACAAAGGCTCTTCGGTTTTGATGCCGCAGGCGGCATACAGCACGCCATCGGCTTCGGTCATGCACATCACGCGGCCGGTGCCGGTCAGTTCCGGCGTCTCGAGCCAGCGGATATGGCCCGGTGCGGCGGCGTCATAAACGGCGATGAGTATGCTGCCGGTGGTGCCACCGCCAAACAAGTATTGTACTTTGGTCACCGCATCCACATGCGTGCAAAACGAGCGGAAGCCACCGCTGGCGGCTCCCGGTGCGGGACTGGCGACCCAGTTGCCGTCGGCATCATCGCGCGTCCAGGTTGCGACATTGGTTGGCGCGGCGGGACTGGCAATCAGCAACGTGGCCGGAGGATCGATTCCGCGGCCGGTGCCATCCGTGACGAAGGTGGGGGCGGCCATGGCAGCCAGGCGGATGACCCGCGGAAAAGTCTTCTCAACCCGCCAGGGCGCATGGGCGGATTCCTTTACCAGGATTTGCGAACCGGTCCATGGCTGCTCGCCTTTGGGCTGGAAATAGGGCTTGTCCGTCCAAATTTCGGTGGTGGCGAACAGTTTGCCCTGGTATTGCTGCAAGCGCATGGTTTCCGTGCCGCTCATCCATTGGCCGCGCTCATCCTTGGTGCCAGGCTGGTAATCCTGGGCGAAATACAGATTGGTAAAGGCATGACTGGCAGAGACGGGTGTTTGGGTCGGCGCTGGACTTGGCGGTGTGTCCCATTTCATCGCCGCGGCCGGCAACCCCGGCGCAGGCTGCGTCGCCGGCAGGTTTGGCGGCACGGCATCGCCGGCACAGGCCACGCATAAACCCAACAAGGCCATCACCACGAATAGCGAGTGTTTGGACATAGTTAATCGTTACGCTCCAACCAGCACGCGCACGCTGGGGCTGCCCACGTCCTGCGGGCTGCGAATCGTGATGATGACATCCCGATCCAGCGCGGTAAAGCAACCTGGCGTTACGCGGTTTCCACCATTTCCACGCGGGAGGTGGGCAGGGGAATCGGTTCGCCATGCGCACGTAGCGAATCCAGGTAGCAATCCACCGCGTCCTTGATGGAACTGCGGACTTCGGCAACGCTGTCGCCGCAGGTGGTGCAGCCGGGCAAATCCGGCACGTAGGCCGAGTAGCTGCCATCGGGGGCTTGTTCAATGATGTATAGGTATTTCATAATACTTACCTCACTTCAGACCGGCTTGCCGCAGGATGGCGTTTTGCGTCCCTTTGGGCACGTCGCGGTTAAGTTTCCCACCGCCAGCCACCACCACGGGGCCAGAGCGGTCGGGGTGGCGATAGATTATATGATCGCCTTTGCCCATGCGCTCTAATCGCCAGCCAGCCGATTCGAGCAACTTGATCAACTCACGGTATTTCACACCGCCCGACAATTTACCCTGAACAAGGCGCGTGGAGAAGGGTCTTGTGGGATAGAAATCGGTATCAAACAATAGCGCGAAAGAGCCGGGGCGTGTCGCCCCGGAATCGGGCCGACACGGCCCGGCTCTGATCTCATGCAAACCGATCCGCTACCACTGCATCGCCGAACATTTCCGGCTATAGTCCCACCTTGATGAACACGACGCCGAATGCTGACGATCCTTTGCTTGCTGATTTAACCGATGCCCAGCGGGCGGCGGTGACCCATGTGGACGGGCCGCTGCTGGTGATTGCCGCGGCGGGGAGCGGGAAAACCCGCGTCATTACCCGCCGGGTGGTGTATATGACCCGGCGGGGGATCAAGCCGGCCAGCATTTTGGCCATCACCTTCACCAACAAGGCGGCGGGGGAGATGAAGCAGCGCGTGTCGGCGTCATCGCCGCGGCCGCTGTATGATTTTGGCAAGCTGGATCAGCCTTGGCCGATGGTGTGTACGTTCCACTCGCTGTGCCTGCGGATTCTCAAGCATTATGCCACGCCGCTGGGGCTGGCCGCGAATTTCAGCATTTATGATTCGGCCGATCAGGTGCGGGTGATTAAGTCGGCCATTGGCGCGTGCGATTTAAGCACGGATAATTTTAAGCCGGCGTCGGTGCATTCGATCATCAGCAATGCCAAGAACCAACTGATTGGCCCGGAGGAATATACGCGCTCGGCCAAGGATTTTGCCCAGCGCAACATGGCCCGCATCTATGCCAAATATCAAAAGACGCTGGAAGAGCAAAACGCCCTGGATTTTGACGACCTGCTGGTGAAAACCGTCCATGGCTTGCGCGATCATCCCAATATTCTGGCCGAGCTTCAGGATCGCTTTCGTTACATTCTGATCGATGAATACCAGGACACCAACCGCGCGCAATATTTGATTGCCCACGCGCTGGCCGGCAAGCATCACAACATTTGCGTGGTGGGCGATCCGGACCAATCAATTTACGCCTGGCGTGGGGCGGATATCCGTAACATCCTCGATTTTGAGCACGATTATCCCGATGCCACCGTGGTGCCGCTGGAGCAGAATTACCGTTCGACCAAGACGATTTTGGCGATTGCCGATGCGCTGATATCGCGCAATCTGGAGCGCAAGCCGAAAAAATTGTGGACGGAAAATGCCCAGGGGGAAAAGGCGCTGGTGGTGCAGGCGGGTGACGAGCATGAGGAAGCGGCCGCGGTGGCTGAGCGGTTTCGGGAGTTGAACGAGAAGCTGAAATTGCCGTGGAACCAGATGGCGGTGTTTTACCGGATGAATTCTTTGTCGCGCGTGATGGAAGATGCCTTGCGGCGGGCGGGGATGCCGTACCAGATTGCCCGCGGGGTGGAGTTTTATGGCCGGAAGGAAATCAAGGATGTGCTGGCGTATTTGCGTGTGCTGGTGAACCCGGCGGATGCCATCAGCCTGGAGCGGATCATCAACACGCCGGCGCGGGGCATAAGCGATAAGACGTTCATGACGATCCAGAATTTCGCCGATGGGGCGATGATTACACCCTGGGCCGCGTTGGGCCGGATTGGCGAAGTAGCGGGGCTGACGGCGCGGGCGACCAATGCCGTGCGCGAATTTGTGAAACTGATCGAATTGCTGCGCGAAGGCGTGGCCAAGATTTCCAACCCGGAATTCGATTTTGCCGACAGCCAATTGCGCTTCGACGACACCGCCGCCAAGCCCGAGGTTCCGCGTGGCCGGGTGCAAACCATCATGGAAGGCGTGATCGCCAAAATCGGCTTGCGGGCGCTGTACAAAAAGGAAGAACACGAAGGCGAAAGCCAGCTTGCCAACGTGGATGAACTGGTATCGTCCGCGCGCGAATTCGATGCGGAAAATCCCGAGGGGACTTTGGAAGATTATCTGGCCGGCATCAGCCTGGTCAGCGATACCGACCGCCTGAACGAAGGCGAAGGCGCGATTACGCTGATGACGCTGCACGCCGCCAAGGGTTTGGAATTTGATGCGGTGGCGATCATCGGGTTGGAAGAAGGCTGTTTGCCGCACAGCCGGGTGGCCGAATCGGCCAATGAGTTGGAAGAGGAACGCCGGCTGTTTTTCGTGGGTATCACGCGCACACGCAAGGAGCTTATGCTTAGTGGTGCCAACACCCGCATGTTGCGCGGCAAATACGAACACACCCGGCCCAGCCGCTTTCTGGCCGAACTGCCGCTGGAGCATCTGCGCGGCGCCAACCAATTCGGCTCCGGCGACGATCTGCGCAGCCTCCAGCGCGATGCCATCGCCGCGGCAAGCCAACGCCTGGCGGCCAGCTTCTCCCCGGGCCAGCGTGTGCGGCACCCGAGTTACGGCCTGGGCCGGATCACCGATGTTTCGGACATGGGCAGCCAAACCCGCGTGGTAGTGAATTTCGATCAATGGGGGCGCAAAATACTTATTGTGCCGCCCGGCAGGCTGGAGTCGGTGCGGTGAAGCGAGCGCCATCCCATCAGCGTTTAGCGGGGCCGCTAAACGTTGCCGTCGCGCTCATGCAGTTTTTTTAGGTTCTCCACAAACTGGCTGCCGTCCTGGAGCGTGCTGAAATCCGGGGGATTGTCCGGCTCATCGAGCAGTTCCACTTTCGATTGCCGATGCAGATTGAGCGCCAGCCGGGCCATGCGCCACGCCAGCCAAAGCGCTACCGGCACCAGCAGAAAATACAGAGCCGGCCCGGTCCATGGCTCATGATGCCGGATGGCGCGAACGCCAAACAACATCAATTCGCCCGCTCCCACGAGGCACAAGCCCAGGCCAACCAAAGCATGGGATCGCGAGCGGATTAGGCTGCGCCGCTCGCGCGTCAACTGCTGCACGTGCAGCCGGTTGATGCCGTCATCTTCGGCAAGCGTGTCGGCCGCTTCGGTTTCTTCAGGAATTTCGGTTGATCCATCCATGGCCGGGATCAAAATCGGCTGCCCGCAGCCGGGGCACTGCTCCACGCGCGCAACCGCGCCCGCTTCGGCCTCAAAAGCCAAATCGCATCCGGGGCACACCAATTGCCCCGCCGGCGTGGCAGGCGATTCGTCACTCATGATTGGAGGTTAGCACTCGACCGGCGCGTCGGCCAGTGAAATTGCCCGATCACTGCTGCCCGATGATGATCGGGAAAAGCTGGCCGTCGTGGAAGAGTTCCATCATTTTGATGGGGTTCTTGCCGCCGTTGGTGGTGAAGATGTGGCCGTCGTGGTCGTAGAACATTTCAAAATCGAGTTTTTCGTCGCCCTGGCTCTTGATCGTCGGGATTTGCACCACGTATTGCTGATTGATCCACACCTCGACATTTTGCACGTCGGCGGCGGTGAGGTTCACCAGATCGATCCGGCCCATCATCTGATCGAATTCAGCCCGGGCGGTGGCCTGCGGACCATGCGGCGCGGTGGCCGGATAGCTGCGTTTGGCGGCGTCGGCGGCAAAGGTGGCGGCGCTGCGGCGCATCAGCGGGTCGGGATTGGCCCAGAAGGAGGTGTGGCCTTCACTGGAACAACCGGCCAAGCCGAAACCGAAGCCGAGCAGAATCATCCAACCCGCGAGCCGTCCGATATTTTTCATAGTCAACCTTCACGCGAACAAAACGCAACCGGCACCGCCATGGCGGTGCAGCTAGGGTTGTTATCGGACGGAATGACGTTCGATCAATAGGATTTTTGGATGGGGAGTGGATTAAGAATAGAACCACTTGCAAAACCTCTCGATGGGCGCGCACGGGCTTATACCGCCGGCCGCGTGTTACATTCACGTTACGTTCGGGCGTTATCGATGTAACATGCAATACGTGCAAAAACCGCATTTTCGAGCCAATGCGGTGGGTTTTTCCTCCCGGCGATGTTACGTTTTGTTACACTTTAGAAGAAGTAACCCAAACGTAACAATTATCATCGTATTGCTATTTACTCCTCTGATTCGCACCCAAAAGGCTAAGCCAGGTGCGCCACTGGCAAAACAGGATTAAAAACCGCTTAAGGTGCAGGTCCATGTTCCGGCAACTTGCGCAAGATGCTCGGCGGCGCGATGGCGGCCGAGCGAGGCATCGACATCAAAACCATCGGCGGTAAAAGTCACCAGCAGCGTTGCATGACGCTCGTTAAGTGATTGGGGTAGTTGTACCTTCAAGGTTTCGCCAATGTGCTGGAAGTGGATTCTAGGCGCCGCATCCGCGCCGGCCAGCAGCAGTTGCCGAAGCTGGGCTTGATCGGTGGCCAGCAGGGTCCGGCCGGCATCCACCCGCGCGGATACCGCCATCGCGGTCACCGCGATGGAAATTAGCGTCAGCAACATTAACACCACCACCATGGCAAATCCGTTTCGATATGTGCGGCTTCCGTGCTTCATGGCTTTGCCTCCGCAAGCATTTTCGCCTGACTAACCATCGGCACATTGCGCACGCCACCGGAGACGTCGCTGGCCACCAGCAACAGCGCACCATCGTGCGAAAAGCTCAGCCCGTGCCCGGCGGAATCGTAGTTGGTGGTTTGGCCATCCTGCGTGCGCTGCATGGATTGGTCGTCAGCAATCAGCCAGACGATCTGCTTGCCGGCGCTGGTTTGCAGGCGAACGGTGCGCGTTTGCACATCCAGCATTTTAGCGTTCCAGCAATCGATCCGCAATCGCGCCAAGGCGGCATTGAGCGTGCTGGAATGAGCATCGTAGTCCGCTAGGTCGGAGTAGGATTTCTCGACCGCGAAAAACACATGCCCGGCGGCGTCGGCAAAAATCACCAGCACCGCCAGCGCGATCAGCAGTTCGGTCAGCGTGAATCCGCGTGTACGTCTCATGGCGCTTGCTCCAGTTGCCGGGCCGCCGACGTGGGCACCAATCCCATCAATTGTTCCTGCGAAGCGTTGACTTTCGCGGTCACCGCCACCCACGTTTGCTGTGGCGATGGCGCGGGACCATCCAGCACTCGCAAAGAAACCGGGCCGTCGGGTTGTGAAGTTGGCATGGCCCGGCCCATTTGCAGATCGAGCAGCACATGCTCGGCCAGATAAGCCGCAGCACGCGAATCGGCCAGATGTGCCAGCGCCCGGCGATGCTGGTTTTGCGTGGTCACCAGCAAGGTGGCAATCAACGCCAGCACGATCATCGCGGTGATTAGTTCGAGCATAATCCAGCCAGCTTTGCTCCCTCGCCCGGTGCTCCTCTTACCCCCTCGCCCGGTACTCCGGGAGAAGTGAGCGGATTCGGCGACTGCCCGCGAACGGGCTGGGGTGAGGGCCAATCGGCAATCGGCAATTGGCAATCGGCAATCACCAATCGCCCTTGCGGAAAATCTGGCGCGGCACGTCTTCATGGCTGCCCCCAATAGTTGTACGGCCCGGCGGAATTCATCAACGCCGCCAACGCCTGGAAAAGTGCCAGCGCCACCAGCAGGACAATCGATCCCATGACGGCGGTCACCGCGGGAATCGCCAGGGATTCGATGATCGCATAGAGCCGGGAGGATCGGCCCAGGTGGTAGCGTGACAAAAACGCCAGGGCGTCGCCCAAAGCTTCCTGATCTTTCCCCGAGGCGATGATGCCCACGTCCAACGGTGGAAACTTGGCCTTGAGCGCCGCGGCGGCGGGCGACTCACCGGCCAGCATCGCATCCCGCCAATCGCGAAACCGCAGCCGTAGCGGCTGCATGGTTTGCATGCGCCCGGCGTCATCCACCGCGGCAATCAAATCCCCGCCGTTTTGCACGGCGGTGGCGATAAACCAAAACGCCTCGCCCAACCCGGCATCCGTTTGCATTTGCCGCCAGGGTGGAATCAACCAGGACAAAATCTGCGGCGGCTTGCGGGCTTGCACCATGAGCCAGCGCAGCCAATCCAGCCAGCGCCAGCTTGGCAGGGGTAGAAGGTCTAATGCCAGCCACGGGATGACGATGCCGAAAAATATGAGCGTCAGCACGGGTTGCGCCATAAAGAAGTGCTCAATCTCCAGCAGTAGCAGCGTTGATTGGGGCAGTGGAATCCTAAAGTCCCGGAAAATCGCCTGGAACTTGGGAATAACAAACAGGGTCAACATCGCCAAGGCGACGAATATCCCCAGGACGGCGAAACACAGATAAATTCGGTACGCGGCATAATGACCAGCCCGATACTCCGCATCGGAGCCTCGCGACAGCCGCGCCAGCACTTTATCAAGCTGGCGATGCCTTGCCCCGGCATCAATGGCGGTCAACGTTGTCTCGGGAATTTCCGGGAACTCGGCCATCAAGCCATTCACCAGCGGCCAGCCGCTTTCCAACTCGCCGGCCAAACGCAGCAGCGATTTGCGGGTTCGGGTTCCCTCACTGGCGGCAGAGGCGCGAATCATCTCCGGCATTGGCAGCGAAAGCCGGACGGCTTGCTCAAGCAGCGAGATAACTGTTTGCACGCGGCGGCGGCGCTGCCAATCAAAAACCACATGCGCCGCGACGATGATGAACGGTATGGCCACCAGTGCCGCCGCCAGAGTTGCGGTAATTGGATCCCAATCCATGCGCATACGAATGCCTTATTCGCTAGTTACCTGTCAAAAACCTAACTGCGGAAAACATGGCCAGCGCCAATAGTACAAATAGTGTCGCCATCACGAGATAAACAATGGGTAGAATAATTGCCGGCAGCGCCGCCAGACGCTGCTGGGCACGCTGTTGATGCGAGGTGGCAAACGTGGCCAGGGTTTCAGCCATATTGCCGCGCGATTGTGCGATATCCATAGCCATGGGCACGGCGGCGGGCAGTAAACATCCTTTGAAGCCTTCACCGATAGGCCGGCCCAATGCGACCGCATCCTTCATCTTTGTTCCATCCTCCCGACACGCAGGTGAACTCACCGCATCGGTGGCAATGTCGATTGCCGCGGGAAGATCAAGACCGGCATTGATGGCAAGCGAAAGCGCATCGCACCAGCGGGCGATCAAATTGTTTTTCAAGATGTACCCGATCAGCGGAATGCCCAGCAATATCCGCTCACTGATCCACAAGCGATGTTTGGTGGCCCGGACAAAGCCCAACCCCAGAATCAATGCGGCAATGGCAATGATGATGCTAAGTTGGACTTCCGGCGTCTTCAAAGCTCCGCCCACCAGAATGACAAATTGTGCCAGCGGGGAAGGATAAATGTACTGATCCGTGACAGAAAAGGGATTGAACTTCATTCGGCGGACGGATGCCGTGATATCCAACAGCGGCATAACTCCCACTGAAATGTATCCAAACACCACCAGATACCCAATCAGCAACACCGCCGGGTAGGTCAGGGTGGCCCACAGCTTGGCACGAAGCTGGTTGACCAGCGCCAGATGCCGGCCCATGTTCAGCAGCAGGCCGCCGAGATTTCCGGAGCGGATGCCGGCATCGATCAAGCGGCCATACAGCGGCGGAAATTGCTTGCGGTGGGCTTCGACGGCTTCGGCCAGCGATTGGCCGTTTTGCATCTCGTCGGCGATGGCGCGGGCGGTGTTGGCCAGGCGGCCGCGGCCGATGTCGTCGGCGATCAGCCGCAGACCGGCTTCCACTGGCAGGCCGGCGTTGGCCAGCAGGGCCAGTTGCTCGTTGAAGGCCAGGAAATCATCGCGGCGCAGCGGCCGCGCGTGGGCGACCGGGGCAGCCGGCTGCAAGTCCAGCACCGTCAAATTCATGGCCGCCAGC
>Ga0316217_10006691_pt1 | contig 11294 bp, 9 predicted proteins | sample 1anoAmetaG_FD_203633 | JGI IMG/M metagenome (GOLD analysis project Ga0316217, IMG submission 203633) | Freshwater microbial communities from Trout Bog Lake, Wisconsin, USA - 1anoA | ecosystem: Environmental > Aquatic > Freshwater > Lake > Hypolimnion/Profundal zone | place: USA: Wisconsin... | reverse complement strand
GTAGGTGGTCGCGATGCGCAGGCCGGCGAGGCTCTGCGGGCCGGTGTACTCGATGTTGTCCGGCGCCGCGATCGACAGCCGGCAGCGCCCGAAGTCCAGCGGCTGCAGCACCTCGAACAGCGGTTCAATGGCGCGCGCCTCGAAGCCGAGGCGCTTCTCGTTGACCACGTTGCCGCCGACGATGCCGAGGTCGCAGACGTCCTCGCGCACCAGGTCGGGGATGTCGTCGTCGCGCACCAGCAGCACGTCCAGCGGCATGTTCTCGCCGTAGCACAGCAGCTGGTCCTTGCCGCGGCTGTACTTGAGCCCGCAGCGGGCGAGCAGGTCCAGCGAGTGGTCGGTGAGCCGGCCGCTCTTCTGGATCGCGACGCGCAGGCGTTGTTCCTTATCCATGCTTGTCCTCGGTGGTGCGGAGCGCGGCCAGGGCGTAGCCGCCGTGGCCGGCGACCAGGTAGCGGGCGACCCGGCCGATGGTGGTGACGCTGACGCCGGTCAGCTTGTGGATCTCCCGGTAGGGGAGCGCCTGGCGCAGCAGTTCGACCACCGCCCAGCGGTCGGCGAGCGCCTGCAGTTCGGCCGGCGTGCACAGGTCGCGGAAGAACGCCCGGCACTCGTCGGCGCTGTGCAGGGTGAGGATCGCCTGGTAGAGGGCCTTTTCGGCCTGCGCTTCCTGGCGGGGACTCAGCGGGCGGTGGATCTTCATGGCGGCACGGTTGTATTAACGCGCTAGTACATTAATACATTGGCGTGAGCCGGGCAAGCATTCTTGACGCGGTGCGGGAGCGCTCCGTAGACTGCGCGCGCCCATCTAGACCGGCTGAGGGACTGGCCCTTTGAAGCCGGGGCAACCTGCGCGAAGCGTCCAGGTGCCAACTCCTGCGGATCCCTCGGATCCGGTAGATGGGTCGCCGAGCGCACCGGGTCCTCCCCGGGCGCGCCGGTACCGCCCCCAGCGGCTCGGGAGTGTGCGCCAGTGCGTCTGCCCGAGGAGTCCCGATGACCGCGCCCGTGAACAGCCCGCCCGTCCCCGACCAGGTCGACGAACCCGCCGAGGGCGTGGTGCGCCTGCCGTCGCCGTTCCCGCTGCATCACGGCGGTGCGCTCGAGGACGCCGTCATGGCCTGGCGGATCGTCGGTCCGGCCGGCGCGCCGCTGGTGCTCGCGATCGGCGGGATCTCCGGCCACCGGCGGGTCGGCGCCGAGGACCGCGGCTGGTGGTCGCCGGTCGTCGGCCCCGGCCGGGCGCTCGACACCGACCGCTACCGCGTGCTCGGCGTCGACTACCTCGGCGGCAGCGCCGCGTCCACCGGCCCGGCGCGCGGCGGGCCGCTGCTGCCGGCACTGTCGGCGTTCGACCAGGCCGATGCGATCGCGGCGGTGGTGCGCGCGCTCGGCGAGGCGCCGCTGCACGCGGTGGTCGGCGCGTCCTACGGCGGGCAGGTCGCGCTCGCGATCGGCCTGCGCGACCCGGGCCTCGCGCGCCGGCTGCTGGTGATCTCGGCCGCCGACCGCATCCACCCGATGGCCTCCGGCTGGCGCGCCGTCGAGCGGGAGATCGTCCGCTTCGGCATCCGCACCGGCGACGCCGCCGGCGGGCTGAAGCTCGCGCGGGCGCTGGCGATGTGCACCTACCGCACGCCGCGCGAGTTCGAGGCGCGCTTCGCCGGCGAACCGCGCCGCGACGCGGACCGCTATCGCCTGCCGATCGAGGACTACCTGTTCGCGCGCGGCGATGCCTACGTCGCGCAGTACCGCCCCGAGTCGTTCATCGCGCTGTCCGAGTCGATCGACCTGTTCCGGATCGACGCGGCGCGCGTGACGGTGCCGGTGACCGCGGTCGCGGTGCGCGAGGACGAGCTCGTCCCCTACGACCACATGCAGGGCTTCGTGGCACGGCTGCCCGCCGGCCGCCTCGCGACGCTCGACTCCATCTACGGCCACGACGCGTTCCTCAAGGAAGGCGACGCGCTGCGGCCGATCTTCGCCGATTGCCTCGAAGGACCCGCCCGATGACCCGTCCCGCCGACCCCCGCACGCGCCTGGTCCGTGCCGCGCTCGACTCCGACCCGCAGCACGGCGCGGTCGTCCCGCCGCTGCACCTGACCTCGACCTTCTCGTTCGCGAAGTTCGGGCAGAAGGGCCGCTACGACTACTCGCGCTCCGGCAATCCGACGCGCGACGCGCTCGGCGAGGCGCTGGCCGAGCTCGAGGGCGGCGCCGGCGCCGTGGTCACGGCGTCGGGCATGGCGGCGGTGGCGCTGGTCGCGCACCTGTGCCGGGCCGGCGAGACGGTGCTCGTGCCGCGCGACTGCTACGGCGGCACGTTCCGGCTGTTCACCGGCTTCGAGCGCCAGGGCCTGCTCAAGGTCGTCTTCGTCGACCCGACCGACCTTGCGGGGTTCGCGGCGGCGCTGGCCGCCAAGCCGCGCTTCGTCTGGCTCGAGACGCCGTCCAACCCGCTGCTGCGCATCACCGACCTCGAGCGGACCAGCGCGCTGGCGCGCGCCGCCGGCGCGCTGGTCGTGGTCGACAACACGTTCCTGTCGCCGGTGTGGCAGCAGCCGATCGCGCTCGGCGCCGACATCGTCGTGCACTCCACGACCAAGTACCTGAACGGCCACAGCGACGTGGTCGGCGGCGCCGTGATCGCCGCCAACGCGACGCTGCAGGAGGAACTGGCCTGGTGGGGCAACTGCCTCGGCCTGACCGGCGCGCCGTTCGACAGCTTCCTGACGCTGCGCGGGCTGCGTACCCTGCACCCGCGGCTCGCGCTGCACGCGGCGAACGCCGGCCGGATCGCGCAGCTGCTGACCGCGCACCCGGCGGTCGAGCGGACCTACTACCCGGGACTGCCGGACCACCCCGGCCACGCGCTCGCGGCGCGCCAGCAGAAGGCGTTCGGCGCGATGGTCAGCTTCGAGCTGCGCGGCGGACTGGCGGCGGTCAGGGCGCTGGTCGAGGGGCTGGACTGCTTCTCGCTCGCCGAATCGCTCGGCGGCGTCGAGAGCCTGGTCGCGCACCCGGCGACGATGACGCACGCGTCGATGGCGCCCGAGGCGCGCGCGCGGGCCGGCATCACCGACAGCCTGCTGCGGCTGTCGGTGGGCATCGAGGCCGTGGACGACCTGCTCGCCGACCTGGGCGCCGGCCTCGACCGGGCGGCCGCGGCCGGCTGAGGCGCGGGACCTAGGGCAGCAGCCGCACCCACAGCCCGCCGTCGCGGCGCTCGATGGCGAAGGCCTTGCTCGCCTTGAGCAGGTCGCTGAGCTTGCCGATGCCGTAGTTGCGCGAGTCGAAGTCCGGCGACTGCTTGGTCAGCACGCTGCCGACCGCGCCGAGCTGCGCCCAGCCGTCGTCGTCGGACACCGCGTCGACGGCGCTGCGCAGCAGCCTGAGCAGCGCGTCGTCGGTCTGGATCTGCTTCGCCGACGGCGCCGCCCGGGCCGCCGTCGCGTCGGGCGCCGGCGCGAACACCTCGGTGTAGATGAACCGGTCGCACGCCGCGACGAACGGCCGCGGCGTCTTGCGTTCCCCGAAGCCGTAGACGCGCCGGCCGGATTCGCGCAGCCGCGCCGCCAGCCGGGTGAAGTCGCTGTCGCTGGAGACGATGCAGAAGCCGTCCAGGCGGCCGGCGTACAGCAGGTCCATCGCGTCGATGATCAGCGCGCTGTCGGTGGCGTTCTTGCCCTGGGTGTTGGCGAACTGCTGGATCGGCTGGATCGAGTGTTCGAGCAGCGTCGCCTTCCAGCCGGCCAGCTGCGAGGTGGTCCAGTCGCCGTACGCCCGGCGGACGGTGGCGACGCCGAACTTGGCGACCTCCTGCAGCAGCCCGTCCACGACGCGCGGCCGGGCATTGTCGGCATCGATGAGCACGGCGAGCGCCGCGTTCTGGTCACTGGCGATTGGCATGGCGAGGTCCCTCGTGCCGGCCCGGCAGGGGCGATCATAGCGCGCCCGGCACGGGCCGCCGCGCCCCGGCGGCGGGCGCGACGGGCGCGCGCGAGCTCAGAGCCGGGCGAGGACCGCGGCGCCCGCCTCGCGGGTGGTCGCCGCCGCGCCGCGCGGCTTGAGGTCGGCGGTGCGCACGCCCGCGGCGAGCGCACCGACGACCGCCTGCTCCAGCGCGGCCGCCTCGGCCGCCAGGCCGAGCGAGTAGCGCAGCAGCATGGCCGCCGAGAGGATCGTGGCATAGGGATTGGCGACACCCTTGCCGGCGATGTCCGGCGCCGAGCCGTGGATCGGCTCGTACATGCCGCGGGTGCCGTCGCCGAGCGAGGCCGACGGGCACAGGCCGAGCGAGCCGGGCAGCATCGAGGCCTCGTCGGTCAGGATGTCGCCGAACATGTTCTCGGTGATCACCACGTCGAAGTCCGCCGGCCGGCGCAGCAGGTGCATGGCCGCCGCGTCGATGTACATGTGGTCGAGCGCGACGTCCGGGAACTCCGCGCGCATCACGCGGATGGCCACCTCGCGCCACAGGCGCGAGGTCTCCAGCACGTTCGCCTTGTCGACCGAGGTCAGCTTGCCGCGACGGCTGCGGGCGAGGCGGCCGCCCAGCCGCACGATGCGCTCGATCTCCGGCACCGTGTAGGTGCACACGTCGGTCGCGGAGGTCGGCGTGCGCGTCTTCTCGCCGAAGTAGATGCCGCCGGTGAGCTCGCGGATCACCATGATGTCGACGCCGGCCAGCAGCTCGGGCTTGAGCGGCGAGGCGTCGGTCACCGACTCGAAGCAGACGGCCGGGCGCAGGTTGGCGTACAGGCCCAGCTCGGTCCGGAGCTTGAGGATGCCCTGCTCGGGGCGGACCTTGAGCGTCGGGTCGGCGTACTTCGGCGTGCCGATCGCGCCGAACAGCACCGCGTCGGCGGCCTTGGTCAGCGCGAGCGTCGGATCGGGGAGCGGGCTGCCGGTCGTGTCGATCGCGATCGCGCCGACCGGCGCGGCTTCGAAGCGGAAGTCGTGGCCGTGGCGGCGGGCGATCGCCTCCAGGCAGCGCTGCGCCTCGGCGACGACCTCGGGGCCGATGCCGTCGCCGGCGAGGACTGCGATGTGTGCCTTCATGCGCCGGTCCTCGCCTCGTAGGCGCGGATCGCGGCTTCCTGCGACAGCAGGTAGCCGGTCTCGTCGACGCCGTTGAGCAGGCAGTAGCGCGCGAACGCCTCGACGGGGAACGGGACGCTCCGGCCGTTGGGCAGCGCGAGCGTGCGCGTCTCGAGGTCGATGCTGACCTCGGCACCGGGATTGGCGAGCAGCCAGGCGTGCGTGTCGGCGTCCACGACCACCGGCAGCAGGCCGTTCTTGAGGCTGTTGCTGCGGAAGATGTCGGCGATCTCGCTGGAGATCACGGCGCGGAAGCCGTAGTCGTACAGGCCCCACGGGGCGTGCTCGCGCGACGAGCCGCAGCCGATGTTGCGGCCGGCCACGAGGATGCGGCAGCCGGCGGCCTCGGGCCTGTTGAGCACGAAGTCGGGGATCGGCTGGCCGGCGGCGTCGTAGCGCCAGTCGGCGAACAGGTGCTGGCCGAGGCCCGCGCGCGTCGTCGTCGTCAGGAAGCGCGCCGGCATGATCTGGTCGGTGTCGATGTTGGTGCCCGGCAGCACGACGGTGCGCGAGCGGATGATGCGGATCGGTTCCATCTGGAGTCCTCAGGCGAGCAGCGTGCGCGGGTCGGTCACGGCGCCCGTGACGGCGGCCGCGGCCGCCACCAGCGGGCTGGCGAGCAGCGTGCGGGCGCCGACGCCCTGCCGGCCCTCGAAGTTGCGGTTGCTGGTGCTGACGCAGTAGGCGCCCTTGGCGACGAGGTCGCCGTTCATGCCCAGGCACATCGAGCAGCCGGCCTCGCGCCACTCGGCGCCGGCGTCCTTGAACACCCGGTCGAGGCCGGCGGCCTCGGCGGCGAGCTTGATCTGGTGCGAGCCCGGCACGACCAGGAAGCGGACGCCCGGCGCGACCCGGCGGCCGCGCAGCAGCGCCGCCGCCTGCACGAGGTCCGACAGGCGGCCGTTGGTGCAGCTGCCGAGGAACACCTCGTCGATCTTCTGGCCGAGCATCTGCTGGCCGGCGGTCAGGCCCATGTAGGCGAGCGCCTTGGCGTAGACGGCGTCGCCGCCGGCCGGGATCGCCTCGCCGAGCGCGACCGACATGCCGGGGTTGGTGCCGAAGGTGATCATCGGCGCGAGCGTGGTGGCGTCGAGGGAGATCTCGGCGTCGAAGCGCGCGCCCGGGTCGGTCACCAGCGTGCGCCAGCGCGCGACCGCGGCGTCCCAGGCGGCCCCCTTGGGCGCGCGCGGCCGGTCCTTCAGGTAGGCGAAGGTGGTCTCGTCCGGGGCGATCAGGCCCGCGCGCGCACCGGCCTCGATCGACATGTTGCAGACCGTCATGCGTTCTTCCATCGACAGCGCCCGGATCGTGCTGCCGCGGTACTCGATCACCGAGCCGGTGCCGCCGGACACGCCGAGCCGACGGATGATCGCCAGCACGAGGTCCTTGGCGGTGACGCCGCGGGGCAGGGCGCCCTCGACGTTGACGGCCAGCGTCCGCGCCTTGCGCTGCAGCAGGCACTGCGTCGCCAGCACGTGGCCGACCTCGGTGGTGCCGATGCCGAACGCCAGCGCCCCGAACGCGCCGTGCGTGCTCGTGTGGCTGTCGCCGCAGACGATCGTCTGGCCGGGCTGCGTCGCGCCGAGCTCGGGGCCGATGATGTGCACGATGCCGCGGTTCGGGTCGCGGATGCCGAACAGCTCGACGCCGAACTCGGCGCAGTTCTTCTCCAGCTCGCGGATCTGGTTCGCTGCGCTCTCGATCCGGATGGGCACCCGGCCGAACAGCTGGTCGGCGTCGGTCGGCGTCGAGTGGTCGAGCGTGGCGAGCGTGCGGTCGGTGCGGCGCACCTTCAGGCCGCGCTCGCGCAGCACGGTGTAGGCCTGCGGGGAGGTGACCTCGTGGGTCAGGTGCAGGTCGATGTACAGGATGGCGGGCGTGTCGGCCGTCTCGGGGACGACCTCGTGCGCCTGCCAGATCTTCTCGAAGAGGGTCGTCGGGGTCATACGCTCGCCTGGACGGTGTTCGCATCGGCCGACAGCTGCGCGTGCGCGGGACGCGCGGCGGAGCGGCTCGACTGGATCTGGTTGATGGCCTCGAGGAACGCGTGCGCGCTGGCCTCGATGATGTTGGTGTGCAGCGCCGCCCCGCGGTAGCTGCGCTCGTTGTGGATGACGTTGACGATCGCCTCGCCCTGCGCGTCCTCGCCCTCGGTCACGCTGCGCACCTCGTAGCTGCGCAGCTTGACCGCGGTGCCGGTCACGGACTCGATGGCCTTGAATGCCGCGTCGACGGGGCCGTCGCCGGTCGCGCCCTGCTCGACGATGCGCCCGTCCTTGTGGGCGAGGCGCACGACGGCCGAGGCGATGGCACCGGAGGTGGCCGACGTCCACAGCGCGTCGAGCGACCACGGCCCGCCGGCGTTCTCGCCGGCGCGCAGCACCAGCGCCTCGATGTCGCCGTCGAACAGCTCCTTCTTCTTGTCGGCCAGCGCCTTGAACTCGGCGAACACCCGGTTGAGGTCGTCCTCGCCGAGGTCGTAGCCGAGGTCCTTGATGCGGTCCCGCAGCGCGTGGCGACCGCTGTGCTTGCCGAGCACGAGGTTGGTGCGCGACAGGCCCACGTCCTGCGGCCGCATGATCTCGTACGTCGAATGGTGCTTGAGCATGCCGTGCTGGTGGATGCCCGACTCGTGGGCGAACGCGTTCTCGCCGACGATGGCCTTGTTGCGCGGCACCATCATGCCGGTGATCGTCGACAGCAGGCGCGAGGTCGGGTACAGCCGGGTCGTCTGGATGCCGGTGTGCAGCCCGTAGTAGCCCTCGCGGGTCTTGAGCGCCATCGCGACTTCCTCGAGCGAGCAGTTGCCCGCGCGCTCGCCGATGCCGTTGATCGTGCATTCGATCTGGCGCGCGCCGGCGTGCACGGCGGAGAGGCTGTTCGCCACCGCCATGCCCAGGTCGTCGTGGCAGTGCACCGACAGCACGACGTCGTCGATGCCGGCGACGTGCCGCTTGAGGTACGCGAACAGCTCCGCGTACTCCTGCGGCGTGGTGTAGCCGACCGTGTCCGGGCAGTTGATGGTCGTGGCGCCCGCGGCGATGACCGCGCTGACGACCTCGGCGAGGAACTCCAGTTCGGTGCGCGAGGCGTCCTCGGGCGAGAACTCGACGTCCGCGCACAGGCTCTTCGCGTGCCGGACGCCCTCGACCGCGGCCTTGAGGATCTCGTGCTTGGCCATGTTGAGCTTGTGCTCGCGATGGATCGCGCTGGTGGCGAGGAACACGTGGATCCGGTGCCGCGGGGCGTCCTTGATGGCCGAGTAGGCCTTCTCGATGTCGTCACGGTTGCAGCGGGCGAGCCCGCAGATGATCGGGCCGCGGACCTCGCGGGCGATCGACCGCACGGATTCCCAGTCGCCCTGCGAGGCGGCGGGGAAGCCCGCCTCGATGACATCGACGCCCAGATCCGCCAGCGCCTTGGCAAGTCGAAGCTTCTCGGGCGGGGTCATGCTGCAGCCGGGGGACTGCTCGCCGTCGCGCAGAGTCGTATCGAAAATGATGACGCGGTTCGGATCCAGGCTCGACATCTCGTTCTCCTCGGGCTCTTACTTGCCCTGTTCCAGCCAGGGCATGCGGGCGCGCAGCTGCTTGCCCACCTTCTCGATCGGGTGACGCAGGTCGGCGTTGAGCAGCTTGGTGTACTTCTTCTTGCCGGTCTTCGTCTCGCGGATCCACTGGCGCGCGAACGTGCCGTTCTGGATCTCCTTGAGGATCTTCTTCATCTCGGTCTTGGTGGCGCGGTTGACGATGCGCGGGCCGCGCGTCAGGTCGCCGTACTTGGCCGTCTCCGAGATGAACTCGTGCATCTTCGCCAGGCCGCCTTCCTGCAGCAGGTCGACGATCAGCTTCAGCTCGTGCAGGCACTCGTAGTAGGCCGCCTCGGGCTTGTAGCCGGCCTCGACCAGCACCTCGAAGCCCTTCACGACGAGCTCGGTGGCGCCGCCGCAGAGCACGACCTGCTCGCCGAACAGGTCGGTGACGGTCTCTTCCTCGAAGGTCGTCTCGAGCACGCCGCCGCGGGTGCCGCCGATGCCGTCGGCGTAGGCGAGGGCCTTCTTCTTGGCCTTCTTGGTGGCGTCCTGGGCGACCGCGATCAGGCACGGCACGCCGCGACCCTGCTGGTACTGGCGGCGGACGAGGTCGCCGGGGCCCTTCGGCGCGATCAGCACGACGTCGAGGTCCTTGCGCGGCTTGATCTGGCCGAAGTGCACGTTGAAGCCGTGCGCGAACAGCAGCGTCGCGCCGGTGGCCATGTGGCCCTTGATCTCGTTGTAGACGGCCGGCTGCGTCAGGTCGGGCGTCAGCAGGGCGACCAGCGCGGCGCCGACCACCGAGTCGGCGGGCTCGGCGACCTTCAGACCGTCCTTCTGCGCCTTCTTCCAGCTCGCACCACCCTTGCGGGCACCGACGACGACGTTGTAGCCGCTGTCCTTGAGGTTGAGCGCGTGGGCGCGGCCCTGGCTGCCGTAGCCGATGATCGTGATGGTCGCGCCCTTGAGCGCCTTCTGGTCAACGTCCTTCGCCGAGTAGATCTTCACTGTGTGTTCTCCGGATGAATCTGAAGCCAAAAAAACCAAAAAAAACCCCGCCTCGGGCGGTGCCGGTGCGGGGTTCCTGTTGTTCGCGTGGTGACCGTTACGTCAGCCGTGGATCCCGCACCGGCCGGTGCGAAGAAGGAGGCCCGAAAGCAGCACGGGACGCGGTGCGGACGGCGTCAGGTGGTGGGGTCGGACGGAGGAGTGACGGGCGGGCATGGGTGGTCGCGCTGTATAAAACATGTCGATGGGATCACATGCGCGCGAAGCTTGTCAACGGCCGGGACCCGGACGACTATCCAGCGTTCGCCGCAGAGGAATTCGCTGCCGATGATCCCAACCGCCCCCGAATCCGGCCGCAACGCGCATGCGGTCAGCCTTCCCGTCTGGCTCGTGTCCGAGGCCGACCTCGAGCGCTGGCAGGGCCGCGTGGCGCAGCCCGACCGGGCCGCCGCCGCCGCGTGGGCGCAGGTCCACGCCTTCCGGGCCGAGCGCGGCCGGGTGCTGCTGCTGCCCGGGTCCGACGGGCGGGCGGTGGGGGCGGTGGTGGGCGTGGGCGCGCTGGCGTCGCTCGCCGAGCTGCAGCCGGGGCACCTGCAGGGCGTGCCCGACCGTCTGCCCGCCGGCCGCTACCACCTGGCCGATGCGCTGCCGCCGGCCGCGGCCACGCGGGCCGCGCTGGGCTGGGCGATCGGCTGCTACCGCTATGCGCGCTACCGCAGCGGCGGCGACGTGCCACCGCCCACGCTGCAGGCACCGGCGGGCGCCGACCAGGCGGAAGTCCGGCGGGTCGCCGAGGCCGACGCGCTGGCGCGCGACCTGATCAACACGCCGGCCGCCGACCTCGGGCCCGCCGAGCTGGCCGCCGCCGTCGCGCGCGTCGCCAGCCGCTACGGCGCGCGGTACCGCGAGGTGGTGGGCGAGGCGCTGCTGGCGGAGGGCTTCCCGGCCATCCATGCGGTCGGCCGTGCCGCCGCGGCGGCGCCGCGGCTGGTCGAGTTGCGGGCGGGCCAGGCGGGGCCGCTGGTCACGCTGGTCGGCAAGGGGGTGTGCTTCGACACCGGCGGCCTGGACCTGAAGCCGGCCGCGGCGATGGCCCTCATGAAGAAGGACATGGGCGGCGCGGCCTGCGCGCTGGCCGTGGCGCAGCTGCTGCTCGACGCGCGCCTGCCGGTGCGCGTGCGCCTGCTCGTCGCCGCGGTCGAGAACTCGGTCGCCGGCAACGCGTTCCGCCCGGGGGACGTGCTGCAGACCCGCAAGGGGCTGAGCGTCGAGGTCACCAATACCGACGCCGAGGGGCGGTTGGTGCTGGCCGACGCGCTGGCATGGGCCGACGAGGAACGCCCGGACCTGCTGATCGACCTGGCGACGCTGACCGGCGCGGCCCGCGTCGCGCTGGGGCCCGAGCTGCCGGCGCTGTACAGCCCGGACGCCGCGCTGGCCCGCGCGCTGGTGGCCGCTGGGGAGGAGGTCGGCGATCCGCTGTGGCAGATGCCGCTGTGGGCCGGCTACGAGGACGAGCTCGGCTCCAAGGTCGCCGACCTGTGCAACGCCTCCGCGTCCGGGTTCGCCGGTTCCATCAGTGCGGCGCTGTTCCTGCGCCGCTTCGTCGGGCCGTCGACGCCCTGGCTGCACCTGGACCTGTACGGCTGGAACG
>Ga0316217_10006689_pt1 | contig 11300 bp, 13 predicted proteins | sample 1anoAmetaG_FD_203633 | JGI IMG/M metagenome (GOLD analysis project Ga0316217, IMG submission 203633) | Freshwater microbial communities from Trout Bog Lake, Wisconsin, USA - 1anoA | ecosystem: Environmental > Aquatic > Freshwater > Lake > Hypolimnion/Profundal zone | place: USA: Wisconsin... | reverse complement strand
TTGAAAGTTATAGAACATATTGAACAGGGCAAATATGTAAACAAGAGTTTTACTTATAAAATGAAATGGGTTGCATTCAATTATCTTAGGAAATTGGATGCTGATAATAAAAAGAATTGTTCTTTGATTATTGATAATTACAGCCAAGATATTTCAAAAGGTGAAGATGAAAGTATATAAATGTAAAGCCATGGGTTGCTATAAGATGGTAGATAATTATGGTTATTGTGAATTACATAGCAATCAAAAAAAGGAACTCCCTGAACATAAGTTTAGAAAACCTTTTGAGAATGCCGAAAGACCAAATAAGGAACTGTATCAAGATAAAAGATGGTACGCCATTAGGAGGGATTTGGTTAGGGAGGGGGCAACTTGTATGTATTGCGGGGCTTCTTCAGGTAAGGAAAATAGATTAGAGGTTCATCATATCCAACGGCCAAAGGGCAATGAGGATTTATTTTTTAATAGAAGCAATCTATTAGTTATCTGCCATAAATGCCACTTGAGGATAACTGGACGGGAAAGTAATTACTAAAAGAATAGGGTTTTGATAATTGATTTGGGTTGTTGATGTTTTGAAATTATAAACAAGTAATACCCGATACCCCCATTTCAAAAAGAAGGTAAAAAAAATCCTACCGCGTGTATGTTATCAGTTACACACAAAGTCAAATGATTTGGAAAGGATAAAACAGAATGGCTAAAACAGGCAGACCTAAAAAGCCTACCGCAATGTTAAAATATGAAGAAACTTACAGGGAAGATAGGGCGGGTAGAAGGGCAGATACAGAAATAACATTGCCAGTAAAAAGCATAGATTGCCCAGTTACAATAACAAACGAGAGGGCTATCAATGCCTTTAATGCTACTATCCCTTCATTGTGCCAGTTAAATTTAATTTCTATTCAGGATTTACCAGAATTGGAATTGGCATTCCTGGCATTGCAGGAAGTTTATTTAATACAAGATGATTTATCAGAAGCAAGGTCTAAAAGATTGACTGATAAGAACAGGGATACCATTGATAATTTGAATAAATCATTAATGCGGTCTATTAAAATGACAGATACGCTATTGCAGCGTTTCGCAATGTCCCCTGTTGGAAGAACTAACATTGTATTTGAAGCAGCGAAGATAAAAGAAATAAGAAGTGTAGTTGATGAGGTAATAGGTGTTTAATATACAGGATTATATAGACCAAATAAATAAAAATGAGATTGTCTATTGTGAAAAGCAAAAGCAATTAGTTGAACTGATTGAAAAGAAACTAATACTTTCAAATCAACCCGATAATTATTATTTCTATGATGATAAAGAAAGCACAAAGATAATAAAGTTTTTGGAAAGTCTTACTCAATTTCAAGATGAGTTTGCTGGTAAGAAGTTGAAACTTCAACCTTGGCAGTGTTTTTTAATTCATTGTATTTATGGATTTCGATTAAAGAAGGATAATACCCCTTTACATGTTGATGTATTGGTTGAAATAGGAAAGAAGAACGGTAAGACCCTGTTAGGTTCTGGATTGCTTTTATATTCCTTGCTAACAAGGGAAGGGGCAGAGATTTATACTTGTGCCACTGATTATGAACAATCCAAGAAGTGTTTCACAAATATAGTAGAGTTTATAAAGCGTAGCCCTAAATTAATGGAGTTATTTACTTCTGGGGATATAGAGATTAAAGAACGGGATTTGATTATCCTTTATCATTCAAAAGTGTCAAAGATAAAATGCGTATCCGAAAGTAGGGCCAAATCGGCCCAAGGTTTCAAGCCGTCTTTCTTATTGTTTGATGAAATCGCTTCTTACCAAAAAAAGGAAATGATTGAGAAATACAAGTCAGGAAGAACGGACAGCAGCGGGGCTATTGCCTTATCTATTACAACTGCCGAGAAGAATAAAAACAATGCTGGATTTTGGGAATATGAGCGGGCAGAAAATATTCTATCGGGCAAGTTCATTGCTGATAGTTACCTTCCTTGTATCTTTGAACTTGATAAAGATGATGCTTGGGTTGAACCTAAGAACTATCCCAAGGCAAACCCTAACCTGGGCATTACAGGAATAACCATTGATGGATTAATCAAGGAACGGGATACGGCAATACAAGACCCAACAGCAGAACTTGCTTTCAAGGCTTATAAACTCAATATTTGGAGCCAATCAAGTTCTAATGGAATTAAGGATAAGGATTGGCAAGAGGTTAAAGACAATTATGAAAAATATAGAAAGTATCTAACCGAAGATAAACTAAAATCCTATCAATGTTTTGGAGCGATTGACTTATCTAAATCGGATGATTATACAGCTTACAGTCTATGCTTCTACATTCCAGAGATAGATAAATACTATTTCAAGCATCTTTGCTTTATACCAAAAGGAATGCTAACCGAGAAAACGCAAACTGATAACCAACAGTTATATCAATGGGTAGAAGCCAAACTAATAAAACCTTCAATGGGTGGAGGGCCAAACCATAGAATTATAAATATGGATGATCTTGTAAGCCAAATAAAGATTGACACAAAAAAATATAATATCTTTGGTTATGGATTAGACCCAGCAATGAGCAGGGATTTCAAAGAGAAAATGGCTAATGACCTACCTGAAATAAAACTAATAGATTTTAGCCAAAAATGGGATAGCATTTGTCCAGCCAATAGACGGTTTATCAATTTCGTTCAGGAAGCGAACTTAATTTGTGAAAACCCTGTTGCGGATTGGATGGTATCTTGCTCGAGGATTGAAATTGGAACGAATAATAATATCTACTTCGAAAAAGTGGATTATCGGCAATCAAACAAGCGAATAGATTTAATTGATACCTCTGTTATGAGTTTAAGTTTGATGTATGACAATAAAGATAGCGACTATTCAGTAGAAGATATAATGACAAAGGTATTAGCGTTTGAATATTAATGGACTATTTAGGATAGCACTATAAAGGTAAAAAATGGGAATACTCCAAAATATTTCACGGTTTACAAGGTCTTTTTTTAGCCCTAATGGCAATACCTCTGCTTCAATGTCTCCTTATAATTATTCGGCTTCAATGTCTACATTCAACACAGAGAATAACCCAACAGTAGTACGCTGCGAAAACTTGATTAGTGATACCCTGGGAAGCATTGATTTATCCCTTTACATTAGGTCAAAGGGTGGAGGAAGAACCAAGGCCGTTTTCAATAGCTTATTCTTTGTAATTCAAAATCCAAGCATTGAAGAAAGCCCTACTCTTTTCTATTCTACATTGATAAAGCATATTCTACATTTTGGAAATGGATTTATTTATAAGATTAGGGATAGTCAAAAGAACGTTATTGGGTTGCAGATTATAAATCCTATCACTGTGAACGTCCAAAGGGACAAAATCACAGGCAATAAGGTTTTTATAGTTGGGGATAAGACCTATACCAGTTCAGATATAGTTCATATACCTGCAAAGAATGGCTATGATGGCACAATAGGGCACGCCATTAGGGAAACGGCAAACAAATATATAATCTTGGACAATGTTCTTGAAGAGTATATAGCAAATTATTTCCAGTTCTCTTTAGGTTCACGGCTTATACTTACCTTGAATAAAGAAAATGCTGAAACAAAAGATGCAGATAAAGCGTATGTTAAGTTATTAGAATGGGTAAATAAGTATATTGTTGGTGCCCAGAATGCGGGCAAACCATTAATAAGCCCTCCTAATGGAACACTTGATACAATCAATCAAACCTCTAATGCGGAAAGTGATTTAGCAACATTAAAACAAGCTACTGAAAAGCATATTGCTGATTTCTATGGCTTGCCTTACAGCATTCTTACAGAAGCAAATACTTATAATAGTTTGGAACAGAGACAAAGGAACTTTATTAGCACTTGTATTAAGCCCCTTGGTTATCACATTGCCGAAACCCTGACCAATGCCCTTCTTACACCGACTGAAAGAAGCCAAACACTTTTCTTGGATTATGATTATTCAGACCTTATTGAGGCAGACATTAAAGCCCAGCTTGAATATCTATCAAGAGGATTATTAGCGGGCATTTTCACTATAAACCAAGCAAAGGCAAGAATGGGGCTTGATAGCATTGGCCCGATTGGCGATATAACTTTCGCTGATTTCCAGCATTACCCATTAACGCAAGAGAATATTGATGCTTTCTTCGCAACCCAAAAGTTAAAACTTGAAGCAGGAAATGTATCTACACAGGAAACAATAGATAGCGAGCACAATGCTGCTGGTGATGATAAAGGCTAATGACTATTTATTGTATAGGCAAAAAATGAAAAGAGAATTGTATAACCGTAACCTAAAGGCAAACATTAGGGCTATTTCCTCAGATGACAATACAATGAAGATTGAAGGTATATTACCTTACAATAAAATATCTGAGGAATTATACGACCCTGAATATGGAAAGTTCCGAGAGGTTATTACACCTACTGCCTTTAAAAGAACTATTAGTATCCCTGGTAATGACATTAAAGCTTTGTACTCTCACCAGAGGGATAAGGTATTAGGAAGAACTACTAATAATACTTTAAGATTAACTGATACCCCTGAAGGTCTTGTCTGTTCAGTTGTATTACCCGATACGGATTATGCAAGAAATACATATAGCCTAATCAAGGGTGGATATGTTGACCAAATGAGTTTTGGTTTTAACATTATTGATCAAGATATAAAGCGGGAAGGAAACAAACAAACCAACTATTTAAAAGAAGTTGCTTTAGATGAAATTAGTTTTTGTGTCACTGACCCAGCATATTCAGACACAATTGCCCATACAAGGAACATAAAAGTTATGAATAAAGATTTTGATTTTGAAAAGTTAGAAACAATATTGAGAAAGGAAAAGGAAGATTTAACCAAGAGGGACAGTGCTGCTTTGCTTGGTTATATCGCAATGCTACAGGATTTAATTGATGATGATGATGCTTCTGGCACAACCGAGGGCGGGCCCGGCGATGCTACCCCAGAACTCACTGACAAACCAGAAGAAGCGTTATTAGGATTTCTCCAAATGGTAGCAAAAGCATTTAGTAAGTAAGCACATAAAAAAAGGAATAACAAAATGGAAGCAGAGAAAGTAATCGAAGAAATCAAGACCAATATTAAGACCGAAGTTGAAACACAAGTAAGAAGCCAAGTAGCCGAGGCTATGAAAGCCGAAACCGCCGAAATTGAGAAGAGAGCTAAGGTTGATTTTGTAGGTATTAGCCCGGAGCGTGAAAGGGATTTACAATGGAGAAACGTAGGTAAGGCTATTTCTGGCGGTGGAAAGGGTTCCCTCCGAGCTCTTACACAGGGCGGAGCAGGACAGATTAACGTAGTTGACGACATTGTGCGAGCGATGATTGACGGCGGAAAGTTTCTTTCCCGTTCAACAGTGCTTTTAGGAAATGATTATCAAAGAATATTCCCTGTATTAAGCCCTGGTTTAGCCGTTCCCGCTATTAGTTCTGAAGGTGCCACTGGTATATCTGCCGATAGTACTGCTGCCCTTGCTGGAAAGAACCTTCAGGTTTATCCCTATGTTAGTTTAGTGAACGTTTCCCGTTTGTCTGAAATGACAACAACTATTGATAGTCAGTTAAAGGCGATTTTCGCTGATGCTTTCTCTCAGGGTTATGATAAGTATATTCTTACTGGAAATAACACTTCTGGTAACTTCAATGGCTTATTTACTGTTGGTGCTACCCTTTCTGGTGGAAACCTTATTACTGCGGCAAACGGAACTTCACAGACAACTTCTTTCAAGTTCAGCACAGTTCTTAACGCTGTATTAGCCCTTAAGGTATTAAATTGCCCTGTAGAGAATATGGCTATTATTATGCATCCTAACGTTATGGCAACTTTGCTTGGTGATACAACCGTAAACGCTAACAGTTTCAACCTCGAATATATGGCAAGAGGAACCATTGGCGGTATTCCAGTTGTACTTTCAAGCTGGGCTACTTCTACCCTTACTGCGGGAACTGTTGGTATTATGCTTGGAAATATGAAGCATTATGCCGTTGCTATGTTTAATGACCTTATCATAGACCGCATTACTGTAGCTGGACAGGAAAGCGTAGCAGTTCAGGCAATTGGATATGCTCAGGGTTCACCACTTATCAATACCTCATTCTATGCGGTAAAGACAGCGGCTTCCTAAGTTAGAATAGAAATAGTAAATGAGGGAGGGGAATACTCCCCTCCCTTTTTTATAAAGGAAATTAAAGATGGAAGATACAGTAAAAGTAACATTGCTTCAAGATATTCCTTATTTTGGCAATACTGGCGAAGTTAAAACTATTGCTGCTTGTCAGTTGAATACCTGGATTGAATGCGGAACTGCCGTGCTTTATATTGAACCTGTTACTAATGGAGAATAAATGTCTTTAAATGCTAATGCACTTATTAATTTTCCATACATTCAATCAATAACAAATACTCAGCCAAGTGCACAAGTTCAAATGGAAGCGTTGATAAATGTAGTTTCAACAGAAATAGAAAATGTCTGCCATAGAAAACTTGCCCAGCAGGATATAACAGAATATATAACTTATTCTGATAATAGGTTTTTGAAACCTAATATAATGGGAGTTAGCATTAATCAGGCAATGCCTTATAATGGTTATTACAAGGCGATTAGCTTAAATGGATATCCTATTTCTGGAACTCCAATTGTCTATATGGACGCTAACCAAGTTTGGGGAGCAGGAACACAAGTAACCAATTTTTTGATTAATAATGATATGGGAATTATCTATTTTGACCCTACGGTAATTATCCCTACGCAGCCAAATGCTATAAAGATTGTTTATACTGCGGGCTATGATCCAGTTCCAGAAGATTTAAAAATGGCTTGCTTGGAAGCAGTACAATGGTATGTGAAAAGATTAAATAGTAATTCTGCTGGAAATAAGGATAGCAATAAAGATGGTGTTTCAGTTTCTTATGAACTTGGACTACCTATTCACGTTTTGAAGATTATTAATAATTATAAGAACCCAACATAATGATAGATATACAAGTTGAAAACCTTGATGAGATTAAAGAAGGATTAAAGACCTTTGGGGACAATGCCCCTAAAATGCTGCTTACTATCGTTAGATTGGTAGCCAATAATTATAAGAAGGATATTCTAAAAAACTATCTTTCTGGACAATACCTAACCCCGAGGACAGGGGTATTAAGAAGCGAACTTTTAGCATTTAGAAACAAGAAGATTGGGGAAGCAGCTTATACGATTGGTAATAGAGTTAGAAATAGTCAAGGAACATTTGTACATCTGGCTAACATTTATGAAAGTGATAGCGACATTTTTATAGTAGCCAAGAATAAGAAAGCAATTAGGTTTATTGGTAAAGATGGTGAAGTTGTATTTAGAAGGTTTTCAATGTTGAAACCCCGACCATTTATGACTGATAGTGCCAATACTTTCCCGTTTGATAGCAATATTGATAGCGTAGCAAATACAGTCATTTACAAGCAAGTGAATAAGGATATTAAGAACTTTGAGGCAAGAGGCTAAATGTATAATCTAATAGAAAGCACGTTTACAAATGTATTCAGTTATATTCAAACTCAATATCCTATTTTTGTTAATCAAATAAATACTGTTGATGATTTCAGGATTTCACTGCCTGTTCAATATGAGATTAGCAATACGCCAAAGTTTTCAAATGGAACTAACTTGATTACAAACTATATCAAGACAGAATACTTGGGCGAGGAATACCACCAAATAGGAATACAGGCATCTTTCTTTATTGATATTTATGTAAGTTTGGGAATGACCAATAATGAATTAATAATGGATAAGACATTAAAGAGGTATATGGATGCCCTTTATAATATGTTCAGGGCAGATACAACATTAGGCACTGCAATAGATGTAGCAGCAATACTATCAAGTGAAAAACTTTATGATGAGAGTTTCAGCAATGGCTATGTTTCTGCGGAATGTATTTATGCGAAGTTCTTTTAGACTATTTAGGATGAACAATAAGGAAAAAATATGGCTAATTTAAACAATGTAAAAGCATACCTCGCATTAGAAACAACTGCGGGAACTACTGTAACCCCCACCAGTGCTATAAGTATAAGGGATATGCCTTCCCTTGATAAACATTACGATAGAAAGCCTTCTGAGGTTATCTTAGGTAACGGAATGAGACAGGGCGAATATACATTGGACACCGATGTAAAAGGTTCTATGTCAGTTTCCCCAAGGGTAAATGCTGGAAATGGTAAACTCTTAAAAGCCCACTTGGGGCTAGAAGCTACCCCTGTTCAGGTTGCGGGTCTTGTATCCATTAGATATATCGGGGCTTCTGCCTCTTGTAAGTTGGTTGTAACCGCTACAAATATAACTTCTAATATTGGAGCATTTGGGGCAGAGACAGCGGATAACGGCTCTGGTATAGCTGGCTTCGGTATTTCAGGGGTTATTACCCTTGCTACCTATTCAACAATAGGAGCCCTTGTAACCTACATTAATACGCTTACCAATTATAAGGCAGTTTTAATAACTGGTGCCTCTGGTGCGTCTTCTACAACTCCTGGGCCAGTGGCAATAACAAAAACACAAGCTGCTAACAGGCCCGCAATAATCACTTTCCAATCTACTACTACGCTTGATTATGCTCATACTTTTACCCCTGACCTTTCCGTAAATGAAAGACCTTCATTATCCATTCAAAAAGAAGGCTTCCAAGATAATATGCTTTATGGTGGTGTTTATGCGAACTCTTTAACTATGCAAGGTGCTACAAAGGGATTTGTTCAAATGGCGTTTGACCTTATTGGAATGAACGAAACCATAGGACAAACCGCTATTGCTGGTGTTAGCATTCCTTCTAATGGCGATTTAGTGACACAAGCAGGAAGCTTCTATTTTGATAAGACGGCTTATAGCACGGTTAAAGATTTCAGTTTCAAATCTGCCAATAACCTTATTTCAGACGGCTATGGAATGGGCTCTATTGATAGGGCTTATGTCCAGAAAGGTCTTTATGAAGCAACTGGCGATTTTACTGTGCAGCTTACCGCTGGCTCCTATGCTGAGAGGGCGGGTTTAATATCAATGACCCAGTTCTCTATGCAGATAATACTTCAAGGTGCGTCCCTTGGAAACTCACTTTTAGAAACAATGATTATAGATCTTCCTACTGTTCAAGTTGAAGATTTCCAGTATACCAATAACAGTTCTGTTCTTTTTGCGAAGATACTTTATCGGGTATTCAATCAACCTTCACAGTATGATGCCCCTGTTACCGTCACAATTATAAATACTGATACAGCCCTTTATAATTCCTAATGTAAAAATGGTTCATCCTACCTACCCTAACCTATCAACGGTTAGGGTTTTTCTTTATGGACTATTTAGGATAGTAAAAGGTAGGTTTTATGAGTTTTGAAAATGCTATTTCAAGAAATCTCTATGGGGATAAAGTCATTTTAAGTATAAGTAATGAAAATGAAGAATATTTCTTCTATCCTAAAAAGTTCTCTGTTCAGGGTCAAGATGAACTTAATTCCTATACTGCCAAACAAAGAAAAATGATTGACCCTAAAACTGCTAAAAATCTTATGGAACTTTATAAAGCAAATCCCGGTATGAAAGAAGAAGAATTAATTTCTAAACTTTCAGGGGAGGAACTATTACAGCTTCAATCTACCGCCCAAAGTGAAATAAAGAATGAGGAAAGATACAGATTGTATTTTAAATATGGCATTGGAAAGAATAACTTGAATGATAAGGATGATGAAAAAGAAGGATTAACCGAGAAAGCAATAAAGAGTATTCTTGATAATAGGGATATTGCCGAAGAGATTTATTTTGCTATCCTGAACTTTAATAATTTTTTTTTAGCGAAGCCGACAGAGAAGAACTAATAAATATAACCAGAAATATATTTAATGGTTTGGCTGAATATCCAGAGGAAAGCGAAGAGTTTAGGGCAGTTGAAAAATGGAAGCCGTGGATAAATGAAGTAGCCCTGTTCTTGGACGGCAAAGGAACATTCAAGTTTTTTAAATATGCGGGCAGTTATTCAGAGCAACCCGCAATTGATATTATCATTTACAGGATTGTTCAGAGTGTATGGGTAGAAGAAACGAATAGAAAAATAAATGGGAAATAAATAATGGGCCATGATGTAAATGTTAATCTAAACGGAAAAGAAACAGTATCTCAGGCAGCTAAAAACGCTTCCGAAAGTATGGGAGGATTGGGAACGGCCATAAAAGGTGTTACCGATTTAGCCGAAGGATTTATTGCGTTTGAAGTAATCAACAAGATTAAAGATATGGTTATTGATTGTTCAAATGCCTTTGGAACTTTCCAAAGAAATATGATACAGTTAAAATCCGCATTAGGTGATAATGAAGAAAGTTTCAAAAAGAATAATGACTTGATTGAAGAAATGTCTAAAAAGACATTAGCTTCAAAAGAGGATTTAGAGCATTTAGTTGCAGAACTTGCCACTTTGGGCAAATCTGATGCTGAAATTGATAAGATAACAAAAGCCTCTGTTGCCCTATCCAATGTCACAGGCAAAAGCTTAAATGAAAGCTTTACTTTATTGAATGGAACCTATACGGGAAACTCTGGAAGGCTTGATAGATTATTGCCCCAAATAAAGGATTTGACTAAGGCACAGTTAGAGGCGGGGGGAGCCGTTGACCTTGTAAATCAGAAGTTTGGTGCTACCTCTGATGCTATGTCTACTGGATATGCTCAGACAATATCAGACCTGAAGAAATCAATAGAAGAGTTAAAGATAGCATTAGGTCAAGGATGGGCAGAAGCATTAGCCCCAGCATTAAAGGACGTTGCCGATTTCTTTAACAAATTAACCGATATGTTCAAGAAGGGCAGGATTAATGTTCAGTTTGATGATGCATTGGGAAGCATATTTAATAGTAAATCTGGAAACAAGGATAAGATACAAGCGATTAGGGACAGTTTGCCCCAAGAGGAATATAACCAACTTCTAAACAAAAATCTTAGTATCACTAATGGTGGATTTTTGGCTAACCCTGAAATGGTGAAGTTCGCAAAATCATTAGGTGAACTTGCGGATAAGATTACTACGGTTACTGGTGGAGCCAGAACAGGAACAGGAACGGGTACAACCGCAGATAATAGCATAAAGCATTGGTATCAAGGGGACTGGGATATAGGGGACGGCTCTGGAAATGGTAAAAGGACAAGCGGGGGGGCTTTTTCAATAGGTGATGGAAGTGGAGACGGCAGAGGTACGCAAAACTTTACCCCAAACTTTCCTATTCAAGTAAATGGAATAATGGAAATCG
>Ga0316217_10006688_pt1 | contig 11300 bp, 6 predicted proteins | sample 1anoAmetaG_FD_203633 | JGI IMG/M metagenome (GOLD analysis project Ga0316217, IMG submission 203633) | Freshwater microbial communities from Trout Bog Lake, Wisconsin, USA - 1anoA | ecosystem: Environmental > Aquatic > Freshwater > Lake > Hypolimnion/Profundal zone | place: USA: Wisconsin... | reverse complement strand
CTCGCCCGGATTCTGACGGCGCGGGGCTACACCGTCGGAACGGCCGAGGACGGCGCCTCGGGGCTCGAGTACCTCGCCGCGAACACGCCGGACGTGGCCCTGGTCGACATGACGATGCCGAGGCTCAGCGGGCTCGAGCTCCTCGTGAAGGCGAAGGAGACGCACCCCGAGATCGAGATCATCATGATGACCGCGCACGGCGGCGTCGAGGAGGCGGTCCAGGCGGTCAAGCTCGGCGCCTACCAGTTCCTCACCAAGCCCTTCGTCTCGAACGACGCGGTGGCGATCGTCGTCGCGCAGGCGGCCGAGCACAAGCGCCTCCTCGACCGGACGCGGCACCTCGAGCAGCGTCTCGAGGCGCAGGAGCAGTTCGGCGAGCTCATCGGCACCGCGCCGAAGATGCTGGCGGTCTACCGGCTCATCGAGGGGGTCGCGGCCGCGACCTCGACCGTGCTCATCGTCGGGGACACGGGGACGGGGAAGGAGCTCGTGGCGCGCGCCATCCACCAGCGCTCTGCGCGGTCGGCCCGGCCATTCGTCGCGGTGAACTGCGCGGCCATTCCGACGGAGCTGGTCGAGAGCGAGCTCTTCGGTCACGTCCGCGGCGCCTTCACCGGCGCCCAGAGCGCGCGCGCCGGCCTGTTCGAGTCGGCCCACACCGGGACGATCTTCCTCGACGAGGTGGGGGATCTACCCCTCTCGGCGCAGGTCAAGCTGCTGCGGACGCTGCAGGAGGGGGAGGTGAAGCGGGTCGGCTCGGACGAGACGAAGAACGTCGACGTCCGCGTGCTCGCGGCGACGAACGTCGACCTCCGGTCGAAGATCGACGCGGGGACGTTCCGCACCGACCTCTACTACCGCCTGAACGTCATTCGCATCGCGCTCCCCCCGCTCAGGGAGCGCGGCGCGGACATCGACCAGCTCGCCTATCACTTCCTCCAGAAGTACGCGCGCCGCATGGGGCGTGAGGCGAAGACGCTGGCTCCGGACGCCATCGCCGCGCTCCGCGGCTACGCGTGGCCCGGGAACGTGCGCGAGCTCGAGCACGCCATGGAGCGCGCGCTGGTCCTCTCCCAGGGCCGGGCCATCCACGCCGTCGATCTCCCGTTCGAGATCGAGGGGGCCGAGGCGGCGCCGCCGTCGATCTCGCCCGTCTCGAGCGCGGCGCCGGAGGCCATGACGCTCTCCGCGGCGCTGGCTGACCGCCCGTTCGCGGAGGCCAAGAAGGTCGCGATGACGCTCTTCGAGGACGCCTACGTCGCGGAGATCATGCGTCGGGCCGGGGGGAACCTCTCGGAGGCCGCGCGCCTCGCCGGCGTCGATCGGTCGAACTTCAAGCGCATCGCCCGCAAGGTGAAGACGTAGGGGACGGCCCGGGCGGGCCGCGAGCACGATGCGTTCCAAAGGCTGTGCCCTTGCGATAGTGTCCGCGCCGATGAGAGTGCGTGCGCGGACGCTTCGCTCCCTCGTGGCCGTCGGGGTCGTCTCGCACGTGACCGTGTCCGCGCGCGCCCACGCGGGGCCGCTCGACCTGGACGACGACGCGACGGCCTCTGCGGCCCCTCCGCCGCCCTCGCCACCCCCCGCGGCGCCTCGACGCGCCTTCACGCTCGCCGACTGCCTCGCGCTCACGGAGAGGAACCACCCGAACCTCTGGGCGGCTCGCGCACGCCTGGCCTACGTGCACGCCCAGCTCGACGAGGCCCGGTGGGTCCCGTTCTGGCAGTGGACAGCGAACGCAGGGGCCAGCGTGCTCCCGCCGGTCACCGGGACGTCGGTCTACACGTCGTCCTCGCCCACGTCGCGCAACCTGAGCCTGACCGATGGGCTCGAGCCCATCATTCACTTCGACCTGAACGGGGTGCTACCGCTCTACACGTTCGGCAAGATCACGGCGGCGAAGGACGCCGCGAGCGCCGGCGTGCGCGTCAGCGAGTGGGACCTCGAGAAGTCTCGCCAGCAGGCCAGGACCGACGTCCGGCGCGCTTACTACGGCCTCCTCCTCGCGCGCGACGCGAAGTACCTGGCGGCCGAGATCGTCGGCGAGCTCGACAAGGCGATCAAGGGGGTGCGGGAGAAGCTCGCGCGGGACGACAAGAGCGTGTCGGACACGGACGCCCTGCGCCTCGAGGTGCTGAAGGAGGAGATCGTGTCTCGCGGCGGCGAGGCGGCTCGCGGGGAGGTGATGGCCACGAGCTCGCTCCGGTTCCTCACCGGCGTGGCGACCGACTTTGACGTCCCCGACGAGCCGATCAAGCCCCCAGGGACCCCGCTCGCGCCGGTCGTCCGGTACCTGGCGGCGGCGCGCGTCTTCCGGCCGGAGGTCAACATGGCGCGCGCCGGGATCGTCGCTCGGCAGGCGCAGGTCGACCTCGCGCGGGCGCGCCTGCTGCCGGACATCGGGGTCCTCCTCGGGACGGACTACACCCGCGCCCCGAGCGCCACGACGCAGTCGACCGCGTGGGCGTTCGATCCCTTCAATCACTTCTACTACACGGTCGGCCTCGGGGCGCGCTGGTCGCTCGACCTCATGCCCGCCTACGCGCGCATGAACGAGGCGGAGTCGCAGCTCGAGGAGACGCGGGCCCTCGAGCGACTTGCGCTCGGAGGGGTAGCCGTCGAGGTCGAGTCTGCCTACGCGGCGGTGGTCGAGGCGAAGGGCCGGGAGGAGTCGTGGTCCCGCGCCGAGCACAAGGCCAAGCAGTGGATCGTCACGGTCGACGGTCAGATCGAGCTTGGCACTCTCGACGAGAAGGCGCTGGCCGAGCCGCTCCGTGCGTACATCAACGCGCGCGCGCAGCACCTCCTCGCCATCCTGGACTGCAACCTGACCCAGAGTCAGCTCGCGCTCGCGAGCGGCTGGGACTCGGCCGCCCCCTGAAGGACGGACCGGGCCTCACCAGGGGCAGTTCGCCAGCGCGAGGATCGCCGTCACGCGGGCCTTGACGAGGTCGAACTGCCGGAGCGCGAGGGTGATCTCGGCCTCGCGAAGGGCGGCGGCGGCGGTGACGAGCTCGAGGCTCGTCCCCTGGCCCTCGATGTAGCCGGTGCGCGTCAGGCGGTCATTCTCGGCCGCGAGCGCTCGAGCGTTCTTGGCGACCAGCTCGGACGACTCGGCGACGGTCACCGAGCGCCGCGCCTGCTCGACCTGCACGGCGGCCTGTCGGCGCGTCGACTCGAGCGTCTGCCGGGCCTCGTCCTCCAGGGCTCGAGTCTGCCGGAGCGACCCGTAGCGTACGCCGCCGTCCCAGAGCGGGAGCGAGAGGACCGCCTCGATGTTCCACGAGCTGATGGTCGGGCCGGCGGACGACGGGATCGCCGCCGCGTAGCTCGCGCTGCTCTGCGCGTTCAGGGTCGGCAGGAAGAGGTAGTAGACGTCGTCAACCCGCCGTCGCGCGACCTCGAGGCGCGTCCTGGCCGCGGCGACGTCGGCCCGGTCCTCGACCGAGTCGGTGGCCTTGCAGGTGTCGAGGGCCGCCTTCACGAGGCCGTCGAGGTTGAGATCCCGGGTCACGCCGACCTGCTCGGGGAGCCCCAGCGCGAGGCCGAGCGACTCCCGCGCCTGTCGCAGCGCCTCGTCCCCGGTGACGAGCGTCGCGCGCGCCGTCTCGACGTCCTGCTGGGCGCGGATGACGTCGAGTCGGCTGGCGGCGCCGAGGCCGTGCTTGCGCCTGGACAGGTCGAGGCGCTCGAGAGCGCTGCGCGTGCCGACGCGGTTGAGCTCCGCGACGCGCTCGGCCGTGATGACCGCGATGAGATCGTTCGCGACGCTCAGGGCGATCGTCCGCTTCATGTCCTCGAAGGAGAGACGAGCGGCGTCAACGTTGATCTTGGCCGTCTTGTGGCTGTGCCAGGCCTGGAGCGCGATGATCGGCTGGGTCGCCTGGGCGCCGAGGATGATCTGATCGGTCGGGGTGCTCCCCAGGCCCTGGAACGAGTCGGAGAGCGCCGTGACGAGCGAGGCCGTCTGGCTCGCCGTGAACCCCGGCAGCGCGGGGAGGTTCGCCGGCGTCCCGGTCGTGAGCCCGGTCGAACCCGCGATCTGGTGCGCGAACGTCGCGGTACCGGTGACGGTCAGGAGGGTCGCGGCGAGCGCGGTCCGGACCTGCCCCTCGGCGCGGACGACCTCGTCGTACGCCGTGCGCAGGTCGGTCGACCGGCCGCGCAGCAGTTCGAGCGTCTCCTCCCAGGTCCCGATGAGCCGCCGGGGTGGCGGCATCGGCGCGAGCATCGGGTCGTCGATGGTGGGAGCGGGGGGGAGCGCGATGGGCGTCACGCTCTCGGGAGCCGCGGTCACGGCGCTCGTCTGGGCCAGCGCGCCTCGGGCCGCGAAGACGAGCGAGAGCGCGAGGAGGGGAGTTGAGCAGCGCATCGGCGCCGTACCCTAACGCACATCCCCGGGCCCTCGGACGCGCATCGTGCGCGCCCCGGGGCGTCGCTCAGCGCGGTCGCTCCGTCGCGAAGCGGGCGTCGCCGGGCAGGAGGTCGAGGCGCGAGCGGAGGAGCTTGAACGTGCCGCGCAGCGCGGGGACGCTCACGCGAAAGCAGGCCGCGACGTCGGCCTGCGTGAGCGGTACGCGGTCCATGTACGCGACGGCGTAGGCGATGGCCGCCGCGAGCCTCGGAAGGGCTGCAGCGTCGGGCGCGACCCCGGGCAGCAGCGTAGGGTCGCTGGCGATCGCGCAGGCGCGGTGGCGCTGCCGCGCGTCCAGCGGCAGGCGAGCCATTCCGCGGAGCAGGGTGGTCTCGAGCCCGCGTCCCGAGCTGGCGCCCGAGTCGACCGTTCCGCGCGCCGCACGTCGCCCCCAGGTCGCCACCTCCGGCCGCGCAGGGGGGCACCGGGGCAGCAGCGTCGGCTCGGACGGCCTCCAGGGAGCCCCCTCCTTGATCCACCGCGCGAGCGCGAGGTGCTCCCTCGCGTGCCCCCCGTCCGGCGTGGAGAGCGCGCGCTCGGCCACGCGCCGCGCCGCGACCAGGTCGCCCGCTCTGCCGAGAGCGTGCGCGAACGAGACAGCCACGTCCGAGCGTCCGCCCGTCCCGTGATAGGCGGCCTTCAGCCAGGGAATGGCCTCGTTCGGACGACCCAGCGCGACGTCGATGATATGGCCCAGGTTGTGGGCGTACGGAGCGCTGGCTGGATCGAGCTCCAGCGCACGTCGGTAGGCGGCCGCGGCGCAGCGATAGTGGCCCAGCAGCGCGTGGCACAGACCCAGGATGGACCACGCGCCGTCGTCCGACGGCCGGGCCGCCAGCACGCGCTTCGCGTAGAGCGCGGCCCGCCACGGGTGTTGCTCCGCGAGGAGCTCGGCCAGGCGCCGGTTCGCGTAGAGGCGGTCGTCGGTCCCCTCGGGGGCCAGCCTCGCGAGGCGGTGCAGCGTAGGGAGGACCGTCGCCGGATCGAGGGCACGCCGCAGGGCCCACTCGATGTTGCGTCGCAGACGCTTCGTCTCCGGCAGGCCCCTGTCCATCCGAGTTCGGTCTAGCTGCCGGTTTGACCCCGTGCAACGAAAGCGCACGCCATTTCAGCCTGCGACGCTTTTGCCTTGCACTCCGGGAAATCGCGCTCTTCAGCCGTCGTGCAGGGAGATGATGCGCTGCTGCACCAGCTCGAAGAGCATGCGCAGCGCGTCGAGCGGGGGCATGCCGCACACGTCGAGGATCATCTCGAGGCTCGACACGCCGTCGACCAGCGACAGGATGAACCCCGTTCGGTGGTCGATGGACAGCCAGCGAAGCTGATCGCGAGCCACGTCCACGACGGGGACGCGGTCGAGCGGACCGATACGTGCCGTGTACATCTGCTGGAGCACGGCGCGGCAGCTGTCCGCGTACTCGCGCGCCTCGACGTGCGTGGGGTTCTCCTCGAGCATCGACTCGGCCATCACGAGCGCGCCGGAGTAGTCGCCGAGGGCGAAACGCTCCTGCATCTCGACGACAGGGTCGGTGACAGCGGCAGGCGCCGAGGGCTTGTCGCTGACGGCGGGCGGCTCCGGTGACGGGACGGCGACGGCTGGGACGCGCGCGGGCGTCAGCAGCGGCGCGCGGAGGTTGGCGAGCGACAGCAGCGTGTCGCCCTTCGTCGTCCCCTGCGAGTCATCGGCGCCGGCCGCCGCTTCGCGGGACATCCGGAGGGCGTCCTCGAGGCGCTGCATCTCCCGCGGCGTGATCCGCTGCGACGGCGGCGCGGATGGCGGAGGTACGGACCCCGGGGGGAGCGACCCGGGCACCGGCGTCCAGCTGCTCCTTGCCGCCTCGAGCTCGCGCGTCACGGCGCCGGGCGGCTTCGTCGGAGGCCTGTCAGCGGTGGCGGCCTCCTCGTAACCCGGCGCGGGGGGCGGCTTGGTGACGTGCGAGGACGTCGAGGCTCCGCCGTCGTCGCTGTCCGCGGGCGGTGGGCGGGTGACGTGCGAAGAAGTCGAGGCGGCGACGTCCGCGACGGGCTCGGGCGCCTTCGGCGCGGGCGGCGGCGGCGGGATGGACGCCGTGGGGCGCGGCGGCAGCGGGCGTCGGGGGAGGGGAGGGGGCGGGGGCAGGCTGATGACGCGGTCGGGGACAATCGGCGCCCGCGCGCCGGGGAGCTGGCTCGGGCGAGGAGCCGCCGCCGATGGCGCGTCCGCGACGACCTCCACCGGCGCAGGCGGAGCGGCGGCCTCGGCGCTCGTCGACGGCGCCATCGACTCCTTCGCGTAGGACGCGAGGTCGAACGGCGGGGCCACCGTCGGGCGCGCGTTGTCCTGCGCTCCAGCGTCGCCGTCGCCGTCGTCGAAGTCCCAGCCCAGGTCCAGGTCCAGGTCGGGATCAACCGCGCCGCTCTTCTTGGGTGTGTCCGTCACGTTGGGTCGGTCAGGTTGCTTCTTCGCTTCGGCGAGCCACGCGCCCGGGGCGTGATCTGGCGCGTCGCGCTCCTATTGCGTCTTGGACACGACGCCCTTGAACATCCGGAGCGTCCGGGTGAGGCCGTCAATCTGCTCACGAATGGCTGCCACGTCCTGCCTTCGGATGGCGTCCTTCGTCTTGTCGACGATCGTCTTCGTCTTCTCGATGGCGTCGCGGCCGAAATCGCTCGACGCCACGATCTGCTCGACCTGCGGGAAGAGGCGCTCGATCTCGGTCATGCTCTTCTCGGCCTCCTGGCGCGCCGCCTCGAACTCGTCCGAGCCGCGCCGCTCGACCATGTGGTCCTTGGCGCTCTCGATCATCGCCTTGATCTCCTCGGGCGTCAGGCCGCTGGTCGCGGTGACCTGAATGGACTGCTCGAGCGACGTCTCGAGGTCCTTCGCGCGGACGCTCACGATTCCGTCCGCGTTGATCTCGAAGGTCACCTCGATCTCGACCTGCCCCTTCGGCGCGCGCTTCAGGCCGGTCAGGATGAACTCGCCGAGCAGCTCGTTGTGCTCGGCCTTCTCGTCCTCGCCCTGCATGACGAGGATCTTCACCGCCGTCTGGTTGTCGCGGCTGGTGGTGAAGATCTTCTGACGGTGGGTCGGGACGGTCGTGTTCTGGGGGATGAGCTCCTCGAAGTAGCTCCCGAACGTCATGATGCCGAGGGCGTGCGGTGTGACGTCGAGCAGGATCATCTCCTGCTTGTCGTCGACGAGGGCGGCGCCCTGGATCGCCGCGCCGAGCGCGACGACCTCGTCCGGGTGGACCCCCTTGCACGGGTCCCGCTCGAAGAACGCCGCGACAGCCGACTGGATCTTCGGCATGCGGGTCATCCCGCCCACGAGCACGACCTCCTCGATCTCATCCTTCTCGAGCTTCGCGTCGATCAGGGTCTGGCGACAGATGTCGATGGTGCGCTCGATGAGGTCCTCGCTGAGCTCCTCGAGCTGCTCGCGGGTGATGCCTCTCTGAAGGTGGAGCGCCTCGTTGCGACCGTTGGAGATGATGAAGGGGAGGTTGACCTCCGTCTCGCGGACCGACGAGAGCTCGCACTTCGCCTTCTCGGCGGCGTCCTTGAGGCGCTGCAGCGCCATCCGGTCCTGGCGGAGGTCGATGCCGTGCTCGGTCTTGAAGCCCTCGACGAGCCAGTCGATGATCCGGGCGTCGACGTCCTCTCCGCCGAGGAACGTGTCGCCGGCGGTGGCGATGACCTTGAAGACGCCGTGGGCGCCGATCTCGAGGACGGAGATATCGAACGTGCCGCCGCCGAAGTCATAGACCGCGACCACCTGCTCGAGGTTCCGGCCGAAGCCGTAGGAGAGGGCTGCGGCTGTCGGCTCGTTGATGATGCGGATGACGTCGAGCCCGGCGATCTCGCCCGCGTCCTTGGTGGCCTGCCGCTGGTTGTCGTTGAAGTAGGCGGGGACCGTGACCACGGCCTTGGAGACGGGCTCGCCGAGGTAGTCCTCGGCGATGACCTTCATCTCCTGCAGGACCATCGCGCTGATCTCGGGGACGCTGTACTCCTTGTCCCGGAGCGCGATGCGCACGTCCTGGTGCGGCCCCTCCACAATCTTGTAGCTCGACGTCGAGACCGCGTTCTTCACCTGCGGGCTCGTCCACTTGCGGCCGATGAGGCGCTTGGCCGCCGAGACGGTGTACTCGGCGTTGGTGATCGCCTGCCGCTTGGCGATGTGACCGACGAGCCGCTTGCCCGCCTCCGTCACGGCGACCATCGAGGGGGTGGTCTTGTAGCCGCCGCGATTGGGGATGACGGTGGGCGTGCCCCCCTCCACGATCGCCACGCACGAGTTGGTCGTCCCGAGATCGATTCCAATTACCTTCTCGACGGTCATCTGGTGGCTCCGAGCTGAGAACTTAGATTTTGCGGGTTCAGGGAGGGGGAGGCGGAGCGTTTGACGGCCCCCTGCCGCGGGGACAGGGGGCGCGTCCGGCTGCGCTCAAGATTCGTACGAGTGTAGAACGTAGACGGCCATAACGGCGAGTTCGCTGACGTCTTCAGCCGGGCGCGCGTCGAAATTGGGTCGGTCATGAGCGGGAGAGGCAGGGACGAGGGGTCAGGCTGGCTTGGTGATCCTGGACAGCATGGCCTTGATGTGCATGTTCTCGGGGAACTGGAGGGCGGCGGCCTCGAGCTCCCGCTTGGCGTTGAGGCTGAGGTTCGCGGCTACATAGACCGCCGCGAGCGTGCAGCGGTAGTCCCCTTGGGTGGGCGCCTGCTCGACGGCCCTCTTGGCGATCTGGGCCGCCTCGTGGAGGTCCCCGCCCGTCTTGACCAGGGCGTGGGCGTAGCGCTCGAGGGCGTGGTGGTCGGTCGGACGGAGCTTGGACGCGCGGCTCCACGACCTGACGGCGTCCTCCCACTTGCCGGCCTTCTCCTCGTGCTGCGCTTGCCGGAGGTAGGTCTCGCCGAGGGAGAGCTCGGACTTCGCGATCATCTCCTTCGCGTGGGCGTACGTCGGCTCGTCCTCCCGTACGAAAGTGAGCGCGACGCGGTACGCGGCGGCGGCGGCGGTGAGGTCGTTCCTCGCCTCGGCGGCTTCTCCGATGTCCATGTACTTCTTCCCCTGCTGGCGCCGCCCGGCGTCCACCCGGTCTTCGTACCGGCGCTTCAGGGCGTCGACGGCCTCGGTGGGGCTCGACCGCGGTGGCGGGGGGACCTGGTTCGTCGGGATGACCTCGAGCGGGGGCTTCGTGACGGGGCGCCCCCCCTTGAGCCGCATCGCGAGCGCCTCGCGCCGGAGCTGGTCGGAGACTGCAGAGTGCCGCGGTGGAGCGGGGGCCGCCGGAGCGGGGGCCGCAGCGCCGCGTGGGAGCGGGACGCTGTACGTCGCCGCTCCGTCAGGCTGGGCAGGCGGGACGCTCGAGATCGACGGCTGGCTGCCGGCGTCCGGGGGGACGAGGGAGGGGGAGCTGGCCGCCGACTCGAGCACGGTCTGCTCCGCCGTCGCGACCTCGGCGATGACGTTGCGGAGCATCGCCTCGACGGCGCGCGACTTCTCGACGTCCCCGAGGTACTCGTCGTATTCGGCGCGCTGCGCCTTGTCGACGAGCGTCTCGTATGCGGTCGACACCTTCGCAAAGATGACTTCCATCTTGGGCTTGAAGGAGCCGAGGTTCTTGCGGAAATAGCGGTCGGGGTGGAACAGGGCGGCGAGCTCGAAGTACGAGCGCTTCACCCCCTTCTTGTCCGCGTCGCGGGTCAGCCCGAGCAGCGCGTAGTGGTCGAGCGAGCTCGCGACCGAGTGCAGCCCGAGGATGCGGCGGCGGAGCTCGAGCGGGAGGTCGACGTCCTCGGCGAGCTCGGGGGCGTCGGCCGGCACGCCTGCGATGGCCGACGCGAGCAGCGCGTTCGTCGCCCCCGTGGCCTGCGCCAGGGCCGGGCCGCCGGCTTCTGGCTTCGGCGTAGCCTCGGCCGCAGGGGTCGCAGGGGCCGCGGCTGGGGCGGGCTGGCCGCCCCGGGTGCCCGGGGTCGACGCGCTGTTGGTGGAGCCCGAGATGTTGGGCCTCGAGGGCGTGGGGGCGGGGATGCTCCCGAAGTCGATCGCCTTCAACGACGCGAGCTTGTCGAGTGACGCGCGGATCTGCGCTTCGGGCAGGCCGGTCAGGCTTGCCAGTTCGCGCTCGCTGGCGCGCCCGTCGATTCGCGAGAGCACGAACCCGTCGGCGGCGCCGAGCGGCAAGGAGCGCATCGCGCTCATCTCGATCACGAGCCTGGGAATTCGACCGCCGTCCGCCAACCGATCTCCTCGTGTTCTTCCTGCGACTTCAACCGCGTCTCAGAACGGCGTCAGGGGGCCGCTCGCCCCCCGGACCTTTCGAAGTGTATCGGGTCCCCTCGCGGAAGGCGCTAATTTTTGCCCGAAGCGGGCCCCCAGCGCGGATGCATCCAGACCCACCCCTCCGGGAACGCGCGGATCCGGCGCGAAAGCTCGGCGTTCAGCCGCTCCGTCAGCGTGCGCTCGCCCGGGGCATCGGCGCGGAGGTCCTCCGTCTGGACGAGCGACACGCGCAGGGCGAGCGGGGGATCAATGGCCGAAGATCCGCGCGGGCCCGCTGCGGGGACGACCGTGCCGACCACGACCGAGGCGCCTGTCCGGAGCGCGATACGAGCCGGGCCGACCGGGGTACTCGCGAGTTCTCCGAGGAAAGGGGCTTCGACCGAAGGGACTCGCGACCGGAGGTCCATCGGCACCCCCAGCAGGCCGCCCCCCCTCAGCGTGCGGACGATCTGGATGGGGGCCGTCGAGCTGCCTCGGTAGATGGACCGGACGCCGACGCGCCCCCGCAGCGTCTCGTACAGGCGGACGAAGCGGGGGTCATAGCTCTCGCGCGCGATCGTCGTCAGCGGGAAGCCGTGGTGGACCAGGGAGCCGGCCACCTGTTCCCAGGGGCCG
>Ga0316217_10006687_pt1 | contig 11301 bp, 11 predicted proteins | sample 1anoAmetaG_FD_203633 | JGI IMG/M metagenome (GOLD analysis project Ga0316217, IMG submission 203633) | Freshwater microbial communities from Trout Bog Lake, Wisconsin, USA - 1anoA | ecosystem: Environmental > Aquatic > Freshwater > Lake > Hypolimnion/Profundal zone | place: USA: Wisconsin... | reverse complement strand
CGCAGCAGTTTTGGGAACAGTTCAACTTTAATGTTGAATACCCCGTAAAACTGGCCAGGTATAGTTTACTGGTTCCTGCAAAAGAACAGTTTCAGAGTCAGGTTTTACATGCCGGTATTAAACCTACAATTACCAATATGGAGGACATGAAAATGTATGTATGGGAAGCTAAAGATCAACCGGGTATAAAACCCGAGCCTTATATGCCGGCACTTTCAGATGTAGGAGCCATACTAGATATTTCAACCATACCCGATTGGAAATATGTGAGCAACTGGTACTCAGATCTGTCAAGCAACCTGGCCAAAACAGATTTTGAGATCAAAGAGACCGTAGCAACGCTGCTGGCCAATAAAAAGGGATTGAGCGACCTTGAAAAGGCAAAGCTTATATACCAGTTTATTGAAGAGAATGTAAGCTACAGCAATGTACCCTTTATGCATGGGCCTATCATTCCGCAAAAAGCATCCAGGACTTTAAGTACCAAGCTGGGCGATTGTAAGGATGTATCTACTCTGTTTGTAGCCATGTGCAAAGAGGCCGGATTAAAGGCCAACCTTACTTTGGTTGACACACGCGATAACGGCGGGCAACATTTAAGTTTGCCGAGCATTGATTTTGACCATTGTGTAGCTCAATTGGAAGCCGGAGGCAAAAAATATTATGTTGAGCTTACTGACCAGAAGCTTTCTTTCGGTACAATACCAACCATTGACCTCAACTCGAACATTCTTTTTATACCAAGGCCCGGCGATAGTGCTGCCACGCAATTGACTAAATTCAATTCAGACAACCGCAGCCTGAACAGTATAATCCGCGAGTCGGCATTGAAGTTTGACAGCAACGATGTAATTATTGACCGGAAAAATATTAAAACCGGCATGTTCGCCGCACAAATGCGCAGCGACTATGATAACCAGGGCAAAGAAAAGCAGGAGAAAATGATAACCCAGGCGCTGGCTGCTGATTTTAATACACCTACCAGATTATTAAACCTGCACTTAGGCGATCTTAAAGCTTTAAGCGATACAGCAGTTTACGATTACTCGTTCGTCATTAAAAATCACTTATCCGAAGTTGTGGGCATAAAAATATTCCGTATACCGTGGAGTGAAGGGGTGCGCTCGCTTGATTTTCTTTCTCTCGAAAACCGGAAATATGCGTTTCTGATTTGGGCATATAATGCAGCCGAAGCCTCGAAAGAAACAATGGATATTGATATTCCAAAAGGCAAAGTATTGGCTGAGCAACCTAAATCGGTTAAGCTGAGTTGCAGTGCAGCCGATTACACGTTAACCTATACACTCACCCCCGGCAAATTAAAGGTGGTACGGGAAATGAAATATAAAAAGGACGAAGTGGCTGCCACAGAATATGCTCAGTTCAGGGATTTCTATAATAAAGTTGCAGAGGCGGATTCGAAACAGATCGGGTTTAAGTAAACCGGAATATCATAGCATACCAATTGGTGATGAGCTTTATACTCAAAGCCAGTTAAATTCACTTAAAACTCAATATCATGATTAGAAAATACCTCCCCTTAATAGCGTTCGTTTCGCTGTTTGTCTTGTTATCATCATGCGCAGGCAAAGGCGGTAAAAAAGAAAAAGAGCTCCATCTTGACCAGATAAAACTACCTGCCGGTTTTCATATCAGTGTATTTGCCGACCATATTACAAATGCACGTTCATTGGCCCTTGGCGATAAAGGGACCGTGTTTGTAAGCACCCGCCAAAACGATAAAGTATATGCCCTGGTTGATACCAACGGAGATGGAAAGGCCGATAAAGTTTACGTCATAGCTTCGGGGCTAAAAACGCCTAATGGTGTAGCGTTTCATAATGGCTCGTTATTTATTGCGCAAGTAGATAGTATATGGCGCTTAGACAATATTGAAGACCACCTGGCAAACCCGCCTAAGCCGGTGTTGGTATTTGACAGCTTACCACATGCTGAGCACCACGGATGGAAATACATTGCTTTTGGGCCAGATGGTAAGTTGTACATCCCTGTTGGTGCCCCATGCAATGATTGCGATTCAGCCGAGATTGATCCACGTTATGCATCTATCTGCCGCATTAATGAAGATGGTACAGGCTTTGAAATATTTGCACACGGCGTACGCAACACCGTTGGTTTTGATTGGGACCCGGCTACCAAAGACCTTTGGTTTACAGATAATGGCCGCGATATGCTGGGAGACAGCATACCGCCCGATAAGCTAAACCATGCCCCGCAGGCAGGTATGGATTTTGGCTATCCATACTGCCAGGGCGGTTATATCAAAGACCCAGAGTATGGCGACCGGCACCCCTGCTCAGACTTTACACCACCGGTAGTAAAGCTTGATGCACACGTTGCTTCGCTGGGTATGAAATTTTACACCGGAAATATGTTTCCTGCCGAATACAAAAACCAGATCCTGATTGCCGAACACGGGTCATGGAACCGAAGCAGCCGTATAGGTTACCGCATAAGCCTGGTGCGTTTTAATAAGGATGGGACAACCAGTTATACCCGCTTTGCCGAAGGTTGGCTTCAAAAAGATACCCCCTGGGGCAGACCGGTCGATCTGTTGCAGTTAAAGGATGGCTCACTCTTAGTTTCCGATGATTTCGGAGATGCTGTTTACAGGATAACTTATAATGGCAAATAGATCTCCTGGTTCCTATATCTGCTTACGACAGAATACCTGCAATGGTAGCCGAAAGATAAGAAGCAAGCGTACCACACATTAAAGCTTTAAAGCCAAGCTTGGCAAGGTCTTTTCTTCTGTCAGGCGCTAACTCACCGATGCCGCCAACCTGTATGGCAATGGAGCTGAAATTAGCAAAGCCGCATAAAGCAAAAGTGGTGATAATAATTGCTTTGGGAGATAGTGTATGAGCGGCGATCATAGGCGTAAGCTTACTATAAGCAACAAACTCATTAATAACAAGCTTGGTGCCCAGCAACGAACCTACCTGATGTATTTCGCTATGCGGAACGCCCATGGCCCAGGCAAATACCGAAAACACTGCACCGAATACCGAATCGATTGTAAAGTTGGAAAGGTTGATACCTATAAAATCGAGGTTCATGCCTGTGGCAGCCAGCAGCACGCCTATTTTTATCAGAATTGCGTTCAGCAAAGCAATGAGGGCAATAAAACCAATCAGCATGGCAATTACATTCAACGATATTTTAAGACCATCAGATGCGCCGTGAGAGATTGCATCCAGCAAGTTAGCGTGCACTTTTTTAATCTCCAGCTTTACAGAACCTTTGGTGGCCGACTCTTCAGTTTCGGGCCATACTATTTTGGCAATTACCAGCGATGCCGGCGCAGCCATTATACTGGCCGCCAGTAAATATGAAGCAGGCACACCCATGGCTATATAAACTGCCATAACGCCACCGGCTATGGTTGCCATACTGCCACTCATAGATGCAAGTAATTCACTCATGGTCATGGTAGAGATATATGGGCGTATCATAATCTGCGCTTCTACCTGGCCAACGAATGTAGAAGCCACATTTGATAGCGCTTCGCTGCCACTCACCTGCATCAGGAAATGAACTATGCGGGCAAAAAATGAAACGATAAGCTGCATCAGCCCGATGTGATAAGCAATGCTTACCAATACCGATACGAAGATGATGGTAGGCATGATCTTAAACATGAAGAGGAAGCTATGCGCATCGCCGAAAATGGGGTGCAATAGTTCAGGATGTATAAGTCCGCCGAATACAAATTCCCCGCCTTTATCTGCCATCTCCAGCAGGCGTTCTATTTTGGCGCCAATCCAGGCAAACATACTTTGCCCTACCGGAGTCTTCAAAACAAACAGAGCCAGACCTAGTTGAAGTGCAAGTCCACTGAACACCAATCGCAAATTAATTGCCTTGCGGTTATTAGACATTGCTACAGCAATACCCAACAAAAGCACCACCCCTATCAACCCTGTAAAACGCTCCATGTATTGTTAAAATTAAGTTTGCCAAACATAAACTTATTAAGTTGTTTGACATAACTGAAAAAGGGCGGGGGAGTTAAGAAGAAGACTTCCTTTTGTTCAGCTCATCTCTGATGCGGGCAGCAAGTTCGTAGTCTTCATTATCCAATGCAGATTTAAGCTGAACCTGCAGATCGGCTACTGACATTTCGTTATAGTTAGAAGGGCTATGCGGGCTGGTAAGCTCGGCTATCTGCTTTTCTTCCGATTGGGTAACTGCATTTTCTTCGTTCGGGTCAGCTTCAACGCCCGCCTCCAGAATGATAGATTCCTCTACATATATCGGGCAATCAAACCTTACAGCCAGTGCCAGGGCATCAGAGGTGCGGCTATCTACTTCAAAAAGATCCTCACCTTTTTTGCATACCAGGTTAGAGTAAAAGACACCATCCAGCAGTTTAGAGATATAGATATATTCCAGTTGTATTTCGAAGGTATCGCACAGGGTCTTCATCAAATCATGCGTCAGGGGGCGGCTTGGCTTCATATTATCCAAAGCTACAGCAATAGCCTGCGCCTCAAAGCCGCCAATAACAATAGGCAGCCTGCGTGAACCGCCGACTTCGCCTAAAACCACCGCAAATGAATGAGATTGGGTAACACTATGTGAAAGCGCAATAATCTCTAATTCAATCTTTCTCATCAGTAACAAGATAATTCAACCTGCGCGAAATGTAAAATGATTTTTCGGAATTTTTCAATAAAAAACCTTTCAGGCTAAATAAGCTTTGGTAACAAAGCATTAACCTGAAAGGTTTACAGAGTGTAATACAGCTTATTAATGAGCTGCCTTAAATTTTTTATACTCTTGAATTAATTGAGGTACCACCTGAAAAGCGTCGCCGACAATACCATAATCGGCCGCCTTAAAGAAAGGAGCTTCCGGATCAGTATTAATAACAACAATAACTTTTGAACCGTTAACACCGGCAAGATGCTGAATAGCACCTGAAATACCTACCGCTATATAAAGGTTAGGGCGGATGGTAATACCGGTTTGGCCTACGTGCTCGTGGTGAGGGCGCCAGTCAACATCAGATACCGGACGCGAACATGCAGTAGCAGCTCCCATTTCTTTTGCCAGCTCTTCAATCATACCCCAGTTTTCAGGGCCTTTAAGGCCGCGGCCTGCTGATACTACCAGTTCAGCCTCAGTTAACGGAATGGTTCCGGTAATCTTATCTACTGATTTAACTACGGTTGTAAAATCGCTGTCAGCAACTGATGGAGAGAAAGCCTCAACAGCAGCAGTACCTGAAGCCTTAACCGGAGAAAGCGAGTTAGGGTTTACCGAAATGATTTTTATATCAGTAGCTAATTGATAGTGGGCTGACGCTTTACCTGAGTAAACGTTCTTTTTAACTACTGCCGCATCACCCGTAAATACAGGTAATTCAACGGCCCCCGGAACGTAGCCTGCTTTTAGCCTTACACTTAAACGCGGAGCCAATAACTTACCGTTGTGGTTAAAAGATGCAACAATAACCTTTGCACCGGCAACAGAAGCAGCTTCGGCAACCAGTTTGGTATATAATTTAGAATCGAAATTATTGAAACGCGCATCATTGGCATGAAGTACCTTTTTAACGCCTACTTCGCCAAGCGTAGAAAGGGTTGCAGCATCAGCAGTGCCCAAAACCACGGCTACTGATTCAGTACCCAGTCCTTCGGCTACCTTCGAGCCATAGTAAGCAGCCTCAACCGAAGCTTTCTTTATTTTACCATCCGCTACTTCAACAAAACTTAGAACTGCCATTTTTTTTTGATTTTAGATTTTGAATAGAATAATAACCAAACCAATTACCGATTAAATAACCTTTGCTTCTTCGTGCAATAGCCTTACAAGTTCGCCCACATTATCAGGCGAAATGTATTTGATCTGCTTGGCCTTATCAGGCAAAGCATAATTGGCAATAACAGTCAGCTTGGTGTTATCTGTTGCGGCAACAACGGCAAGAGGCTTGCTTTTTGAAGCCATGATACCTTTCATGTTAGGTATCCGTGCAATGGCCAGGTCCTTTTCAGCACCAACCACTAAAGGCAACTTAACCTCAACAGTTTCAGTTCCGCCTTCAACTTCACGTTTAAGGGTGGCAACTCCGTTTTCAATTTCCAGCTTAGATACCAGGGCAACTGCGGGCCAATCCAACAGTTCGGCTATCATGCCTCCCACTTCAAAAGAGTTGTAATCAATGGTTTCTTTTCCGGTAATGATAAGATCATAACCTTCTTTAGCCTGAGCCGCAATTTGAGCAGCAACAAAGTAAGCATCAGTAGGGTCGGCATCAACACGGATAGCTCGGTCAGCACCTAAAGCCAGCGCTTTACGGATAATAGGGTCCGAATCAGCCAGGCCTACGTGTATAACAACCACTTCGCCGCCTTGCTTTTCCTTTAACTCAATAGCACGCACAAGTGCATACCACTCATCGGTAGGGTTCATAATAAAAGTTACGCCATCCGGATTGAACCTGGTATTGTTGTCAACAAAGGCAATCTTGGAGGTAGTGTCTGGCACTTTTGCTATCGGAACGAGTATCTTCATTTTGTAAGTTTTAAAATTGCGGTGCGAAAATATGGATATTTGACTATTATCAAAACAAAATAACAGAGGTTATGCTGCTAAAAACCAAATTATATGCACATTGTTTTCTTCGACCTTTGTTTGGTAAAAACAAGGATATTGGTGTACTGTTAAATTAAGGAATAAACGAGCCATGAATACGAGATTAGAGAGGTTAAAAGAGATGGAATTACAAAAGCCTGATGATGCTTTTGTGAAATTTGCCATTGCACAGGAATATGTGGGTATGAACGATGACCACACCGCACTTGCCTGTTTTAAAAAGCTTTTAGAAAACCATGCCGGGTATCTCCCCTTGTATTACCAGTTGGGGAAGCTTTACGAGCGCCTGAACGATTTAAAATCAGCATCAGATATTTACGGTGAAGGCATTGTACTTGCCAAAGCCGCCAACGATTTAAAAACCGCCGGAGAATTGAACGAAGCATTAATATTGCTGGATGAATAAGCAAAAAGAACTGCTGCAAAAATTTACAGAGTTTAACCGCCATAAGCACCTGGCCAACCGTAAGAAGAAATGCCTGCTTACAGTTAGCGGAGGTATGGACTCGATGGTCATGTGCGATCTGTTTTTTAAAGCAGGCTATCCGTTTGTGGTAGCACACTGCAACTTTAATTTACGTGGCAAGGAAAGTGATGGTGATGAGCAATTTGTAAAAGCGCTGGCTGAAAAATATAAAGTTGAGGTTTTCACTAAATCCTTCCCAACCAAAGAATATGCCGACCAAAAAAACGTATCTATACAACTGGCCGCGCGCGAGTTACGCTACGCCTGGTTTGAAGAATTAAGAAAAGAAAAAGGACTCCACCTGGTAGCCACAGCACACCACCTGAACGACAACATTGAAACCATTATTTACAACCTGATAAAAGGAACAGGCATCAGGGGATTAAGAGGGATACCTGTGAGGCAGGAAAATATCGTACGCCCTTTGCTTTTTGCCTCGCGCGATGAAATTGCTGCTTACCAAAAAGAAAATGAAATAGCTTACAGGGAAGACAGCAGCAATGCCGATGATAAGTATACGCGGAACAAGATCAGACACCTGCTGATTCCTTTTATGAAGGAGATAAACCCCTCACTCGAAAAAACATTTGGCGATAAAATTGAGCTTTTTACTGAATTAGAAGCGCTTTACGAAAAACAGGTTAACAAGCCGGTGCGGGGATTATTTCTGCAACGAAAGGAAGATATTTATATCCCTATCCATAAACTGAAGAAGATCAGAAATGCAGCTACCATTCTCTTTGAGTATTTGAAGGATTACGGTTTCAATGCAGAACAGGTAGATGATATGCTGGCTAACCTGGATCGCACACCGGGTAAACAGTTTCTTACTGAGAAAGCGCGCATAATTAAAGACCGGCGTTTTTTCATCCTAACCGGGCTAACACAAAAAGATTTTACTACCAGGCTTATTCAAAAAGAGGATGCTGAAGTGCAATTGCCTGATGCTCATTTAAAATTAAGCTCTCTAAAGCGGGAAGACCTTAAAATTTCTACCGATAAAAACCAGGCCTTCATTGATCTGGCAAAACTTGAATTTCCGTTAATAGTGCGACACTGGAAACAGGGCGACTACTTCTATCCTTTTGGCATGAAGATGAAAAAGAAAAAATTAAAGAAATTCTTTACTGACCAAAAGATTGCCATTAACGAAAAGGAAACTATCTGGGTGATTGAATCAAACCAAAAAATTGTTTGGGTGGCGGGGCATAGGATAGATGAGCGGTTTAGGGTTGAGGAGAATACCCGGCAGGTTTTGAAGGTGCAATTGAAGTAGTCCGCCAGATTTTACAACTTTATAAAGTTCTCAATAACTGACTCAGTCCACTCATATTCGAAATAGAGAATGTTCTGATTGAAAGTTTGTTCTGCTTCTTCAGTCCGGAACACTTTATAGCTCATTTGCTATATTTTTTGGGGATTCATAACATCGCTATCACTTGATAATTGCCCGTTTCTATTCGCTTCAGGCCCCGTTTAAGGGAGGCTTTAAAAGTCGGGCTCAAGTATTCCCATGATTCAGTTTCTTCCTATTCAAGCAAATGCTTTACCTGATTCAACAGGGTCACATTATCGGTCTTAACGATTTTCTCAATTAAGTCGTATTCCGAAATTAAGTCCAGGATTTATCCTCAAAAATAAATTTTCGCTTTTAGTATCGAATAATTGCACAAATCACTTCCCAAACTTAAAAAATCACCCCTTCTTCTTCACCGGAGGCCCTTGGGTAATTAACTGTTCAATACAACCCACCAGTCTATCCATATCGCGCAGGTTGGTATAAACGTGCGGGGTTATACGCACACCGTTAACACCTTCGTGAACGGCTGTGGTTGTGTGTATTTTCCATTTCTCAAAAAGCTCGCTGCTTAAATCAGCAGCATCCCAGCCTTCAATATTAAACGTGGCTATAGCACAGCTATAGCCGGGCTTCAGCGAAGTAAAGAATTTAATCTTCGGGTTCTTGGCGATCTTGTCACACCAGTAATTTTTCAAAAACCTCAGTCGCTCTTCTTTTCGCTTGCTGCCAATCAAATAATGAAAGTCGATAGCATTACCAATGGCCATTTCGGCTGCAAAAGAGCGGGTGCCAAGGCTTTCGAATTTGCCAATGTTACCGGCATCAGGCACCGGGGCCGAAAGCAAGGCCCACACCTTATCTATCTTCTCCTTTTTAATAAACATAAAGCCCGTGCCAAATGGCGCGCAAAGCCATTTATGTAAAGACGTAGCATAGTAATCGCAATCCAGGTCGGTAAGCTTATAATCTATGTGCACAAACGAATGCGAGCCATCTACAATTACCTCGCAACCCTTTTTATGAGCCATGTCGGCTATTTTACGAGCAGGTAGAATCTGACCGGTCCAGTTCATCATGTGCGTTATATGCACAATTTTGGTTTTGGAGGTAATGGCTTTTTCGAAACGTTCAACAAAAATCTCGTCGCTTTCAACGGGCATTTCAAGGTCTACCCAATTTAGTTTAATGCCATCGCGCTTTTCGCGTTGTTTCCAGGCATTGGTCATATTGGGGTAATCGTATTTTGTTAAAACTACCTCATCTCCCGCTTTTAAGTTCAGCCCAAAGATGATGGTATTGAGCCCTTCGGTAGTATTGCGGTTAATGGCAATTTCTTCGGGTAAACAACCTGCAAGCTTTGCCAGCTTTTCACGCAATGGTTCACGGCCCTGATCTAAAACCCTCCACATAAAATACGATGGCCCTTCGTTACACATTTGATAGTACCGAATATGGGCATCCTGCACAGGTTTTGGCTGTGGGCTTACTCCTCCGTTGTTCAGGTTAATTATTTCGGTTGAAACGGTGTATTGTTCACGCACCCAGTTCCAGAAATCCTCGTCTTTGGCAGCCTCCTCTGGTCCAAGTGGCTCTATCCTTTCAAGGTGTTTCGATAAGGCCGCCGCATTGGCGGGCTGAATGAATTCCAGCAATGAAAGACTTGCTGTAGCTATAGCTGAATGTTGTATAAATTTCTTGCGGGAGAGCATGTAGTAAAAGGAGGTTTTGTTCAAATATAGGGTTTGTATTACCGGTATTCAAATTTGTAAAAAAACCGCTTCGGCGAAAGGCTCTTTTACAGCTATCATCGGCGATGGCGAAGGTAAAACCAAAAAGTTCCCCTGCCCTAAAAGCGGGTATTTGACGCCCCTCGTTAATTGTTGCCAATATCCTAATGAATATCATTTGCATATTTTTCATTTTGGGCTATGTTTGCAGCGCTTTTAAAAAAACCTAAACAATTTATTATGAAAATTACAGTAGTAGGCGCAGGTGCAGTAGGTGCCACAGTAGCCGACAATATTGCGAGAAGAGAACTTGCTCATGAGCTGGTACTTTTGGATATTAAAGAAGGCCTGGCAGAAGGTAAAACTATTGATATGAGTCAGACTGCGGCATTGTGCGGTTTTGATACCAAGCTTACAGGATCTACCAACGATTACGCTAAAACTGCTGGTAGTGATGTAGTAGTTATAACTTCGGGCATACCGCGTAAACCGGGTATGACACGCGAAGAATTGATAGGCACCAACGCCAACATTGTAAAGGGAGTAACTGAAAATATATTAAAGCACTCGCCTGATGCCATTATTGTTATTGTAAGTAACCCGATGGATACCATGACCTACCTTGCCTTAAAGAGCAGCGGCCTGCCTAAGCATCGTATTATTGGTATGGGTGGTATTTTAGATAGCAGCCGTTTTAAATTTTATCTGAGCCAGGCATTAAATTGCTCTCCTTCCGACTTACACGCTGTTGTAATAGGTGGCCACGGTGATACTACCATGATACCACTTACCAGCAAAGCAACACTTAACGGAAACCTGGTAAGTAATTTATTAAGCGCCGGAGAATTAAGCAAAGTTGCTGCCGACACTATGGTTGGCGGAGCTACTTTAACCAAGTTGATTGGTACATCGGCATGGTATGCACCGGGTGCTGCAGTTGCTGCATTGGTTGAAAGCATAGTACGCGATGAAAAGAAAGTTTTCCCTTGCTGCGTATTGCTTGAAGGAGAATATGGCCAGAAAGACATCTGCTTAGGCGTGCCTGTAGTATTGGGCAAAAACGGTTGGGAAAAGATAGTTGACTATAAACTGAACGCCGAAGAACAGGAACTATTTAATAAGAGCGCTGAAGCTGTAAGAAGCATGAACAGTGTTCTGTAATTTTTTTATTTGGTAGTTGGTTTTAT
>Ga0316217_10006685_pt1 | contig 11302 bp, 9 predicted proteins | sample 1anoAmetaG_FD_203633 | JGI IMG/M metagenome (GOLD analysis project Ga0316217, IMG submission 203633) | Freshwater microbial communities from Trout Bog Lake, Wisconsin, USA - 1anoA | ecosystem: Environmental > Aquatic > Freshwater > Lake > Hypolimnion/Profundal zone | place: USA: Wisconsin... | reverse complement strand
GCAAGTATGTGCGATATTGCTGATCTATAATAAAATGCTAAACCATTTGGAGTCCAACCCTTTCGAACGATAAACCGATCTGCTGGAACAACCGGAAATACGGGATTAGATATACATGATCTATCTTGCTGCCAACGCCATGGCTCAGTTTAGCTGGAAAGAGGCTCTTGAACATATTGCAAGTTACATTCGCATTATTTAGAATACAGGCAGATGGTGAGACATAGCCGCCTATAGCAATAATAAGCTTTGTAGCTATAACTGCAGTTCATGGAAACTTTTTGCGCCTTCAAGCTGACCAATTATGCAAAAGCTGAAGAAAACATCCAAAACATGCTACAAAGCATCATAAAAAATGTTGCTGAGGGATCCAAGGATCAAAGCTTCAGTAAATCGATGAACAGAAGCCAAAATGTATCATTAGCTGACGTCAGTCAAAAAGAATTCAGTTTTAGAGCTTTTTCAGTCAAGGTTTATACTTTAGCGGCCAACTTAATCATCACTCTGTAGAAGACTGAGTTGGACTTTAAAGAAATCAAAAGAGGAATTATGCAACTTCTTGAGTATTTTGGATCTTATTCAGGCCCGAAGATATGCGGCAATTTATACCTGAAGTTCTAGGAAATTTAACAGGATGCAAGTATTTTAAACCTGTGATTGAGTTGCGGAATTTAGAAGGCAAATAGAACGAGAAGACGGCTAAGAAAATACAGATATTGGCAGACTGGAAATTCATCGCTGGACTGACAGAATAGGCTATCTTCTTCAAAGAAAGAGCTCTATCTCTTTGGAAGAATTTGAATAAGCATAAATAGCTGGAACAATGCAAGAAGTAGCTATAATAACTACAAACAAATAACTCCAAATCTGAATACAAACGGACATTGGCCAGAATTAAAGTCTTTGCAGATCCCATCATCAAATTTGAGCCGCCCTTCGATAAAGAAATTTCATGCAAACGACCTATTTCCTTAATAAAACTCTCTCTACCTGTGCTCTTAGACTAGCTAAGAGTTGAACATGAAGAGAAGCTGAAAAAGAAGTAATCCTTAATGAGCGAATCCAAGGCGACTAAATAGAACTTATTGAGCAAAATAGCATCAGAGTGCTAACTATTTTATTCCTAATACAAATAGGAAAAAGGAGGAGAAACCACGAATTTGATACTCAACTCTAAATTTGTGGACTAGCAGTACAAAAAAGTACGCAAATACTTGTCAATCTTTCAGAAGATACGAGCTCTAAGGATGAGGTAAGTGTTCAACTGCTTGAATAAAAAGTATAGCGAGATAAAATCATCAAAAGCAGGTATTATATCCAAATTCAAAGCAAGTGACCTGACATGATTTGCATAAATGAAGTTTGTTTTAAGATCATCAGTATTTTGAGCAAATTATTTTTTGCTCACCCTTTCCCCTCCAATCGAAATGAGAATCTATCTCTATTCCATTAATATGGGTTTTAAGACCTAGTAGTAACATCCATCTTTGGCTTCTATTCCTGCTTATCTTGATTTATTTATCCTATTTAATAGAATTCTCCAGTCTCAACTACTTCAACGTTATGTTTGCATTTGCCAGAACTACTCTTGCTTACAGACTACGCACAATCCATAGGCTAAGATTGGCCTAATCCAAAATTTACTTCCTTAAAGGATGCCCTCTTTTCTTACTAGCTCATTTTATCGAGACCATTGGGACATTTGAAAGCCACCGGCTCTTTGAAATTGCCAAGCAAGTAGTAAATGAAAAGCATTGAGAGCTTTGAACTGGTTTCAAGGTAATACTCTTTGACATCTTCCTTGTTTTTGAATTACCAAACTTTCAGTTTCTATTTCGGGAATTAGTTATGCAGCCATGATTCAATATTTTCAAACTAGCTTCTACTAAACATGTTATTAGAGTTGCGACTATTGAGCCTCACAAAAGGTGTAATATTAATCGCGAGTAAATTTTTGCCCTAAAACTAGTATTCTCTATTCAGGCAAACTTCCTTGAGCAGAGTTTAAAACTTAATGTTATGATAGAGCACGGCTGTATGAGTTGCAGGTTTGAACTTGTAAGACGTGAAAGGTCTATCAATGAACACATTATTCCCATATCTTTTCAGCTTTTACTTGATGCTCTATAAGTATTTAATTTTGACGATTAAGAGGGACATATACTTGTAGGAGTGTTCAGGTCGGTCTTTGCTTCTTGAAAACTCTGACTAGCTACTTTTGATACTGTTTGAGACCATTATTCCCGGCTAAGGACTCTCGCACTGATGGTCAAAGTACGAATAGGTCCTTTTAATATGCTGGTGCAACTAGTTAAAACCATGGCAATGGTTCTCTGCTAGGTTTTTTCGTTGAACCTTCCTTAAGTTTTTGATTGATTCTTCGGAATTGTTTTTAGAATTCAAATTAAGGTGTGCAGTTTGATAATCACCTTCTTTCTGCAGCCACAAGCAGACTCTTCTATCTTAAAAAGGACAGATCTTTATCCGGCACACATAAAAGCCTTATATGTACTCTCGTTAGTAGTAAGCTTGTCCGTATTTTACTAGGCCTTCTTCACCTTTGTAGCCAACTAATTATCTCTCAAATTCGCACTCTCTATCAGCCAAAGATACCATAGGAATAAATGATATGACTATGTTGTGATTAAGAGTCAAGCGAGGATAGAAACTAGGCAGGAAGCTTACCAATATTTGCTAGTAAGCTTATTTTTCTTTCTAGCTTATTCTACAGCCCTGCATTCTAATGTTGAAGAATTATTTCGTGCAATTGAAAAGAATGACTCCCCCTCCAGTATTCATCATCGCGACTACTTTTTCCTTAACTTAGGTCTAGATTTCTCTTATTTTGTGAATACTAGGAAAAATGGCGACAGGAGTTTGATGACTCGCCTGTTTAATAACTGTATTTTCGTATGCATATCTCATGCAGCCTAAGCAGTTGAGATTCATTATCCTTTCGTTTTAGATATCCTTAAGAAACTTGCTTTCAGGCTATTTCATGAGGACGCCGGAGTGTTCTCTAGCGTACAAATCGAACTTATCGAAGATACTAACCCAATAACTTTAAACGGATTAAAATTATTTGAGCTGAGCCATCCTGGAGAAAAGCTGCTGTAAATACTAATCTCCTGGCCTTAAGTGCCTTTGCTACACTTATTCAATAATCTGTAGAAAAAGTTAATCGCAAGGATGAAATTTGATTTGTAGGCCTCTTTGAATTGTAAAGATTAGTTATTTGTTAATTTTTTCAGCCCTATCTCTGCTGTTTGCCTAAAAATATGCAGCTTTTTGTTGTTGCAATTTTTAGCTTAACGTTTCTTTTAGCTATAATTTTAGTTTAAGCAGTCTAGTCAAATCTTCAAGCCCCTCGAACATTAGATAGAAAAAGCCTCTGAATAATGCAGCCTTTATGTCAACAAGGTTGAGGAATGCTAGCGCGGCTTATCTAAATTAAAGTTCGTAAAGACTCCAATCCCTCATAAGGATCGCGAGCTTTTGAGCCTTGCCAAACATAGTCATGAAATGAGCAAGACTTTGCTCTCTCAATGTTTGGTTTATGAGCTACAATTGAAGAACTGAAAAGTGCCCTTAACCTTAAGGCAACGCTTAGCAGCCATTCACACAATTTTCTTTGGATTGATTTAAATCTTTTGATTGGTTAGGTCTAACACGATTTTGAAAACTGTTTAAAATTCTGGTTTTCCCCTATCTGCCTGTGAGATATAATTGTACTTTTTGTAGCTGATATTATTGCATAGCAATAAAGTAGTTCTTATTGTAAAAGATTATTATAAACTACTTGTTGCTAAAAAGAGTTAAAATCTCAAACAATATTTTGGTATCATATGGTTTTGTCTGATCGTCATATTTTATCTAGATACTTCCTAAAATCAGCAAAACTCTTGGAACTCGTGAATCCCTTTTCCTTAATTACTAACAATTTATTTCTCAATTGCTAGATCATTCTGCTGGCTGAAAGAGTCTTAATTGAAATAGAATCAGCAAAGCATGATCCTTTCTGCCTACAATATTTTTTATATTGCCAATTTTTTAATTTTTATTGTGACGAACAGCTCTCCAGATATCTCACATAACATTGAATTCTTATTCTCTAGTTCTTCGATAAGCTAATCACTGGTTGATGTACTTTTTACTTAGATCTTTTCAAGGAGTGTAAGCTAACCATCCAGATAGGTGATCTCTCCATTTTAGATTTGTTTAACTATTTTTCAGGCTTAGGCTACTTTCTGTATGGGAATGATCTCAAATCTAATCAATATACCTGCAATTTCTTAGATAAACAGAATGATATGGTTAGCTATCGAGATAGTTTTATTTGGTAGATTACTGAGACCTGCATGAGATAAAGTAGTGCTCAAGGTCTACTTTTCCAGTTTTGGTGTTACCGCGTGTGATCTTTTTAAAATGGGTTATCTTTTGCAAAAAAGTATAATATCGCATATTCTTACAAAAAGCTAATATGATAAATTCTTACAAAATTATCATATCGATATTACACAATAAACTAGTGCTTTCTCCCTGAAGAGAAATCGGTGTTTGAGCACTCAAGCACGTTAATTACTTTAAGAGAAGATTCTGACGACAGCTAGTACTATGCTGAAAATAGCTGATTCTTACAGCTTAGTTGCATAAGGATATCTGGGAATTGCTTTAGTATTCCATATTCAAGTAAACCTTTGCGAGAAGTTTGGAAATACAATAGCCTGAACAAATAAAGAAAATAAATCAATCGATCAATTCCAAAATTTTACGACGAAGTAAGTTAAGACTTGTACAGCTTGAGAATAATCCCTCAAAAAGTATAAAAATAGCTAACCGAGAAAGAATAAGAGCGTAGCCATTATCAAGTTTGTTTTGATTGACCTCTAAATCAATCGACATGGTTTACTCAACATCCCTGCCAAAGATATATTTTTGGTTTCAAAAAGAGGCAAAGCTAATCAACATAAGGATGTTAGATGGTAAAGATAACATGATCTTATTTGTAAATTTGAGCATAATTGTTTAATTAATCACTGCTTAAAAAAGTCACTGATCATCGTCGCAAACTTTTTGCCTACTTCCTCTGTTTTGAACTGCACTTTTATTGATTGAAATGAAGCTTTATGATTCTTTGCAGTTTCAGGTCGGCAATCAAGCAAACATTTGACTTAGATGTTGAAATAGACCCCTTTTATGGGCAGCACTTCGGTTTGTTTTATTATCCGGCCACAATAAATGACTTGAAAAGTTTTACTTTTCACAAAAACATAGAGTTATTCCTTATTCGGTAACTTTTCAACTGAGATAAACTACTTTTAGTACAACTTTCCTTCTATCTTGAACTTAGTCGCTATTTCTTTGAACAGTATCTAAGATTTGTCGTATTCATGGTGCATATGTGACTTTTGAGGGTCAGAAACGTCGACGTCCACCAACCCTTATTAGCTTTCTTCAAGCTAGCTCTCAGAATCCTACTAAACTTACCATTTGCTATTATTTACTGTCTGAAGGTAAGGCTTGTTTTAGTTTGATGGGAGTTTTGGCTGCTGAAAAATGCTAGTTTAGGATTTGTGGGTGAAAATATTTGGTTGTTGGTTAGGCTATTTGAATATATTGGTTGACTTATTGTCATTCTGCTTGAACAAATTTATAGATTCTCCGGTTTTGGTTTGTTTGAAAATATTTCGATTATTAGAAGGTTAGTTTACTCTAATATTCTGAGGTTTTTGACCTGCAAAAATATTATTAGGAATCATATTGCCAGGATTGGTAGAAGTGCTTTATTTGCTAACACCCAAATTTGCAGTCTTTGCCAAACTATTATTTTAGGGGTTCGGATGCTGCTCCTATTGAGATTTATTTGTTGGCAAAGATTGCTTCTCTGCTTGTCTAAAAATGCTTGAAGAGTTGTTGCTAAATAAGTTCTCTGGAGGAACTGCCTTTTTGAATATTTTTTCTTATCCTAAAGCTTGATTCTGCTGGAAAATCTTTTTGGGCTATTGATGGTTACTAAAGATATTCATTTTGGGTTTAGAATTGGCAAAAATGTTGGGATTGGCGTTTTCACTGCTTTTGAGGGTATTAGCAGCCAAAGAATGCTACTTAGGGAACGGAGTATCTTGTAAAAGTGGGTTTTTGGTGGCCTAATTCTTTTGTTTTTGTGGCGTTTGTTTTTATTCTTGATTTTTCCTAATTTCTCTGCTGTTCCAAGGCTGCGAATCAATAGGAACTTGAGCTTTTTATGTGACAGCTTTTAGCGGTGGCTCTCTCTTTGAATTATTCTCCTGTTTGGAAAGTTCAAGATTAGATTATGGTTAGGCCAGTTGCTTTGCAGGAATATTATTAACAGACTGTGCAAAAAGATTACTAGAAGTTTTAGCCTGCTTGTTGAATATGTTCTGAGAATATTATTTAAACTCTAATTGACTCATTTTAGGCGCAGTTTCAAGTGTATTAGCCTGAGGCATTTTTTCTTTATCACTCTTTGAAATGAAATCCTACTTCGAAGGATTGTTCTAAAAGGTATTGGCTTTAGGATATTCGGATGGAGTATTATTTTTATTTATCTTTTCAAAGCTGTGGTCTTAAACCAGGGCATTCTTAACTTATGATGATGATGAGTTTTTAAAAACAAGGGGTTTGAAATTTTCAATTTTCTCCATCTTTTTCTACGCATTTTTATTCTTTTCAAGTGAGTTTTCTTTCTACTAAATGCTTGAGACCTATGGCTGTGTAAAAGCTCGATTTAAGTTCAGTTCCTTCCTTATTTCAGTAGACTGGCTGAAGATGCCGTTTGATCTTGTAAAACTAGTTACAGTTCTTTTGGCTTTCTCTAGACTATTTGTTGTCTTGAAAATCAGCTATTGCTTTATCGGCTACTGCTTGACTACAACGTTTTGAGCCTATAATTTCGGAGGTTTGGGCGAAGGAGGCACTTTTTAGGCCTCTTTCTTCTATTTTACAGTAACCGATTAGAGCACCTGTTTTGACTACTGAATATTTTTGAGCTGGGATTCCGCTTTCTTCTGATCAAACCTATTAATATCTTATTCGAACTTTCTTCGTCTTTATTCCATCTATTTTCTAGTGAACTCCAGCTTAGGGTCAATCTCGCTGATCTTTTTTAGTCTCTCCTTTAGCTGCCGAATTCTTTAGTTGTCGCTCATGAAGTTTATGGACAATTTGACTTCAAATTATAATTATAGTATGCTAGCAAATTTCGAGAAACAACTTAAAATATCTGTATAATGAAGAGTCAAGAAACTTGGGAGTTTAGTTCACATTCGATATCGGGTGTCCTATAATAATAATTTGGTTGCAGCATAAATATCTCGTGTTTCATTTAAATGTTTTTTATTGATAATCTAACTAAACAAGCATGCAAATTTTACATTTATTGAGTTTTTTTTAATAGGTTTGACCATCTTTCTAATGGCTAAACAATAACTACTGCGGCTATCATACGCTCATGCTTCTATATTTTATATTTTATTTAGTATGGCTTTATAATTCGTGAAATCTTAAGAGTTTCTAGGCCAATCCTACGGAATCAAGAGAGGAGAACTTTCCTAGTTTCTTTTTCCAGTTTTAAATGCTATCAAATTCCTCAAAAGCATTTGTTCTAAGTGTTCTAAGCTGTACTCCTAACTTATCTTCTAGGTTGCTAAAGATATGCTTTGGAGCTTTGAGAGCTGTTAAATCATCTTCACTATCATGCTGACTGAATCTTTCGAAGTAGAAACAGGTCATGGTTAAGTTCACCATTTAAGATCTCTAGAGGTTATCAAATATTACTCAATCCTCAATCAGAATCTTTATTGATTTGACCTATGATCATGAGCTGCAGCTGAAGACTCCTTTTAAAACCATGGTTTAAGACTATCGACTAATAATTGAGCTAAGAGCCTAAAGTTTTTTTAATTATGGAAATGGCTGCTTACAAGATTGAAAATGAAAGAATCTATTCTTAAGAGATTGAACTGTTCAAAGTAAAATCAATTAGCCAAGTAAAGAGCACTAATTTACTTAGCCATTTTAATAGGGTAAGATAACTTTATGGGCATCCTGAGAGTGGCGAAACGATTTAGAACTTTCATATCATTTTTTGGAAAAACAAGCGAAGCTAAAGTTCTCAGCAAATCACAAAATGCCGTTACCTATTTTTTGACGCTTGTTGGTAGAATAGTATATAGATTCACGCATCTAATACTTATATTATGCAGGCTGAACAATCAACTCTAATGTCCGCTATCTTAACGTCTGCCAAGACACCCAAACTCATCTGCGTTCTCAAATAACCGCAACCCTTGACTTATGCTTAGCTATTCAGCCAATCCTTAAGTAAGAAGCACCAAAATATGCATGTTGCAAATAAGCAGCCATCATTTACATTCTAAATTTAAGAGTGCTACGTTTTATCCTAAGCTGACCAAGTTATTCTCTCAGCTGACTTTTAGACTATAAAAACACAAGAAAGTAGTACTCTTATGTGTCCCAATGAGGGAACTAACTTGTCATACATTCAAATTTTTGATGCCGCTTCAAAAAGTATTTCAATTTTGAGGGTAGAGCGTGCTAAATTGAAAAGACGATAGAATAAAAGGAGTAAGAATACCAGTACTAGCAATCAGCCGAAAGTTTTGTTTAAGCTTCATCTAAAATCGGATTAGCTAGTGCAAAAATAACGAAAATATGCGGGCAATCTAAAATAATTGATAACTAGCCAACAAGTGGAGAATCTGGATCTGCATTTCTTTAATAATCAGCACCTAGGTTGCTTCCTTGAATTTATTGCCAAAAATTAACTCCTTTCAGCCTAACAATCAGATATAAAATAGATCTATTTCATTCGTAAAAAGACGAATGGTTAGAATCAAATATTTGCTCAATCCAAACATTTTGAAATATCTTCATCATCAAAAGAAAAGACCACATTCCACAAATTATCTTACCTATTCATCATTAAGCAACTATATATCGCAAAGATTAATGAGGCTAAATCCTGTTTGAAGCAATCCGGCCTTTGGGATCTGCTATTCCTTTGGAAAGCAGGTCTCAAATAGCTCATTCAATAGATAACCAAAAACTGGCACATCTATCAGCATTAGCTGTAAGATTAGATGACAGAACTCTGCTTTATAATTTAATATCATCTTGAGAATTTAAGGCTGAGGAAAATCAAAATTTATGATGACATTTTTGAAGACATAACCAAGGGTATATCTTCACTGAGCAAACTTCTAGGGGCATCAAAACTAGCCTAATTATTCTATTTGACTGCTTAAAAAGATCAGGAAGGCATGTCAGTACAGCAATAACGCCAAGAAGTGAACAGTTAGGTTTTTCGAAAGCATATCAAATTATTCCAAAATAAAGAAACAGTTGTTTCTCAACTGATTGCATAGTACATCTTGCACAGAAGCAGTCTGAACAAAGATATGCCTCTAATTATCAAATCCAGCAACCAAAAGCATAATTTCAATCAGTTTATGCTTGAAAAACTTCACCCTCAAGAGTTGAGCAAATTGAGAAATCTTATAACCATCGCCAACGTCCATCTTGCATAAGCCTAGGGCGTATCATACAATCATTATGCTTAAGCTAGTTCAACCAAACCCTCACAGCCATTCATAGACGCCAAAAGCTACTTAGATTCCATAGAAGAGTAGAGAATTGTCTAGACGCGGTGCCTCGGCTGCTCAACATTCTTCAAAGTCAATAACAACATACTTGACTAATACGTCAATACAGTTCCCTTCAAAATATTCCCATCAGCTTAACTACTAAAATAATACGAATCCCAAATCAAAGACTAGCTGTGTGCCATGCTCAATTCAGGAGGAGGCGTCATTCTCTTTGACTGCATTCAGCAATACTAGAAAATTATAGTCAGAGGCTTAAAGTTGAATTATAAAGGCAAAGAGGAGTATTAACAAAGATTTATCAGCTTTCTCGAAGTCTTTTACCCTACTACAGTTAAGAGCTGCATAAATATAAGCTTCGTTCCCGTCTTGGCCGATCAACTACAGCTTAACGATACTCAGATTATACTTAAAAATTATGAGGGGGAAGAATTTTTGCTCAGGCCAAACTAAACCTATCGCCTAAGACCCTATTTAGAAAACATTTACGTAATGAGAGTCAGAGTGTGCCCTTCGCAAGGCTAGAGAGTCTACTTCTGGAACCAAAATAATGACAAATAACTAAAATAGATAAACAAAAGCTATATTGTAACAAAAATCATAGATAGTGCCAAAGTGACTGTGAAAATGAGCAAATTAGATCGGTTGATAAAGCGTAAAATGAAACAATTCTACATGCCTGAAAAATACAGCAATCAAGAAAAAGCTCTACTGGAAACTCCCTCCAGCTATTTCAACCACCAATGCAGAATTCCATAGGCTGGAGTTGGCGCGCAGATTTAGTTAAGCAGTGACCACAAGATGCTCAGCTCGGAAAGAAAAATGTAGTAAAAAGGCATTACTAGATACACATCTATGTCACTTCTGGTTTTAGGCGGAAAAAAAAAATGGAATTAAATCCGCACAGGATTAATGTCTGAAAGAATCTAATGCTAAATCCACTTCAAATTTGAGAACTACAACTTCAGATCTGCCCTGAACACTGCAGTGCTATACCACAACAAAAAATTTGAGTAGGTCCTAAAAAAGATACAACATAACCCCAAATTCAACTTCGGAGGCACGCAACTACTCATAATAAACATCACAAATTTCGTGAAGCTATAGAACAGGAATTAGAAAAAACCCTATCTGATTCAAGATATTGTCAATTTGCATAACTGGCTCATTAATTAGTACCCTGATGAACAGCTCAAACTTTTCAGGTTCAGCCCCAATTAAACCAACAATCTCGAATACTATCTGCAGACTGAATCTTTCGAGTCCACACTTTTCATTTACTATTTTTTGCATAATTGTGGAGAAAAAGTGAAGTTTAAGAATCCGCTTGGTTTGGATAAATTGAGTGAGGAGGAGAAATAGCGGAAATTCGTTCAAGTGTATCCCTGCGGCCAATCTTCACACCACTAGCTGCAAAACCAAAGAGGAGCGTAGTCTTTCAAGGGAATGACTACAGTTAATTACAAAATTAGCAATAATTATTGCTATTGATATTTTTAACTTCATCTATCGCAATTCGTTCAATAGTAACTGAAAATATGGTTCATAGTGAAGCACGTATTTAAGAAAGAGTTGATTAATAAAGAAAGAAAGGAAGTCTTTGAGTTGTATTAATGAGAGAGGGTTAAATACATGTTTTGCTAAAGAGGTGACGATTT
>Ga0316217_10006683_pt1 | contig 11305 bp, 17 predicted proteins | sample 1anoAmetaG_FD_203633 | JGI IMG/M metagenome (GOLD analysis project Ga0316217, IMG submission 203633) | Freshwater microbial communities from Trout Bog Lake, Wisconsin, USA - 1anoA | ecosystem: Environmental > Aquatic > Freshwater > Lake > Hypolimnion/Profundal zone | place: USA: Wisconsin... | reverse complement strand
CGCGATCCACGGGCCCCGCTCCAAGATGGCCCTGCAGATCTTCGCCGGCATGGGGATCTCCGAGGTCGCCCTGAAGGGCAAGGACGCCACCCAGGTCATGGGCCTCCTGGCCGAGAAGATGGAGCACCTGTCGGGGGCAAAGGCCATGGCTCTGGGCGAGCGCCTGGGCCTGGACGAAGGCACGGTGCGCATGCTGCAGAGCGGCAAGGAGAACGTCGCCCAGCTCACCGCGGAGATCAGGAAGAACGTCGCCAGCAAGGAGCAGGTCGAGGCCGCCGAGAAGTTCGAGCAGTCCATGCTGAAGCTGCAAGGGGGCTTGGCCGCCACAGGCCGACAGATCCTCACGGCCGTCATGCCAGCCCTGCTTTCCATGTCCGCCGGCCTGGCCAAGGTTTCCGCCTGGATCCGGGACCATGGAGAAGTGGTGAAGGCGGTCCTCATCGGGGTCGCTGCCGGATTCGCCCTGGTGGGAGCGAATGCGCTCCGCGCGGGCCTCATGGCTGCAAAGGCCTGGATCATCGGCCTCGGCCCTCTCGGGATTGTCATCGCTGCCGTCGCGGCCCTTGGGGCGGTGATCGCATGGGTCTACCTGGAGTTCAAGAAGTGGGCAGCTGGCGGGGAATCCGTTCTGAGCGGATTCTTCAATTATTTCAAGGGAATTTGGGATGGGATCAAGGGAACGGTGATGACCGTTTTCACGACGTTGAAGGACATCGTCATGACCTGGTTCCACATCTTTGGAGATGAATGGGATCTCGTAGTGGGCATCTTCACCGGCAATGGCGAGAAGATCCGCGCTGCATTCAAGAAGCTCTGCGATGACATCGGGCATTTCTTCAGCCAGGCGGCCTTGCTCATGGTCTACGGGTTGCTGAGGGCCTTCTTCATCATCAAGCACGCAGCCGCTCGGATGTGGGACGACATGAAAAGGCCGGCCGGAGCCTTCATCCAGTGGTTGGAGGACAAAATCTATCGCATCGCCAAGTTCTTCGGAATGGGCGACAAAGCGATAAAGCTGTTCCAAGAGGTGAACGGGGCCATCAAGAGCTCTGGCGCCTTGATGCTCAATGCCCACAAAGGCCCAGAACTGGCCTATGCCGGGCACGCCGGCATGGCCCTGCGCCCCTCGGTCTCCAACAGCCGATCCACCAGCACGAGCACCCGCGAAACCCACATCGGGGCCATCCACATCGAGACCAAGGCGACCGACGCCAAGGGGATCGCCGCGGAGCTGCCCGGCGCCATCAAGTCGCACGGCCTGGTTGACCAGGCGGATGGGGGGTTCTGACCATGGCCTTCCGACAGTGGCTCCGTGGCACCGCGCGAACCTCCAGGGGCATCCTTGGCGAAATTTTCTCTGCCGTGTCCTGGATGGCTCGTGATGTCCGCATCCTGGCCCAGGGCGCGTTCACTGGCAACCGAGGCAAGATCCGGATAGGTGCCCGGTCCCTGTGCCGGGATAGTGGCCGCTTTTTCAATCAGGTGGCCTTGCTCCTCGCCTTCGACCTGCTCAGAACCGTCCTTGGCCTCATCCAGGCCGCGAAGTGGGCGCTGCGGGGCCTGGTGGGCGGGTGCCGACCGGATGGGGGCCTCTGATGGCAAATGGATGGGGGGTATACACGCTGGCTGGCACCGAGGTCTTCGACGTGGATAGCGTCGTGGACCTGAAAATCACCAACAAGGCCACTGTCAGCGATTTCCCGGTGGAGCAGGGCAGCTTCGCCAGCTACAACAAGGTGAACGTGCCCAACGCCGTGAAGGTGCGCCTGGCGGTGGGCGGGCAGGCGCGGATCGCGGCGTTCCAGGCGGCCCTTGCCAACGAGCTGGGCGCCCCGAACCTGTACAACGTGGCCACTCCGACGACGGTCTATCTGAACGTCACCTTGGAAAGCTACGACTACGCCCAGTCTTCGGAAAGTGGGCTGAACCTCCTGGTCGTGGACCTGGCCATGAAGGAGGTCCGCGAGGTCTCCCCGGCCTACACCACCGTGAAGATCCCCCACCCGAAGAACCCGACATCCGCCTCCAAGTCGGTGAATGGCAAGGTGCAGGCCCAGGCGCCGCCGGCACCCCCGCCCTTGACCTGGAGCAACTACATGCAGAAGGCGGAGAACGACTGATGGGAAGGGTTACTGTTCAGATCGAGAATCCATGGGCCGCCTGCTTCCCCTCGGCACTTCTGGCGCGGATCCGGGAGAATTCCCGGACCATGGCCCGGAAGGGGCTCGCCTACCTCATGGAGGAGACCGCCGGGACCCAGGGCGCCATCCCACAGAAAACCCGGGAGGGCTTCGAGGAAATTGTATTCATCGCCGCCTGCCGGGCCGGGGCACTGGATGGAGGGAAGCCGTTCTCCATCGAGCTTTGGGCGGAGCACGTGAAAGCCGTTCAAGCCATGGTTGCGGAACGGTTTCAGCACCAGGTGCCCACCCGCAGCCTGCCAACCAATCGCGCCCCTTCGGCGCCCAAAGCGGAGAAGGATTGAGATGCAGAAGACAAAGCGGGAAGGTGCTGCGGGGCGCCTGGGAAGTGAGGAAAGGGAAACTCAACTCCTCTGCAAGATTCATGAGACCACGATGGCTAAGGCATGGCTTGACCTCGCCCTGCGGCAGTACGGGGTCCATGTCGTGATCGCCAACATTCCCCCTGGCAAGCCGATCTGGTACCCGCCTTCCCAGGACGGGGGCCTTCCTGGCGTGCTGGTGGCCAGGCACCCGCAGGATGTGGTACGGTTCCTGGCCTCCATCGATCCACTGTTCCCGGCGCCGGCCGATGGTGCCCAGGTGAAGCCATGAGGGGTGGACCAAACGCCCCCGTCCCAGCGCGCCAGATGCCCCAGGAGGCCTCGCCCGGGCGCCCCGCCACTTCGGGGCAGGCCCAGGCGCCCAGGGCTACCCTGTGCGGCCCGGAGGCCCGGGCATGCGCGGCCGTCGCCGTGGTGCTCTGCCTCCAGGAGCTGGACCGCGCGAAGGCATTGGAGTGCCTGCCAACGCCCGCGGCGCTCCTGGCCCAGCTCCGGGCCCGGGCCGCGGACTTCGACCTCCTGGCAGGGGTGGCCGCCGCCTACCTCCACGAGCGCGGGATCGCCACCGTCCACGAGGTGCGGTGATGGCCGGGCACACCTGGTGCATGTGGATGAACCTGGACGAATTCAACGCTCTGGCCTTGAGCCTCGCTTCGGATCAGGACCGAGCCTTCGCATTCCAGGGGCTGGCCAGCGGGTGCAACCTGGGCCAAGCCCCGGGAGAGGATGCACCCGACCCCTTCAGGCGGGCCTGGGAGATCGGCGCCAGGTGGCGGAACGGTGCCGAACAGAAGCGCCTCGAAAATGGCAGAGCCGGGAAGGCCAGCGCCGCCTCCCGGAAGCAGAAGCTTGGGACCGCCCAACCGGCCCGAAGGCGCGCCGAACAGGTGTTCGATGGGGCCGCATCGCCCGAACAGGTGTTCGAAGAATGTTCGAACGGGCCTCGAACGGACCTCGAACCTAACCATGAACCAGAAGAAAAGATTAAGAGCGGCCTGGGCCAGGGAATGCTGTACGAGATGGGGGAACCCGTACTCGCCCCGCCCGAACCCGCACCCGGCTTGGGTTTCGCCCCCCGCACCCCCAACGAAGTCTCACCGATAGGGGATCTAGACGATTTTGATATCCCCCTTCAGCCCACCACCAGGAGGTGGTGATGCCCTGGACCCTGCGCATCAACCGCGCCACTCCCTCACAGAACACCCGGGACGCCCAGCACTGGGCCCGGCGCCACAGGGACAAGGGCGTCTGGTGGTGGAGCATCCGGGCCGCTGAGGGCTTCCTGGCCATCCCCCGCGCCGCCACCCCCCGCCGCCTCACCATCGAGCGCCACGCGCGCACCAGGCCCCAGGACGAGGCCAACGTGCACGGCGGCTGCAAGGGCCTGGTGGATGACCTGGTGCAGCTCGGGCTCCTGGTGGACGATTCCCCCAAATGGATTGAGCACGGCACCCCCCGGCACGTTCCCCTGGTCAAGGGCGAGCGGGCCTTCACGATCCTGATCCTCGAAGACATGGAGAAACCCGCATGAACATTCAGCAAATCAAGCTCACCTCGATCCACCTGGACGGTGGAACCCAGTCCCGGGCCGCCCTTGACCCCGCGACGGTGGAGGGCTACGCCGCTGCCATGAGAGAAGGCGCCACCTTCCCGCCCGTGACCGTGTTCCAGGACGGCCCGTACCTCTGGCTTTCGGATGGCTTCCACCGGGTGGCCGCTGCGGGCCAAGTGGGCGCCCAGGAAATCGCCGCCGATCTGCGGACGGGGAATGCACGGGCCGCGCGCCTGCATGGCCTGGGAGCGAACAAACACGGCCTCCGGATGACCACCAGCGACAAGCGCGCCGCCGTCTCCGCCATCCTGGACGATCCGGAATGGTCGGCCTGGTCAGATCGGAAGATTGCCGTGTGGGTGGACGTGTCGCGGCCGTTCGTTGCCAAGATGCGGGCCGAGCGGGTGCCTACCGTAGGCACCCCGGCCGAGGTGCTCCGGCCCTGGATCCCCGAGGAAGGACAGAACGCTGTCGGGTGGATGGACATGGCCGATGGAACCTCCATGGTGGCCTGGGTCGTGCCCGCGGCGCGCCACGAAGGGGAATCCCTGACGTTCTACTGGATCGTGGTCTGTCGGGTTCATGATGGCGACGACGAGGAAGGTGCGCTCTTCACGAAACGTCCGGTCCCCGCGGAAGGGCCTGATGACGCGCGGGACCTGATCGGGGGGTTCCTCCGCCGGGCCGGCTTTCCCCTGGAGGATGCCACATGGACCCATGGCCGCGTATCCGATGCGCCCGACGAGAAGGACGATCTGCTCACCACGATGGACAAGCGGTGGTCCTGGCCGCACGTTGCCTTCCGCTCCAAACAGGAGTGGCGGGAATTCACGCAGTGGTGGAATTTCCCCGGGAGCCAGGTTGCCCAGGAGGGGAAGGCCCAGGAGGAGCGGGACCGGCAAGCATTGCTGAAAAAGTTCCCGGCCGCCCTGGCTCTCCTGGCTGAGGAGGGCACGGCCGCCGACCGAGAGGGCCCGTTGCCGGCCTGGATCAAAACTGGCCCGGCTGGGAACGCTTCATGAGCCGGGAACCCACGATCCCCGGGGCGGACATCTCCCAGGCGGACCGGGGCATGGTCACATTTGCAATTGAGGAAATAAACGCAGATACCCCCGTCCTGATCGTCAAAGGTGAGCGTTCGGAGGTCCTGCCCATACCCCTCTGGGAGATGCACAACCAGTCCTTCGAGGACTACGCACTTAGCAGCCGCACCGGTCCCCGGGTTCCTTGGCGCGACGTACTTGGATGGCAAGAAAAGGCAGGCGGATGGACCAGCCGGCCCCTTGAAAGGGAGAGACGATGACGAAGGCGAAGAAGAAGCCCCGAAAGCAGGTTGGCAAGCCGAGCCGTGAACGCTTTGTTGACGAGTTCATGGTGGATCGGAACGCAACCCAGGCAGCCATCCGCGCGGGGTATTCGCCAAAAACGGCGGGCTCGGCTGGGCACCGGCTGTTGAAAACTGTTGAAATCTTGGCAGAGATCAACAGGCGGGGCTCCGAGCAGTCCCAGCGCCTCCAGATCACCTCCGATCGCATCATGCTGGAACTCGAGCGCCTGGCCCTTCTGGATCCCTTGGACATGTTCAACCCGGATGGGTCCATGAAGGCCCTCGCTGACATCCCCGAGGATGCACGCCGGGCGATAGGCGGGCTGGAGCTGCGCGAGCTTACCCCGCTGGAGACCCCGGCCGGCCCGATCGCTGTCCAGCTCCGCAAGGTCAAGTTCATCGACAAGACCCGTGCTCTCGAGGACCTGGCGAAGATCCTTGGCCTGATGAAGGAAAAGGTTGAGATCACCGGCAAGGATGGGAAGGACCTCTTCTCTCCGGAGACGGCCGCAAAGATGCTGGCCTTCCAGAAGGGCGGGAAATGACCTGGGACCTCCTGCCGTATGTCATCGGCCAGTTCCCGGAATACGACCCGGCCCAGCACCTGGTCATCCTGGCGGAAAAGCTGGAGCGGGTGGCACGCGGGGAATGCAGGCGGCTCATGGTCTTCATGCCACCCCGGCACGGCAAGAGCATGTTGGCATCCCAGTTCTTCCCGGCCTGGTGGATGGGCCTGCACCCGGAAAAATACATCATCGCGGCCAGCCACACTCAGGGCCTCGCTGACGAATTCGGGCGCAAGGTGCGCAACCTCGCCAGCGACCCGCACCACGCTGCCATGTTCCCCGGCTTCGCCCTGGCCCAGGACTCTCAGGCCGCCCACCGCTTCCACACGGCCCAGGGTGGCGTCTATCTGGGGGTGGGCGTCGGGGTGCCCATTGCGGGCCGTGGCGCCCACCTCCTGCTCATTGATGATCCGATCCGGAGCCGGGAGGACGCCGAATCTGAGACCATGCGGAACCGGCTGAAGGAATGGTACCGGGGCGACGCCAGGACCCGGCTTATGCGGGATGGCGCCGTGGTGGTGATTCAGACCCGCTGGCATCAGGACGACCTGGCAGGGTGGCTACTTGCGGAGCACCAGCATGAGGACTGGGAGGTAGTGAACCTTCCGGCCCGGGCCGAACCCGGGGATGCTCTTGGGCGCCCCGAAGGTGCTCCGCTCTGGCCGGACCAGTTTGGAGAGGAGGCCCTAGACTCCATCCGCCTGGCGGTGGGCACCCGGGACTGGAACGCTCTCTATCAGCAGCGCCCCTCCCCGATGGGAGGTGGATTGTTCAAGCTGGCATGGTTCCAACGGTACGGGGCCCCGCCCGCCGAGTTCCGGAAGATCATCCAGTCCTGGGACACCGGCATGAAGGCGGCCGAGGTGAACGATCCCAGCGTCTGCACCACCTGGGGCGAGACCGAGACCGGGTACTACCTCCTGGAGGTGCTGCGCCGCCGGATGGAATACCCGGACCTGCGCAGGATGGCGGAGTCACTGGCCGCGAAGTGGAAGCCACAGTCCGTCCTAGTTGAGGACAAGGCCAGCGGCCAGAGCCTGGTGCAGGACATGAAGGCCCACACCCGCTTGCCAGTGCTGCCCATCGAGCCCAAGGGAGACAAGGTGGTCCGGGCCTCTGCCGTCTCGCCCCTGGTGGAGGCGGGGCGAGTATTCATCCCGCACGTGGCCGAATGGCTCCCAGACTTCGAATCAGAAGTGGCGAGCTTCCCGAACGCCGTCCATGACGACCAGGTAGACTCCATGACCCAGGCACTGTCTTACCTTTCAAGCGGATCCGGCCCCATCAGGATCAACAAAGACTTGCTGAACAGCATGAGGCACCTTCGCCCCACCAGGACATGGATATAGGGGGCGCCCGGGCCCGCGGCGCTGCGCTCCACCAGGTGGCAACGTTGCCACCCCCCGGCCGGCGCCCAGGCCCTCACCCGCGGCGCCCCGGGCCCGCCCAGGCCTCCAGCTCGAGCAGCTGGCCCGCGCGGATCCACCGCGAGGACCTGGCCGGGCGTGCTGACCTGGCCGACCTCTTGCGGCCGCCCCGGCTGGCCCTGGCCGACCACCACGCCCGGCGGGGCAGGCCTGCAGGGGCGCCCGGCGGCGCCCAGGAGGGGAGTAGAATCCTGGCATCCCCCGGAGCCCCCATGTCCCGCCGTCGCGGAATCCCTGGCCTGTCTTTTTCCTGGCGTCGCGCCCTGGGCGTCTCCCAGGCTCAGGCCCGGCTGTCCAGGCAGATCGGAATCCCGCTGTCACGGAGCGGGCGCCAGCGAAAGGTGGGGCGCCTGGTGGGTTGCGCCCTGCCCCTGGCGATGCTCACAGGCGCGGGCGTGGCGCTCTGGCGGTTCCTGGTAGCCTGATCCTCAAGTAATGCAGGGCGTCCCCATGACCATCGAGGAAATCATCGCCGGCCGCGACTTGATCCCATGGAAGGACTTGAGCCGCTGCTTCAAGGCCTCCCCGCGTGGCCTGGGCCTCGCCTTCGTCACCATCCAGGCCTGGCAGACCCAAGGCATGCCCCATGTCCGCGAAGGCCGGTCCCTGCTCTTTTCCTGGCCGGAGGTGTGGGAATGGTACAAGGTCCACTTCCACCGGGGGCAAACCTATCGAACCCCGGACGGCCTGAATTAACAGGGCCGCCCGGGGGATTTTGAGCTCACGAGAATTCCAACCGTCGGATGGGGTCAGGCGACGTCCACATTCAGGCCCAGGGCTTCACCCACCCTTTCAGCCGCCATGCTGGTTTCCAGGTAGACCGTCCACGCGATCCGGGCAAGTTCCGGGCGCCCGGCAGCCACGAGCAGCTCGTGAAGGCTGAGGGTAAGCAGAGAGGCCCTCTCGAGTGAGGTAGTGAGGTCTGCGGAGCCCAAGCCTCCGTCCAAGGGGCTGAGGCGGGCCGTGGTGGGCGGGATTCCCAGGGCGTGAACGGGGGCAACGGCGGGGCGGGTGCTGCGGGTCATGAGATCTCCGATGATGGGCCGGGTGTTTCCGGCAAAGGCTTGGAAATCCGGCGCCAGGTCAAAGCCTGGGCCAGAGGTGAAGGGGCTTCTGTGGTGAGGGGTTCAGGCGCTTCGCGTCAGGCGGCGCCGGGGAAGGTTGAGGGTCGATCGTTCTGGATTAGGGAACGGCGCGGAGATCCCGCTGCGCGAGGGCCAAGGCTTGCTTCCAGGCCCGGCGCAAGGCCTCCAGGGCGGCGCGGCGATCCTCTTGGGCTTCCAGGAAGGCGGCGCACTCCTGGGCGATCTCCAGGACCTCGGGCGGGATCGGTGGCGCCTCCGGGCCCGGGGCAAGGGTGGCAACGTTTCCACCCGGCAAGGTGTCCAGGGCCGCCAGGATCAACCTGTCCACCACCTGCCAGGGCCGAACCTTGCCGGCTGCGGCCGTGGCCTGGACCAGCTCAACGGCACGGGGGGAAAGGCGGAGCTGCACGGGCTTGGCCTCGCGCTCCTCGCCGCGTTCGCTGGCCTTCCCCTTCGGGCGCCCACCTCCTCGCCCCTGGCCTACTCCTGGGTTCTTCGCCACCGCCATGTTGAACACCTCCATACCTCCAGCATCCTCGCGCGCGCGTGAGACGTCAAGAAAGTTTTATTCATTGAATACAACTTTCGATAACATTCATTATGTAACCTTGCTTTTGAAATGATGAATAGAAAATTACGTGAAATGTGATTGAAAAATAAGGGCTTTGCTGACATGCTCCGAGCGTCTCAGCCGTCCTTTGGTTCCTGGAACCTACCTCGGAGCCTCCCATGCGGAAGCGCCTCAAATTGGCCGTGGCCTCCGATGACGTGGCACAGGAGGAACTGCCATTCCCCTGGGTCCACTATCCGGGCCTGTACGGGACCTTCATGGGGTTCTCCCGAGCTCGAGACACAGAGGTATGCCTCTGCGCCTGCACTGCCCCCCATGTCCAGAATTACCTCCAGTTGCGTCAGGCCAGCGCGTGGGATTCGAACGCACTCCCACAGAAGCGCGCTCCCCTGGCCGCCAACCACTTCCCCGCGGCACTCATCCGGCGCTCCCAGGTCGCGGGGTTCGATCCCATGAAGGACCTCACTTTCCATGAGGGCTTGTGTCACCGCTGCAACCTGGCCACTCCATCCATGCGCTGGGAAAACGGGCTGTCCGGAGTCTCCTTCCGTGAACGCTTCGGCTGGTACATCAACCAGACCTACCTCCAGCTGGGGGTGATGTCCTGGGAGATGATCTACCTGCCTGATGTGTGCCCGCCGGACCTACAAGCCCTGATCGACCGCTGCCAAGCCAACCGGCTCCGAATCCAAGCCGCGATCAAGCAGCGCCAGATCGATGAGGGGAACCCCTACATCAGCCACCTGAAAGAAAGGGATCGTCAAGCCACCCGAGACAGGCGAGCCGTCATCCACTACGTCGAGAACCTGGCCCGGGGAGAGTTCGGCTTCCGCAAGGTGGGCGAGGGTTGGGTCTCGGAGACGCTCTTGGCGTCGCTGGTGCGGAAGATCTTCCCCAAGCAGCCCTTGGAGCGCCACTTCCGCCCCGACTGGCTCAGCGGCCTTGAACTGGACGTCTTCTTGCCCATGCTCGCCCTCGCCTTCGAATACCAGGGCCAGCAGCACTTCAGCGCCATATCGGCCTGGGGCGGAGAAGATGCCCTCCGCGACCTGAAGGCGCGCGATCGCAGGAAAGCCCGGGTCTGTGCCTCTCGTGGCGTGGTCCTTGTCCGGATCACCTACAGGGAGCCCCTCACCTCCGCCCATGTCCGGAAACGAATCCGCCTGGCCCGGGCCAGCTCCCCGGCCGGCAGGGCTGCGCCGCGTTGCGCAAAGCCTGCAGTTGCACCCAGGCGCGCACCTCCGCCGGGCCCGGCCGGATCCACCGCGGCGACCACCAGGCGGTAACGTTTCCACCCTGGCAACCCCGGGGCCAGCCCGCGGCCGCCGGCTCCAGCGGCAGCGCCTTGGCCACCCCCTGCCGGCCGCCAAGCTGCCAAAGCCCGGGCCCAGGTCCGCGCGGATCCGCTCCGCCTGGCCGGACGGACAGCTTTTGCCGAAACGAAGCCAAACCTACTCTGGTGCCCCATGGACCGTCACGTCCACGGCCGCGGGCACCGGCACCACGTCGCCCTTGCGCCGGGCCTGGATCCTCTCCAGCTCGTGCATCGTGCGGAAGAAGCTGCGCTCCAGCTGCCCCTCATAGCGCATGAGCCGCTCCATCCATCCCGCATTCAAAGCGGTCACGAAGGAATCGGAGACGTCCACCCGGCCCTTTGAGCCGAAGTCCCTCTGCAGCACCAGCAGCCCTTGCCTTTCCACCCGGCCCGCGCGCTCGAGCCTCCACCAGAGGGATGCAAGGCGATCCACCAGGCGCTCTTCAAGGGCGCCCTCCGGTGACACGGAGGCCTCCAGGCCGGTCCTCAGCTCCTCGAAGGCCTCAAGGTCTTCTCCCAGGACTGGGATGGCTTCCGAGTAGGCGCCGTGCCTGGTGGCATTCTTCGAAGAGGCCGCCTTCCCTTCCGGCGTCTTCGGGCCGGTGGACTTGAGGGCGTTCGCGCGGTTCGATTCTGCCTTGGTCATGGTGGGCCATCCTCCACGGAGGCGCGGGCGAATGGCCCTCGGAGCTCCAACGGTTATTCCAGGGTTGACCACTGATTTCCAAGGGCTTCCAGCGGCAGGTTTTTACCGTCGTTTTACTGTGGCAAGCGAAAGGCCCGGTTTCCCGGGCCTAAGTCGTTTGTTATCTGGTAGCCCCAAGGGGAATCGAACCCCTGTTAACGCCGTGAGAGGGCGCCGTCCTAACCGCTAGACGATGGAGCCACGGTTATGCCGAACTCTGATTCTAGCGCAACCTCCCGGCCGGGGGAAGGGG
>Ga0316217_10006682_pt1 | contig 11306 bp, 10 predicted proteins | sample 1anoAmetaG_FD_203633 | JGI IMG/M metagenome (GOLD analysis project Ga0316217, IMG submission 203633) | Freshwater microbial communities from Trout Bog Lake, Wisconsin, USA - 1anoA | ecosystem: Environmental > Aquatic > Freshwater > Lake > Hypolimnion/Profundal zone | place: USA: Wisconsin... | reverse complement strand
AATGAAGCATTATTATAAGAGTCGGCAAGCATAATGCCAAATTCTCCCTGATAAGAGAATGCTATAAAGCGTAAATTATATGATCGCTGTCTAAATTGATTATTTGTTGCAGCTACGATACCATCTAATGTATATTGTCCGGGAGTACTTCCTTTATTACCAGTAACATCTATTGCTGGCATTGGAATAACATATCCATCAGATATATTTCCATAAGGATATAGCATTAAATATAAATTATAATGTGATCCATCAAATAAATCTGGATTAAACCCAACGCTTAGAACTTGAGCGCCTCTTGGATTACCAATAATTAAGCTTGCTGGATATGATGCAGTACCATTAACTAAAGCTGTAGCTAAAACGCCAGACTTATTATTATTAAATGTTGGCCTATTTATACTTGCAATCGCATCAGTCGTATTAAATAGATTCTTTCCGGCAATACGCACAGCATATTTATTTAAGTCATATTTCTTTTCTTTAATAACAAATGATACTTCTACTGGGCCATAATTGATATGAATAATATCACCAATTCGCACTAATGCAAACTGTGCATCAAATGCATAGCCATCATTAGATGCTGGTGTAAATTCAATAATATCATCTCCAGCATAATAACTGTCTATTGGAGATCCTGTTGTTGATAAGTAAGAACTAGCAATCGTATTTGGAATTATTAATTGGCCATAGCCATCAGAAGTTAATATTGATGAGCTGGAATTTCTAGCAATTCCATTGGCAAAAAGATTTTTAACAGTAGTTTCAACTTCAAAAATATTGCTATCGACATAGTTTGCAAATGCTTGAACATCTTGAATTGTACGAGGGGTATTTTCAAAAGCTGAACTATTAAGATAAATGCCGCTAGCGGTATGTCCATAATTTGATGGAAATGTAGCGCCACCATTAGTTAATATATTTTGAACTGTGCTGCTAATATAATTATCTGCCAATGTATATGGCGGAGGTGACCCATCTGCCCATTGATGAAATGTTAATTCATTATTTATATTATTGAGCATTAAAAATGAATTAACATTATCATTTCCATTATGATCAATTCTATTTACATTGCCAGAAACAGTGGCCGTTCTAAAAACACTATTAAGATAATCTACAGAAGATTCTATAACATCAATGTTAGTTAAATCGTGGCGATAAATAGCTCCAACAAGATGTGGTTCCAGTTTAACTCCACTTACAGAAATCCAATTAGTAACTGTTGTAACGCTTTGAGATAATAAAGAAATATCATTAAATAGATCTTGCGTTCCAAAAGTTAAATTAAGTTTTGATTCTTGAATATTTGCACCATTAGCAATTTGAGCATCATAAATAGGAAAAGTAAGTAAGCCCATACTTGTAAGTGTGGAAAAATTAAAATAACCATCAGGACTAACAAGTACACCAAGTCTCTGAGCAAGAGACATCGTGCCAGAAATACCTGTTCCGACAAATTGTTCAATATTAATGACAGCATCTCTTAAACTATTAACAGCCTCTTCGCCAATGTCATCTAAATTATCATTGACAGGCGGGAGCGACACATCATCATCTAATTGTTCCGGGTAATTACTCATTTAAAGTTGCCCTTTTTGAGAAATATCTGTAACTATCTCTTTAATAGATTGTGTTGGAGGTACAGGATCTGCTGGTAGCGTCATCTGAACAAGAGCTTTACGATGTTCTGTAAAAATTAATATTGATGGAATTAATGTCATAACACTAGCAAAGGCTATATCTCCAACATCTTTATGTAAAGCAAGATATGTTACTGAAATAAGAGCTAAGAGACTAAGCCAGCCTTCTGGTACTTGTAGAAGTTGGTATAAGCCAGAAACACAATTTTTTAGAACTATTAGTAGTTTATTCATTTTTCTTTTACCATCATTAAATCTATTTTCTCATTCATTTTATTAGCAAACTCTATGTTATTATTCAATCTTTCCGTTAAAACGGCTTGATTAATTTCTAACTCAGAAAGTTTTTGCTGCAAATCTTGAGATACATCTACTTCCTTAGTTACCTTTTTATCATGATACTGTATATAGGCAAGAAAAACTGTACTTAATGTTGTAATTACAGTTACTCCCATATGAATGTAGGTAGTTATATCACTCATAAAGCCTCTTCATCGATATGCTCATTTATGCGTAAAATTTAGAATTTAAGGATATACAGATACAATCTGCCAATTAAATATACCATCACTTACCAATTCAATGCATCCATAATTTACATTAATAATATATGGAGATGTACTTCCATCAATTGTATTTACGCCACTTGGTATAATTGTAATGTTTTGAGCGGCAGCATTACCAGTATTATCTTTTATGATAATAAGTCGTCCAGCAATACTACCACTAATTACCCCAATTAGTGGCAAATTAATAGTCATTGGAACGCTAGCTATTCCAAAAAAAACAGCATACCCATCAGATGGGAAAACTGGTGGAATATAAACTGGGCTTAAACTACTATTGTAAATAACTGGAGCTGGAACTATATAGGGATTTGAGGGTCGCCAACTAGTTCCATCATAAGTTAATACTTGACTAACACCAGGCAATAGTGTGCTAATAGGTATATGTTGAAGTGCAACTACTTTAGTATCGGCCGCCGTTCCTCCCAAATCTCCACTTAATGTAATGGTGCCAAAAACAGAAGATGTTGCTTGAGGAATTACAGGATTTAAATCTAAACTAATAGTATATAAAGCTTGTTGTACTGTAGTAGCCCCAAATACTGATGGGCTAAGATCAATTTGATCGGCTTTATGCCTAAAATTAGCGCCATCAACATGTTTTTGAAAATCATATCTAGAAGTAGCTAGTTGCCCTACACCTGGTATAAAATTAGGATCTTGTGGAGTATTTGTCATAATGAACCTTATAGTTATAGTAGTATTTGATGAGTATGACCAAGAACTGTCATAATGACCCCATTAATTATTGGGTGATTATGGCCTTGTGAAACTCCAGTTGTTTGGTTTATTTCAGAAATAGCTGTTATTTTTTCATTTGTCTGAATAGTATGCGTATGAGGTGGTAATCCTGGTGCAAATCCTAAACCAGTATTTAATGTCTGTGGAAAATCAGATGTATCCCTAAAGATTCTAATCTGATATGCAGGATCAGTTTTTCTAATTCTAAATGTCTTCATTGTCTGGCCGCCATCTAAACCAAGAATAGTTTTATTTCTAGTGACATCAGAGACTTCATATCTAAACTCTTCATTTCCAGCCTGATCAAAAAGAACTAAAATATCTCTCATTTTGATTGTAGGTACAGTTAAAGTCCACATATCTTGTGGAAATTCAGACTCCATACCCGCTTCGTACATTTTAAGTCGCTCTACCGTTGGACTAGTTCTAACTAAAATCCTGCCATCAGATCTTCTTGGATTAAAATATTGCTCCATTCCAAAAACAAATTTGGTACCATAACAGAATGGACACCTATCATCAGGATATTCGCTAGAAGCCAAATAACAAGCGCATGTAACTCCTGTTTGAACTCTTTTAATTAAAACAGCAGGTTGACCATCCATTGACAATTTTATTTCTTGCTTTTGAATATTCTGATCTTGCAATGACATGCCACGAACCATATTGAAATTTCCATTAGCATCTATGCATCCCTGTTGGCCACCAATATAACTTCCAACACAAGCTCCACTTAATAAAAGAACGGGGTCTGTTCTGTGATATCCTGCATAGTCATACATCGGGAAAGTAACATTGGCTGCATCCGCTACGCTTAAATCAGTAGATAGATAATCTTGCGTTACTTGATGATATCCATCAATAACTGTATATGGAAAATTAGGATATTCAAAACGAGATTTGCAAGAATATATATTATCCCAATTATTATCTTCTTCTATGGCAACTACTTGAACAAATGGATTATAAGTGCTATAACCATCAAAACCAGAAATGGTGTGAGAAGTAATGGGAGTATTATTGAAGCCACGACCACCTTCTATTCCTGCCGAAGCACTAATAGTTTGTAATGTAAAAAAATCTCCTGGTGCAAAAGCTAATGTTTCCGTAATAGAAAAGCTTAATATTCCATTAGATACAACTGGGCCATTAGCTTGCCATATAGGATAATTTCCATATCCATCTGTAATATTTCCCGGATCTCCATCAAAAGTTTCAAATCTTGCATATCCATCTTCAACAGAAACGCATTTAACTATCCAAGTTGTATTTTTAGCCGGACCAACTAAATTAAGAGAATCAAGGGTACCTTGTCCTACATTATATCCATCTGCAATATAATAATATCCATCTTGCTGTAGAACTAAATGGGCATTTTCTCCTGGAACTGCTGGAGGAACAATAAGATTATTTGCGACAAAATCGATAGCAGAATATCTGATAAGTTCAATTCCAATTTGAACTAACCCAGAGCTAGGAAATCCTTCCACATCCATTAATGGTATAAGTAAATCTGTAGCACTAATATTTATAGCTAGGAGGCTACTAGGATAATATCTTACATTATCATTAGAAATTGGTAAGCTAGAAAGAAAAGTTATAATAGAAGGATCATATTCTACTGGTCTAATACAAAACCAATAATCTTGACCGGGAGTTAAATTTATAATATTGGCGCTTAAAGATTCATCAATAATTATATACTTAATTCCTTCGCTAAAAACACATCTTTCATCTATAGAAAAATAAATATGATAAGCAATTTTGTTATGAAAATCATCTGGATATGCTAGGTGCCAAGATAAATTAATACTATAACCGTCTCCAAGCGAGCTAGTTTTGTTCAATCCGCATAAATGTGGGTTAGTATAATGTACCATAAAATAATGTCAAATTATTTACTATTATCTATGATCTCTTGATATCGGGCGCGCTTTCGATCTAAATAAATAGTAGCATTATCATATAAATAATTCATAATTTTACAAATATTAGGATTTCCAGTATATTGTAACGAGCCCGTGCCACTATCTTTACTTATTTTTTTATGCTGTGTTTTGAGATTACAATTAGTGTATAAAATTGAATGAAAATTATGCAAAAAATCTTTAGTGCCACGAATATGCAATCTTGCTTGTCTAGTTTTGGCATGTAGTGCTAATTTATCAAGTACTATACTGCCATCTCCATCAAAATACCCCCTTAGAAAATGAGAAACTAATTTATGATCCATCAACCAATTAGGTACATCATAAGTTAAAGACTTTCTGTGTCCAATATTAAAACGCCGCAAATCATTAATAAATTGTGGTGCCCATATAGATAAATTATAAGTGACAGTATCTTTATATTTAACATTACGCTTGCTATTTTTTATCAAACGTTTATATAATTTATGATCAGACCCAATAATGGTCTTGATCTTTTCTAAATGTAATATATCGCCCGCTTTTAATGAAATTGAAAGTTCGTTATGTTGTTTATTTTTTGAGTCAATATTGTCATAAATATTTCCGTCAGCCGCAATAAATCCTGCTAAATAAAATGACTCTGGAGTATCATTTGAGAAAAACATATCATTTAATGTATATTTTCTTTTACTATTACGCTCTAAATGATTATCTCTAAAATATTTTTCCATACGCAATTGAGAAATATGCAAATAACTAGCAAGCCTGCGAATTGATTTTAATTCTTTATATTTTAATACTATCTCTTCTTTTGTGAGCGTAATTTTAGTCGTCATGTGTATATCCTATCTTACAAAGATATAACATTATTCCTAGAATGATTAAACTTTTTCTAAAAGAATGGCCTGTAGTTCATCTTGTTCTTTCTTATCTTTCACTTCATGATGCTCTAGGAGATCATCTACATATTCTTCGGCCTCTCCTTCGCCAAATTGTTCAGCAATATACTCTATCTGATTTTGGAACCCCTCCTGCTCGTATGGATTATGTAAATATTCTCCATCGTCAGAACTCTTGGTTGCTTTTTTACCCGTACATTGCTGTAGCCAATGTGTAATTTCATGAGTCCCATAGGAAAAGTCTTTAAAAAAATCTCCATCACACAAGAGCCTATAATTAAAGATAATGACACCATGATCGGTCTTGGCAGATACATCAAGATTACCGAACATCATGGGAATAAAATCAATTTCTTCGATGTCTACCCCATATTCTTCAAACATTCTTTGGACGACTTCATTCTGTTTAAGATATTCTCGCATCTTTTTAAGCATGCGGTTAAGCGACCGATATGGGAGCTTCTTAACCTGAGAAAGTGGGATTTTTTCTTTTTCGGATGGCATAAAGATATGACTAAATATGCGGGCATAAATAATTTTATTTTTTAAGTATTCTTCAATGGAAGACAAAGATTTCAAGAAATGCTGGGCATTAAGTAATTTACGACCATTAAGTTCTAAACAAAATTTTCTTGATGGCATCACAAGAATTAGGCATCAGTAAGTATATGATATTACTTTAGTATATTCGCCTTGCACGAAGGTGTCTCTGGTTCCTAATGGCAGGATTAAGACTAGATGTCATTCCGAATACACCCAGGCCCTTCGGATGCGGACGCAAACTGTTCTTAATGTATTTGAGCTTATCGTAATAATGACCTAGCAATGTTGTATATTGCGTATTCATTAAATCTGAAACTGTTGGCATATTGAAATTGAGACCATTATCAGTCAATTGAAATTCTCGGCCTCTTTCAAGAAGATCCTGAGAACACAAAGCATATAAGGTAGCACCTTCTACCAAAATTTCAAAATACTGATCAACAAAATAGTCTTCATCAAAAGTGAAGAAAGTCGTGTAAGGAACTTGATTGAAATCTGATAAGGCTGTTGCAATGAATGTTGTTAGCATAGATACTGAGAAAATATCACAATCAACATAGGTCGTATTGCCGTATGCATCAGAAGATTTAGCCTTACCTGAGCTATTTAATCTTGCCTTTAAAGACTTCATTATTTTATTAATATTCTTGGTCGCACACTCTGAGTAATGGAAACCTGGATCATCTCCAAGATGTACCTTACCATCAGTATTTATAGCTGGCACTTGAGTATGATTAACTATAAAATTAAATGAAGTTTCTACCCTAAATCCATTAATATATCCAATCCATGTATCACTAAAAACACCATAAGGTCCATTATAAGGAACCGTAAAAATAAATGAATATTTGCCCGGAGCAATCTGATGTATTCCAACTGATGTCGGAGCTAGTAGCACTAAGCCGCTTGGCTGAACTATAGAAATTGTTGGGAAGCTGTCAGTATTGATGGGACAGCCATTCTGGTCCTTAAATTCTACAGTTAAATTAACCTGATCTGTAACGTCAAGAACTTCGCCTCTCTCTTTGATTGGACTCATTTTCCTCCATGATGATGTGGATATTGATATGAACCAACCGTTGTTCCATAATTTCCAAATGGAGCATTAACGGCAATTTGATAAAGTGCGGTATTTGTATAAAGTGTTGTCGGGTTAATATAAGAAATATCAACTAGATAGCTACCAACAGCCGTGGCTCCAACCGGCAAAACAAATTGATAATAATAAAGTCCAACATCTAATTTTGTCATAATTGTTGGGTAACCTTCCGCTAATGTTAAATCTGGAAAAACCAGTCTAGTTATAACTGGAATACCCTCATATCCATCAACATATCCATCAACATAACTATCCGCTCTTTCACCATATCCATCTAAGACTTCTAGAAATATAGTGGCAGTTTGTCCTGGAAAATAAGATAAAGTTTGTAGCATATATCAATGTTATAATATTGATTTGTTTATTTGCGATTGATAATTTTTAACTTTGATGGTCTTGGTGCAATTGGATTAATTGGCAAATTTAATTGGCTTCCAGATTTAGTAATTGATAAATCTGGAGTACATGCTGGTGCTGGTGGAATAACCGGTTGAGGTGGCGGAGTTTCTATTATAGCTATTGGCTGAATAGGATACGCAAGCTGCATATACGATTTATTAATTGGATTAGATACCGGACAAAATGGAGGTGGGGTTGGAGGAGGACACGGTTTATGGACCTCTTCTATTGGCTCTGGGACTATTGGTATAGCTATTTCAATTGAGTCAGATATGGTTTTATTTGGATTTGTTATTTTCTTATCTGCCAAGTAATTAAATAAAAAAGCCTCATCAATTTGAGATGTGCCAATAATAGTACTGGCTGCTATTGTTAATTCAGAAGCACTTGCATTAATAGCTGATGATCCATTAATTGTAGAACTTAAATATGTTTGTGCTAAATTTTGTTTTATAATTAATAGAAATGAACCAAGACCACCAGCCATATTAACTCCTTCTTATAATGTAAGAATAGTTATATCCAATAGTGCTTAAATATACAAGTAACTGTAACTGCACCAGAAGCTGGAGGCCCATTAATGGATCTTGATATAAGTGCTACCCATTCACCAGGATTAATTACTATTGGTGAATGTTGTAAATCAACATTTATTGGAGCTATATTGCCTAAAACTCCAGCTGCGGCAGAAGCTACATAATTATCTATACCTAATGGTAATATTTTAGGAAATTTTGTTGTTGCGGAAGTAAATGAAGATGATTGCGTTGTAGCCAAAGATACTGATGTTGCTCCAAAAGCTACTGAATATAAATTAGTCCATATAGTAGCTGAAAGGGCGGAGCTAACTGCACTATGAATTTGAACTCCAGTAATTATAAGAGTTCTTGGTGTTTGCGTTGTGCTTCCAATTGGATTTTGATAAGCAAAAATTATACCATCAGTATTAAGTCCAGCTGGAACTGTTACTGAAGCTATACCTCCAAGACCAGTTATATTTGCAGTAGTATTACTTAGTATAGCTGGAGATATTGAAATATTATTTGTATAATTAGTTAAAGTATTTTGCGTTCCACCAGGAAGACCTTGATAAGCCATCCCATAAGCTGATTGTATATGTGGATATGGCATACCAAGCTGCAAATCTTCTTGATCTACTCTAACGGATCCGACTTGTAATTGTAATTGTGTTCCAGCTCCTACGGCTCCAATATTGCGTTGTTGAATGCATAATGGCAAAGCATTCGTAATAAATGGAGTTGGATTGCTAACAGGCGTATTAATAGTTGCCCCTAACATTTCCGTATATCCATTTATAGACCCTGAAGCTGCAATATAGCCATCAATCCAAAAATCTACTCTATATTGTGTAATATTTATTCCAAGCCTATAGCTTTCTCCATTAGCTAAAGTATAATTCATTGCAGTTATACCTGAACCAGTTACAGTTTCTGTGCCATTGTAATTTACAACTCCAAAAATGCCGCTAGAATTTAACCTAAAATATACTCCATCTGATGGGGCAGAAGATTGCGTTCCAACAAAAAGTCCCAATTCAACTACTTGATTGGCTAATGGAGTAGAATTTAAATTAACTGTCGTCTCAACATATAGAGATGCATTAGACATCATTTTGAAATAACGCCAAGTTTGCATAGAGACGCCAGTACCAGTAGTTGTAGTATTGCTATTATTAAGGTATAAATATCCGCCACTTTGTGTGGCAGTCATAGTAGAAGATACATACTTCCAAAAATCAGTATCTTGACTGGTACTAGTAAATTGATAATCAAATAATGGTGTCGTTGATCCTACTTTTAATCTATAATTATCGCTAACCTTTAATGATCTCATAAAACGAGATCCAGTAATAGTGCCTGGATCATTTTCAGTTACGAGGGATGCAAATCCGGCCTGAGCAGAGGCTAATGGAGTGTTAACCTGTAATTGATTATTTGCATTAACTTCTGCTACATTTCCAGTTGTTGATCCTTGAACTCTAAATCCAGTCATAATATCTCCTTAGATCCAATAGTGTTTAATGCCGCAAGTGATTGTTATAGCACCAGATGCTGGCGGACCAACGAGACATCTTGATATAATTTCGACAACTTCACCTGGATTTACAACAATTGGTGATTGACTAAAATCTGCAACTATTGGGGATGGATTTCCTAATGTTCCAACTGGGGCAGTAGCTATATATGTATCTATACCTAATGGCAATATTTTAGGACTCTTAGTTGATGCTGTGACAAATGAAGCAGTTTCTGCTGTCGCAAGAGATACCGAAGTCCCACCGAATGCTAATGAATATAAATAACTTGATGCTGTAGCTGCCATAATTGTAGTAACTACACTCTGAATATTTACAGAAGTTATTACAAGTGTTCTTGGGGTTTGAGAAATACTTCCAGCAGGATTTGTAAATGCAAAAATTATTCCATCAGTATTAATGGCTAAAGTTACTGTAGCAATTGCTAATCCACCAAGTGAAGTTATATTTGCTGTAGTATTATTTAATACAGTTGCTGCAGGAGCTACGTTATATGTATAATTTGATAAATTTCCTTGAGTTCCACCAGGAAGACCTTGATAAGCCATTCCATAAGCTGACTGTATATGCGAAAATGGTATTCCAAGTTGTAAATCATTTTGTTCAACACGAACAGATCCTACCTTAAGCATCATTTGCGGTGCTCCACCTACTGCACCAGAATTTCGTTGCTGTAAGCATAATGGAAGGGCAGCAAATGCAAATGGTTGAGTATTGCCTGGCGGAATATTAATGACAGCAGCAAGTGTACCGCCAGCTCCACCAAGCCAAAACTCAACTTTATATTGAGTAATGTTTATTCCAATTTGATATGATTGTCCTGCCGATAATACTTGCATTAATGGCCCAGTTACAGTTTCTGTACCAGAATTATTTATAACTCCAAAAAGTCCATTAGAATTTAATCTGAAATATACCCCATCTACTGGGGCAGTAGTCTGAGTTCCAACAAAAAGTCCTAATTCAGCAATTTGATTAGCCAATATATAGGCAGATAAATTAATTGTCATTTCAACATATAAAGAGGCATTAGACATTATCTTAAAATAACGCCATGTCTGCATAGAAACGCCAGAGCCTGTAGCTGCAGTAGATGCAGTATTAAGAATTAAAAATCCACCTGATTGTGATGCAGTCATAGTGGAAGATACATATTTCCAAAAATCAGTATCTTGAGCTGCAGCATTAAACTGATAATCAAATAATGGTGTAGCCATACCACATTGAAGACGATATTCATTACTACATTTAACTTGCCTCATTGTACGATAGCCTGTAACTGTTCCAGGATCTAATTCAGACGTAAAAGATACAAATCCAGCTTGAGTAGAAGTTAATGGAGTGTTAACCTGTAATTGATTGTTTGCATTAACTTCTGCCACATTGCCAGATGTTGCTCCTTGAATACGAAGTGAATTTCCCATTATATCTCCATTAAATCCAATAG
>Ga0316217_10006681_pt1 | contig 11307 bp, 8 predicted proteins | sample 1anoAmetaG_FD_203633 | JGI IMG/M metagenome (GOLD analysis project Ga0316217, IMG submission 203633) | Freshwater microbial communities from Trout Bog Lake, Wisconsin, USA - 1anoA | ecosystem: Environmental > Aquatic > Freshwater > Lake > Hypolimnion/Profundal zone | place: USA: Wisconsin... | reverse complement strand
AAGTAATCAACGGATGTGATCTTGCGGGCCTCCAGCAGAGCGCCCAGGTCGCGCACATCGGCGTGGATAATCTCGACATTGGGAAGATTGGAAAACCGTTCGCGCAGGATGCGGGCGAAGTCCGCATCCCGCTCGATGGCCAGAAACGTGGTATGCGGCTTGAGTCGGCGAATCACCTGATTGGTGATCGGGCCGGTGCCGGCGCCGAGTTCCACGATGACCTTGGCTTTATCAAAATCAACCCGCTGGATGGTCGCCTTTGACAAGGCCTTTGATGATGGCCAGATCGACGCGATCTTGATGCCATGGCGCAGAAATTTCGACATAAACAACAAATTGGGGTGTAGCGCTTGGCGCAGGGTTGGGGCCATGATTCATCCTTTTTTGAGCTGGCGGTACTATACGCCAAGCCGAAGCCCAGCGATAGTCATAGATGGCAGGCAAACCCGCGGCCTGAGTCGGTGGATGCCGCACGTTCTTTTGCGAATAATAGGCGTGGCCGCGGCTCAGCTGATCGGCGGCTTCACCCTGAACACGGAGTCTCACGATGGCATCCTGGAACATCAAACAAGCCCGCCCGGGCGATGCCGCGGCCATGATGGCGATCATCGCCGCCTGTCGCGACGATATGGCCGCACGAGGCATCAAGCAGTGGCACAATGAGTATCCCAATTTGCAGGTCGTCCAGCAGGACGTCGCCGCCCAAACCCTCTACATCCTGCACGACCCCGCCGGCCTGGTAGTCGGTGGCGCTGTCCTCGATAAGCACCAGGCCGAAGCCTACCGAACCATCCCCTGGACCGGCGGATTCGACCAACACGTCCTCTGCGTCCACCGCCTGGCCATCAGCCCACCCCACCAGCGCCAAGGCTTGGCCCGCCAACTCATGGCCTTCGCCGAAGACCTCGCCCGTCAACGCGCCTGCAGCGCCATCCGTCTCGACACCTCCAGTGCCAACCCCGCCTCCCTGGCCATGTACCAAAACCTCGGCTACCAACCCCGCGGCAGCGTCCATTTTCCCCCCCGCCAGCAGCCGTTCATCTGCCTGGAAAAACTCCTGAAATAAGCCCCCACCGTCCCCCTTCGCCGCGACGTCGCTCCGTCGCTTCGTCGAACCCTTTATTTGACACCCTTTATTTGGCAAGCTTGGAACCAACCCTCACCCGCGTTATGCTTTCCCCACTATGAGCAATAATTTCCAAGCCCCCAAGGGCACTCGTGATTTTTACCCCGACGCCATGGCCGTTCGACGTTACATCGAAGATACCTGGCGCAGCGTCTCGGTGCGCCATGGCTTTGTCGAAGTCGACGGCCCCACCTTCGAGACCCTCGACCTCTACCGCGTCAAAAGCGGCGACGAAATCGTCTCCCAGCTCTTCCACTTCCAAGACCGCGGCGAGCGCGAACTGGCCCTCCGCCCCGAGTTCACGCCGACCTTGGCCCGCATGATCGCCGCCAAAGCCAACAGCCTGCCGCGCCCCGTCAAGTGGTTCTCCATCCCCCGCTGCTACCGCGCCGAGGCCCCGCAAAAAGGCCGCCTCCGCGAGTTTATCCAATGGAACGTCGACATCGTCGGCGACGCCTCGCCCAACGCCGACCAGGAATGCCTGGCCCTCTGCATCGATGCCCTCCGTGAGTTTGGCCTCACGGAAAAAGACATCCGCATCGGCTGGAATCACCGCGGCTTCATGAATCAGGCCCTCCTGACCTTCATGTCCCCCGAACGCGTGGCCACCGGCTACGAGATTCTCGACAAGCTCTACAAACTTCCGAGCGTTGAAGAGCGTCTGGCGCTCTATCAAGAAAAACACTGCTCGCCCGAAGAGGCCCGTACCTTCGAGACCCTCGCCACCACCGGCCTGCCCACCCCCGACGAACGCCCCGGCGACGCGGTGGCGTTCCTACCGCCCGAGGTCCGCATTGCCATCCAGGGCTTCAGCAACCTCCTGGTCCACGCCGGCCTGGGGAACTTTGCCCAGTGGGATGTCGGCGTCGTCCGCGGCCTGGCTTATTACACGGGCTTTGTCTTTGAGGTCTTTGACCGCGTCGGCGCCAATCGCGCCGTTGCCGGCGGCGGCCGGTACGACAACCTCATCGAACTCTTCGGCGGACCGTCGCTCCCCGCCATCGGCTTTGGCATGGGCGACGTCGTGCTGGAAATCCTCCTGCGTGAGAAGGGCAAACTTCCCGCCCATCTCATGCCGCGGCCGGCGGTGTTCGTGATCAACGCCATGGAAAGCAATGTCGAAGCCGTCAAGCTGCTGGCCGCACTCCGCGAATCGCAATGGGACCCCGCGCACAAGGCCATCATTCGTCCCGGCCTCCACGCCCTCACCAGCTATAAGGCTACGAGAAACATCGGGAAACTGCTTCAGGACGCCTCGGCCAGCGGCGCTCGTTTTGCCCTCATACTTGCCCCCGCCGAGCTCGCCCGCGGCGTCGTTAAACTCAAGGACCTGGCCACCCGCCAGGAAGGCGAAGTACCCACGGGCCTCGTCGTCGAACGCATCCACCAACTCCTCCGCGGCGGCCCCGTCAATGCCGGCGGCCCGACCGATGCCGGCGTCACCATTACCATCTCCACCTCCCGCGCCCCCATGCCCCAGGGAAACGACGCCCTGCGCCTCTTGCTCGAGGCCCGCAAGGTCCTCCCCCAGAATACCCCCATGCCTGAAATCAGCGTCGGCCGCGTCTCGGCCATCCACGGCTCGCAGATCACCGGAACCTGGCTGGCCGAGGTGATGTCCAATCCTGAATTCCGCCGCTTCCTTACGGGCGTGGCCTGGTCGGCCAACCGCCACGTGATGGAGCACGGCGATGAGCTCGGCGATTTCGGGCTAGGGCCGCAGAACCGCAGATAAGCACCGTGGAGAAGGAGATCGTGGATGGGACCGCGAACCAAGCCTGCCTTGCATTACGAAGCCGCTTTCGAAGATTACCTCCGTCGCAAGGGCCTGCCCTATATTGCCGTCGACGAAGCCAAGAAAGCCCTCTTCGCCGGCGCCAAACTCAAGAGCTTCGACTTCGTCGTCTATCGCCCCACGGGCAAGAACCTGCTCGTCGACGTCAAAGGCCGCCTCTGCCGCCCCGCCAAAACCACTGGCAAATCTGTCACGCTGCAAAACTGGACCACCCGCGAAGACATCGACGACCTGCGGCAATGGCAGGAGATCTTCGGCGACGGCTTTAACTCTATGTTTTTGTTTATGTATCACTGGCCCGCCAACCCCGAAACCGCCCCCTTCCAGGACTTGTTTTCCTTTCAGGAACGCTGGTACTCCACGTTAGCCATCAGCGTAGCCGACTACCGCGAATTTATGCGCAACCGCTCGGAAGCATGGGGTACGGTACACATGCCAACGGCGGAATTTCGCCGCCTTGCCAAACCATTCGAAGAATGGCTATAAATGTTTTATTGGCTAGATTTTCTGGCCGACCAAGACCATGCTCGCCCACAGGTATTGGAAACGGCCCACGCCCGAAAACCCAACAACGCGAAAACCGTTATCGGAAAAAAGCTTCGAGAGGGTTTTCCGGCTCCAAAACTTGACGTGACCGCCATGCCACAGCGGGTCGTGGTGCTTGTCCCAATGATCGAAGATCGACAGGGCCAGATTCTTCAGGTAGCCGTGATAGGGCGTCGTCGCGATCAGGTAGCCACCCGGCCGCAATACGCCGCTGGCATAAACGGGCAATAAATGGGGAGAAAAGAGATGCTCCACCACTTCCGTGGAAATCACCGCGTCAAACGCTGATTCCGTCGCCAAGAGCTCGGCCGGGTTGTCCTGCACGCCAAAGTTGTAGAAGTTGATGCCCGGATGAGTTGCCCGGCTGATCTCCACCCCGCTCTTGTCGTATTCGACCCCCACCACGTCATAGCCCGCGGCCTTCAATCGTCCGCAGACGGCCCCATTGCCGGCCCCAAGATCCAGCACTCTCTTGGCGTTCAACTGCTTCAAGAGCGAGAATATTTTTGGTACCAGGTATGCACCCGAGGGGTCGGCCTGGGCGGTTGACCAACCATAGTTTTCTGCAACATTGGTATTCATTCGTTGGGCCCTTCCACGAGTTGGGGTATTCCGATTCAAACGCCTCGGGCTAACCGGTAAGACATTTCCCGATGCGTGTGAAACCAATTATATATTGTCGCCAGCTATGCGTATCTGAATGATAGCCTCTCGAGGGCCTGCGTCAACCTGAGGTCGCAGATGGCCCTGGCAGACTGGCAGACTGGCAGACCGCCCCCATCTTGGCGCAACGGCCGCCCGGCAGTCGGTAGGCTTCAACCGCCAGACTTCTCGGCAAGCACGGGCGCTACGTTTCGGCGAGCCAGGAACTTCTGCACTCCGCGGGACGCAAACTGCAACGCCGTCGCCGCGACCAGCACTGCACTAAAAAGAGCCGCGATGCGCAGCGGAAACGGCAGGTTCTTCAGCGGTTTGCAGTATTGAAAGTAGTCCTGGGTAATGTAGATTTCCAGCGTCAGACCACCTAGGAAAGCCACAATCCCAGCCCAAAAAGGCCGGCGGTTCAGATACGCCAGGAGGTCGGCTGACGCGCTCCACCGCAGCAAAACATAAATCGTGGGGTACATCAGGAAAAACAGCAGCACCCCGGCCGGCATCGGAAGATACGATTTTTTCAGCAAAAACTTGGTGCCAAAATACAACGCCATCATCAGCAGTGCCCACAACGTCTCTCGCCAGAAGCGGGTCTTCTTGAGGTGTTCCGTGAAGTGGGCCAATAACACGCCGAACATCGCGTATTGAAACCCCTCGGAAAGCCAAAACCCAAAAGGCAGCGAACCGGCCTCAAAAACCTGGTCCACATTGCTGCTCTTGAGCCAGTAATAACCAAACGGCACGTACGCCAGCAGAATCGCCCCAATCGGCCACCAAACCGAACGCCGGGCGACCACCCAGATAAAAAAGTAGAAGAGCAAAATCCAGGTTACATATAAATATGGCGAAGGGTATATCAGCTTCGTGAAATAGTGAATCACCAGCCACGCCGGCGTCAGGGCACCCTCATAACCGGCGTGAGATGAAGGGTCCCCGCCAAGATAGTGCGATAAAACTTTCCCGAGCGTCCAGGGGCCCTCGGATTCAGGGATGTGGTTCCATTCGCCGCCCAGAATGAGAACGAACACAATGGCCCCTAAGGTCACCGCTGGATATAGACGTGAAATACGTCGTCGATAATAGCTCCGCAGCCCCAGCGGTTTGCTGCGCAGGCTTAACGCCGCGCCAAACCCCGACATGGCGTAGAAAATGGAATTCCCCATGTGCCCATCGACTCCGAAGACTGGGTTTGGATACCAGCTCTTGAGATGCGAATTGGTGATGAGGATGGCGGCGAGGATAAATAGAAGGTGAGTGTTGCGCATGAGTGCTTCCTGCACGACTCGGAACATTTTTGTGATTGTGAACGCACCAGTTGAAGCCACCAGTATACTTCAGAGCAGGGGCAAGCACGAAATGCCGCGACACTGCGGTGGCGGTTCCCTTTGATTACTTGCCCCTGGTCCGGCACAGATGCATTTCCCCATGCCTTTCGGTTATGATCCAGCCTGCTGGAAAAACCCTGACGGCACGGCTCGCCCTGAGCATCGCAACCCTCGCGCAGAATCGGTTATACTTATCTTCTCTGTGCGCCATTTTTCTCTCTGTGCTTAGCCGTTGCGTCAATCGCCCCGGATCAAAGTGTGGCATCTTAGTGTGGCATCTTAGCATGTGAGACCCCATGGCTTTTGAACGCCCGACATTCCACGAATCCTGGTACCGCGTCGCCGACCTCCATCCCCGGCTGCGCTCGACCGTCCAGATCTCCCGCCAGCATTTCCGCGGGCAAACCTGGCACGTCGTCCAAGACCACACCAACAACGCCTTCTTTCGCCTCAGCGAACCGGCCTACCGCTTCATAGGGCTCCTCGACGGCAAACAATCCGTCGGCCAAGCCTGGAAAACCTGTGCCGAACAGCTCGGCGACGATGCCCCCACCCAAGGCGAGGCCATCCAACTTCTCGGCCAGCTCTACACCAGCAATCTCCTCCAGGGCGAAGTCGCCGCCGATACCCACGGCCTGTTCAACCGCTACAAAAAACGCAAACAACGCGAAGTCCAAAACTACCTCATGAACCTGCTGTTTGTCCGCATCCCCATCCTCGACCCCGACGCCTTCCTCGACCGCTGGATGACCCTCGTCGGCTGGATCTTCAGCTGGGCCGGCCTGATCGTCTGGACCATCCTCATCTCCATGGGCCTCTACTCGATCTCCCAAGTCCACAACGGCTGGGGCAAACTCGTCAGCGCCAGCGACTCGGTCCTTAAACCCGACAACCTCATCATGCTCTACATCGGCTTTGCCCTCATCAAAGCCTGCCACGAGTTCGGACACGCCATCTCCTGTAAAAAATTCGGCAAGCAGTCCGGCGTCGGTGGCGAAGTCCATGTCATGGGCATCATGTTCCTGGTCTTCAGCCCGGTGCCCTACGTCGACGCCTCGAGTTCCTGGGCCCTCCGCAGCAAATGGCAGCGTGCCATTGTCGGCTTCGCCGGCATGTGGGTCGAACTGGCCATCGCCTCCATCGCCGCCATGGTCTGGGCCAACTCCGGCGACAAAACCCCCATCCACGCTTTCGCCTACAACATCATGTTCGTCGCCAGCTTCTCCACCCTCGTCTTTAACGCCAACCCCCTCCTCCGCTACGACGGCTACTACATCCTTTCCGACCTCGTCGAAATCCCCAACCTCGCCCAGCGCGGCAAAGAATTCATCTACTACCTCGTCAAACGCTACATCTGGGGCGTCAAACAGGCCCGCAACCCCGCCCACTCCTTCAGCGAGCAATTCTGGCTTTTCTTCTACGCCATCGCCTCCTTCATCATGCGCATCATCGTCAGCTTCGGCATCGTCTTCTACCTCGCCCGCGTCCTCAAAGGCGCTCTCATCATCCTCGCCGCCGCCATGGCGGTCGCCGCCGTCGTCACCTGGGTCCTCGTCCCCATCGGCAAATTCATCCACTACCTCGCCACCAACCCCGAACTCACCCGCGTCCGCACCCGCGCCGTCTGCACCACCGTCTTTGGCATCGCCGCCATCCTCTTCTGCGTCGGCGCCATCCCTGTCCCCGATCGCAAAAGCGCCCAAGGCGTCGTCGAACCCGTCCACATGGCCGAGCTCCACGCCCAGGAGGACGGCCTGGTCACAAACGTCATTCCCATGGCAGGTCAGAAATCTTTCGGCATGCCCATAGTCGCCGCCGATACCCTGCTGGTCCAAAGCGAAAACCAGCAACTCGTGTGCGACCAAACCCAGGACCAGGCCGAGCAACGCCGCGCCGAGGTCCAACGCAATCAAGCCCTCTCCAAAGATCAGCACGCCGAAGCCAAAATCTACGACGATCTGGCCACCAACTTCTCCGAGCAGGCCCAGCACGTCTCGGAAAAAATCGACCGCCTGGCTCTCAAGACCCCTCAGGCCGGCCTCCTCGTGGCCCCCAAGCTTGAGCTCGCCCAAGGCGCCTACCTCCATCGTGGCGACAAAATCGGCATCGTCGCCGATCTCAACGACCTCCTCATCCGCGTCGTCGCCCCCAATGAAATCGCCGGCCCACTCAATAGCGAAGCCCGCCAACAAGTCCAAATCCGCGTCGAAGGCCGACCCGATATCCTCCTCACCGGCACCATCGTCCAAGTCTCACCGGCTGGGCAAAACCAACTTCCCTCCCGCGCCCTGGGCTACCAGGCCGCCGGCCAAACCCAAACCACCAACGACGACCGCCAGGGGCTCAAGACCACCGAGCCCTTCTTCGAAATCCAAATCAAGCACCTCCAATTCGACAAAGACTCCCCCGTCAACCAACTCCTCCCTGGCCAACGCGTGATGGTCCGTTTCGAAATGCGAAAGAGTAAACCCCTGGCCGTCCAAGGCTGGACCAAGCTCCTGCAGATGATCCAGAAACGCTTCCAGGGGTAAAAACGCTTAAGCCTTTGCACTTTTAACTTCTGAACTTTTGAACTTCGGCGCAACATGACCCAATCCTTCCCCCAGGAAATGCCCAGCATCCCCGCGGCCCCGCCGTCCGACGCCCCCGCGCGCATCCCCTCCATGACCTGGCGCACCCTCGCCAACCAGCAACCCACCCAGGAACTCCCCAAGGGCCTCGACGCCATCTGGGACACCGCCAGCGGTCTGACCCGCCGCCTCTTCCACCGCCGCGACCACTACCTCGCCGAAGCCCAAAAGGTCGTCGCCCTCGAAGGTCAATACAAAGACCTCACCGAAGGCAAGCTCAAAGAAGCCACCCTGGCGATGCGCGAAATCTTCCGCACCTCCAAAGAAACCCCCGAGCAAGTCCTCGCCGCCGTCGCTCTCGTCCGCGAAGTCGCCTGGCGCGTCCGCGGCGAAAAACCCTACCCCGTCCAAGTCGCCGGCGCCCTGGCCCTCTATGACGGCTGCACCGCCGAAATGGCCACCGGCGAAGGCAAAACCCTCACCGCCACCATGCCCGCCACCCTCGCCGGATGGCGCGGCCGCGGCTGCCACATCATCACCGTCAACGACTATCTCGCCAAACGCGACGCCGAAACCATGGGCAAAATCTACGCCTTCTGCGGCCTCTCCACCGGATACATCCAGGGCGAAACCAAACCCCTCGAACGCCGCGCCGCCTACCTCTGCGACATCACCTACTGCACCAACAAAGAAGTCTGCGCCGACTTCTCCCGCGACCGCCTCACCCTCGGCCGCCTCCGCGACCTGCCCTCCGCTCTCCTCCAAAAAATCCTCCACAACGCCGGCACCGACCGCCTCGTCATGCGCGGCCTCCACTACGCCATCGTCGACGAAGCCGACTCCGTCCTCATCGATGAAGCCGTCACCCCCCTCATCATCTCCGGCGACGCCCCCAACACCGAGCAAGTCGCCGCCTACCAGCAGGCCGCCAACCTCGCCAAAGAGTTCCGCCCCTTCCTCGACTACACCGTCAACGCCCGCTACCGCGAAATCGAACTCACCGACGAAGGCTACGAACGCATGCTCACCCTCACCGAACCCTTGGGCGGCATCTGGGCCGGCGCCCGCCGCGCCGAAGAACTCATCATCCAGGCCCTCGTCTCCCGCGAATTCTACCTCCTGGGCAAACAATACATCGTCGACCACACCCGCGGCCAAAAAGAAGGCGAATCCAAAATCGTCATCGTTGACGAATTCACCGGTCGACTCATGCCCGACCGCACCTGGCGCGATGGCCTCCACCAAGCCGTCGAAGCCAAGGAAACCATCCCCGTCAACCCCCCCAAAGACACCTTCTCCCGCATCTCCTTCCAGCGCTTCTTCCGCTTCTATGCCAAGCTCTCCGGCATGACCGGCACCGGCGCCGAATCCACCCGCGAACTCTGGCAAATCTACCACATGCCCGTCATGGTCATCCCCACCCACCGCCCCTGCATCCGCCAACACATGCCCGACCGCGTCTTCGCCACCGAAGACGCCAAGTGGACCGCCATCGTCCACGAAATCCAGCGCATCCACGCCACCGGCCGCCCCATCCTGATCGGCACGCGCTCGGTGCGTAACAGCGAACGCCTCAGCGAAATGCTCCACACCGTCGGCCTCGAGCACCAGGTGTTAAACGCCGTCCGCCACGCCGAAGAAGCCGCCATCGTCGCCGCCGCCGGCGTCGCCGGCAAAATCACCGTCGCCACCAACATGGCCGGCCGCGGCACCGACATCAAACTCGGCCGCGGCGTCGCCGAACTCGGCGGCCTGCACGTCATCGCCACCGAACGCCACGAAGCCCTACGCGTCGACCGCCAACTCTTCGGCCGCGCCGCCCGCCAAGGCGACCCCGGCTCCGCCCAAGCCTTCGTCTCCCTCCAGGACGAACTATTGATGCGCTACGCCCCCCGCCTCTCCGCCCTCCTCCGCCGCCGCTACGGCCTCACCGACCAGGAAATCTCCAACCCCCTGACCCGCAAAGTCTTCACCCTCGCCCAGCAGCGTTCCCAACGCACCGCCCTCTCCCAACGCAAAAACGTCCTCCGCTCCGACGACTGGCTCGACGAATCCCTAGGCTTCGCCGGCTCCGAACGCTAGGTCCGGAGGACCGTCATAACATTAGCTCGGCCCGTAAGGGCCGAGGATACATACAAACACGTCATGAGAGCCCCGGAGGGGCGACACCCGATCGGTGTCGCCTCCGACCTCGACCAATCGTGTTGGGAGACCCATGAAAAAGACCCGTTGGGCGTGTTTGATCCTGCTCCTGGCATGCGTGGCCCTGTGGGCGCTGAGCTATTCTTACATCCCCATCGTCATTATCAACACCGGCAAGTCCCAGCTAATCCTGGGTGTCGAAGCCGGTTTAATGTGCGAGATTTATTTGCCCCCGATGATACCCCCCGTCGTGTCCCCACCGAGTTGCCACATGCAATGTCGACCAGCCCGTCCCGGTCGCTCGCTCTCTTTCCATCTCCTCGACGGAGATCTCCTCGGCTTCACCCTCTCACTTCGCGCGAGTTTCATCCCCCTCTGGTTTCCCACCCTCGTCCTTGGCGCGGCGTCGTTATACGTCTGGCTCAAGAAACCCAAGCAATCGCGAGGTTTTCCAGTGGAAACTCATAACTCCCTACCTCTCGCATAACTCGCAGGCCCCGCTTTTCTCACTTCGTCTTCTCCGTGGCTCTACGTGATGCATCCCCGTCGTCGTGCCGTCGTGTCGTCGTGGTTATAATCCCTCATCCGCCTCGTATACCGTGTCGTACCCCAAACTCAGGAGCCCCCATGAAAACCATCACCCTCGGCAAAACCAACCTCACCGTCCCCCAACTCGCCCTCGGTTGCCTCCCCATCCAACGCACCCCCACCGACCAAGCCGTCCGCATCCTCCGCCACGCCTACGACCACGGCATCCGCTTCTTCGACACCGCCAACATGTACTCCGACAGCGAATCCAAAATCGGCCAAGCCCTCTGCGACGTCCGCTCCCACATCGTCCTGGCCACCAAAACCATGGCCCCCGAAGCCAAAACCGCCCGCGCCCATCTCGAACAAAGTCTCAAAGCCCTCCGCACCGACTACCTCGACATCGTCCAACTCCACAACCCCGACAAACTCCCCGACCCCAACGACGCCAACTCCCCCTACGCCGCCCTCCTCACCGCCCAACGCCAGGGCCTCGTCCGTCACATCGGCATCACCAACCACCGCGCCCCCCTCGCCGCCGACGCCATCCGCTCCGGCCTCTTCGCCACCCTCCAATTCCCCCTCAGCTACATCTCCTCCCCCCAAGACCTCGCCCTCCGC
>Ga0316217_10006680_pt1 | contig 11307 bp, 9 predicted proteins | sample 1anoAmetaG_FD_203633 | JGI IMG/M metagenome (GOLD analysis project Ga0316217, IMG submission 203633) | Freshwater microbial communities from Trout Bog Lake, Wisconsin, USA - 1anoA | ecosystem: Environmental > Aquatic > Freshwater > Lake > Hypolimnion/Profundal zone | place: USA: Wisconsin... | reverse complement strand
TGCGCCACGATCCGTTCGCGAAGGTCCCGTGAATAGCTCTTGCCCATGATCCACCTCTGACAATGGTGAATCACGCTTCGGCGACTTTGGGAATCCTTCGATTCTCAATTCAGGCTTGGCGCTCTAATATCATCGGTCTGTTTTCGCCGCTGTACTCCATGCTCGTCTACGACAAGGTGATCGGCAACAATATTCCCGAGACCTTGTGGGGGCTGACGATCGGTCTGGTGCTGTTCGTGTCGCTGGATTTTGTCCTTCGGCTGATGCGTGTGGCCATCGTCGAAAAGAGCGCCTATCGCAGTGACGTCATGACCGATGAGGCCGTGCTGACGCGGCTCCTCGCCATGACCAACGGGGCCGTCGTTCCGACCGGCGGCCTTCTGGCGAAATACCGTGAGTTCGCTGCAACGCGCGACATCCTTTCGTCCAGCTATCTGATCGCCGCGGTCGATCTGCCCTTCACCGTGGTCTACCTGATCGTGATCCTGGTGATCGCCGGTCCGCTGGTCCTGGCGATCCTGGTGATCGGCGCGCTGCTTCTGGCGACCTCTTTTGTGTTGCGAAGTCCGATCGCCGTGCGCGGCCAGAAGTCCCAGGCGGTCGAGGGCTTGCGCCTGGGCTTGCTGGCGGAGATCGTCACCCATGCCGATCTGATCCGCACCAGCCGGTTGCGGGGCTTGTTCACAGAGCGGTGGGCGCGGCTCGCCGACCTTGCCTCCGCATCGCGCAGCGAGAGCCGCTTCCTCGCCTCGGTGAACTTCACCATCCTGTCGGAAGGCGCCCTTTTGATGTGGGTGTCGGTCATTCTGGTGGGCGCGCTGATGACCGAGGCCAACCTTTTGACCGTCGGGGGGCTGACGGCCCGCTCGATCCTGTCGAACCGGGTGGGGGGCCAGATCACCAGCCTGGTCATTCTGCTGGGTCGCTATGATCTGTTCCGAAAGTCCCGCAAGGAATTCGCATCGGTCATTCGCGAGACGAAGGAGACGCGCGCCTTTCTGCCCCCCCGCGACGTCACCGGGGCCCTCCAGCTCAACCGGGTGTCGTTCCAGTTTCCCGGGGACAGGCCGCCAGTCCTTTCAGATTTGCGCTTGAGTATTGCGCCGGGGGAGACCATTGGCCTCGTCGGGCGAAACGGCTCGGGCAAATCCACATTGCTGAAGTGTCTTGCCGGCGCGATCAGTCCGACGGCCGGTTCGATCTTTGTCGACGGGGCCGATATTTCCGCCTTTGACCCGACCTGGCGCGCGACCTGGATCTCGTACAAACCCCAGGACCCGTTGCTGTTCGAGGGCACGCTCGAACAGAACATCCGCGGCGATCATACGGACGAGGACGTCTCCCGGCTGCATCAGGCGCTGCACGTGTCCGGTCTGCACCGCGCGATCGAGCGGGGGGAGCTGTCGCTGGACCTACCGGTCATGGCGGGCGGCGCCAACCTTTCCGGTGGCCAGCGGCAGGCCATCGCGCTGGCCCGCGCCATGTTCGGCGACGCCAAGGTGCTGTTGCTGGACGAGCCGACGGCGGCGGTCGATCACGAACTGGAGGCGGACATCGTCCAGCGCCTGCTGAAATACAGCGAAGGCCGGACGCTGATAACGGCCACGCACTGCATTCCGCTGCTGAGGTCGCTGGACCGGCTGATCGTGCTCGACGGCGGGCGCGTGGTGGCGGACGGGCCCACCTCGACCATCCTTGTGGAGCGGGCGTGAAGATCCTTTTCGTCCATCAGAACTTTCCCGGCCAGTACAAGCATCAGGCCAGGGCCTTTGCGGCCGATCCCGACAATGAGGTGGTCGCCCTGACCATGGCCTCCCCGGTGACGATACCGGGCGTCCGGGTCATTCAGCACGCCTGGAACAGGGCCCAGACCACGCCCCACGCCTACATGGCCGATCTTGACGTTCAGGTGCAGCGTGGGCAGTCAACGGCGCACGCCGCCACGCAACTGAAGGCGCAGGGCTTTTATCCCGACCTGATCCTGGCGCATCCGGGATGGGGCGAGTCCCTGTTTCTCAAGGACGTGTATCCTGAAGCCAAGATGATCTGTTATCAGGAGTTCTATTATAATCCGACAGGCAGCGACATCAACTTTGACCCGGAATTTCCTCGGGCGAGTGAACAACAGATCCAGCATCTGAGAATACGTAACGCTAATATTCTGATTAATCTGACGGCTGCGGACGGCAATATTTCGCCGACCCATTGGCAGGCGTCTCAGTTCCCAGACATATTCAAGGATCGTCTGCATATTCTGCACGACGGGATCGACACGCAAAGGCTGCGCCCCGACCCTTCCGCCTGGGTGCAGCTGATGGGCAATGGCCGCAGGTTCAAGAAGGGCGACGAGGTCGTGACCTTCGTGAACCGCAATTTCGAGCCGTATCGCGGCTTTCACACCTTCATGCGGGCTGTGCCGCGCATCCTCAAAGCCCGGCCGAACGCCACCATCATCTGTGTCGGCGCTGACGATGTCAGCTATGGCCCGCGACTGCCGGAGGGCAAGACCTGGAAGGAGCATTACCTCGCCGAGGTGTGCGCCGACGTCGATCCCGCCGCGCTGAGATTTGTCGGCAAGCTGCCCTATGACAGCTATCTCAACCTTTTGCAGGTGTCCGCCTGCCACGTCTATCTGACCTATCCCTTCGTTCTGAGCTGGTCGATGCTGGAGGCGATGAGCGTGGGCAATGTCGTGATCGGGTCTGCGACTCAGCCGGTCGAAGAAGTGATCCTGGACGGCGAGAATGGCCTGCTGGTCGACTTCTTCTCTCCCGAACAGCTGGCGGATCGGGTGTGCGACGTGCTCGCCGCGCCGCATCGGTATCGCGCCATTCGTGAAAATGCACGGCGGACGATTATTGAACGATATGAGCTCAACGACATCTGTCTGCCGGCACAGGCTCGACTTTATCAAGATTTCGTCGGGAAGAAGCTCGGCTTCAATCTTTAACAAAATTGGCTGTTCGGTCGGTCTTACGTCGATAAACTCGAAAGGTTCAGTCATCGATTCGCTGAGGTGGAATTTACGTCATGTCTTTCAACGCGCCTTTTGCCAGCGACCGCCGTACGGCGAACTCTCTGACGGCTGCGCTATGCCTGACGGCGTCATGTCTGGCGGCGACCGTATCGGTCTCGGTCTCGGTCTTGCCGTCATCGGCCTCTGCGCAAGCGGTTCAAAATCGCAATCCCAATGGCGGCGCCGGCGGCACCACGGAAAACACGCTGGAGCGGGCGAGGAGCATCCTGCGGCCTGAGGAGCCCAATGTCTCGCGCGCCAAGACGCCGGACTGGTATTCGCCGCCCCCGATCGACGCTGCGACCAGCACGGTCACCTTCCCGCTGAAGACGGTCAAGATCCAGGGCATCACCGTTCTGCCCCACGACAAGGTCGAGGCGCTGATCGCGCCGTTCCGGGGGAAGACCGTGTCGCTGGCGGATCTTCAGGGCGTCGCCGACAGGATCACGAAACTCTATGCCGACTCCGGCTACGGCCTGTCCTTCGCGGTCGTGCCAGAGCAGGACGTCGAGAACGGCGTCGTGCGACTGGTCGCGATCGAGGTCTATATCGACAAGATCACCGTCGAGATGACCCAGCAAAGCGCCAGCTTCATTGGGCCGGCCCGGATCCGCGAGCTCCTGGAAAAGCAGGCGGACGTCCTGAAGGAAGAGCGACCGGTCAAGGTCGAACACATCGAACGCATGCTCCTGACCCTCAATGAACTCGCAGGGGTCAAGGCCACAGTGACCGTCAGGCGCGGCCTGCGGGGGCAGGGCGCGGCGCGCATGGCGCTCAATATCGTGGCGACAGGCATGGCGGTGGACGCGTCCAGCGACAACCGGCTGCGGTCCGACTTTGGGCGCACCGAATACTCCATCGAAGGCGCGTTCCGTTCGATCGGCGTGGTCGGTGACGAACTGGCCCTGTCGGGGGCGAAGTCGGCGCGCGACGGCGACTTCTCCTTCTGGAGCGCGCGGTACCAGGCGCCTCTGTTCGCATCGACGACCAAGGGCTTTTTGTCCTTCTCCCGGTCGAACTCGAAGCCCTCTCAGGGAAGTTTGGGCGCCGCCGACTTTGAGGGCGTGGAAAGCGCCTTCCACTTCGGGATTGTCACGCCGATCTTCATGCACCGGACCTCCAATCTGAAGCTCAGACTGGAAGGGGTTGCTGTCGATTCATCGAGCGCGTTCCTGGGGTCCAAGATCGTGTCCAACAAGACCCGCGTCTTCGACGCCGATCTTGCCTATGATCTGGCCGACCGCTTTGGCGGGATCGATCAGGCGGGCCTGACCATCGAACAGGGCATCAATGGCCTTGGAGCGATCCGCCAGCGAAAGGCCAACGCCTTGCCGGCCGTTTCACCCGTCGATTCGACGGCGGACAACCTGGTTGTTCGTGCGCGCCTTGGCCGGTCCCAATCGCTGTTCGGCTTCAATACACAGGTCAATCTTGACGGTCAGGCAGTGATGTATGGCATCCTGCCGTCGCCGTCGGACTGTACCTATGGCGGACCGACGGCCGGCGTGGGTTTCGACGTCGCCGCCCTCGCCGCCGACGAATGCGTCCGCGCCAGTCTCCGCGTCGACCGCTATGTCGGGCTTGGGAGAGGGTTCTATGTATCGCCATATCTGACGGCGGACGCAGGCTGGCTCTGGCATCTTGGAAGTTCGACCACGGCGGGACATTCCTATGTCACGGCGCAGTCCCTGGGGCTGGGTTTCGACCTTGGGTTCAAGAACAATATCGTCCTCGACGCGCTCTTCACCCTGCCGTCAGTCAACGGCACGACGCGCCAGACCGTGACCAACAAGACCACCTTGGTCACGACCTCTGTTCAAACCCTGAGCGACACCAGCCCCAGCATCTATTTCAATCTGGGCCTTAGGCGATAAATGGCTCAGGGCCGGGTTTTCTGACCGGTTCGGGATCCAAAGCCCCGTGTCGCGCGTATTACTGGGGTTGACCTTCAGGAGCCCACGACCTTGCGCCGGATCGCCCTACCTTTAAGCCTCGCCGCCGGATTGCTGCTCAGCGGCTGCGCCGCGCTGACGCCTATCACCAACAGCCAGCCTTCGCCGAAATTTGTCCTTGAGGACTATTTCAAGGGCCGCACCTATGCCTATGGCGTGTTCGAGGGCCGGGACACCAAGCTCCTGCGGTCCTTCACGGTCGTCGCCGACGGCGAACAGGCCGGGGACGTGTTCACGCTGCACGAGCGTTTCTTGTGGAACGACGGGGAAAAGCAGACGCGGACCTGGGTGTTCAAGAAGGTGGGGGAGGGGCGCTATGAAGGCCGCGCCGCCGATGTGGACGGTCCAGCGCAGGTGACGACGGTGGGCAATGCGATGCGCATCGCTTATGGCCTTCGCCTGCCGTTCGGCGGCTCGACCATCACCGTGCACGTGGATGACTGGAGCCACCTCTTCGCCGACGGCGCCGTCATCAATCGCGCCGATGTCAGCAAGTTCGGCCTGCATGTGGGCCGCATCACCCTGACCTTCATCAAGCCGGACCAAAAGCGTCCGGTGGCGGAGGCGATCGCCGCTGACGCCGCGCCGCCCCGCCCCTGATGCGGAGGCTGGCCAGGAGGCGGGTGCGCCCATGAAGACCTTGCGGCTTGTGCTCGGCGACCAGCTGTCGCACGACCTGCCCGCGCTGGAAGGGCTCGATCCCAAGTCGGACGTCGTCCTGATGATGGAGGTCGCGGACGAGACGACCTATGTCCCGCATCACAAGCAGAAGATTGTCCTCGTCCTCTCGGCCATGCGTCACTTCGCGGCGGAACTCGCGGCGCGCGGCGTTGTCGTCGACTATGTCCGGCTGGATGCGGAAGGCAATTCGGGCAGCTTCACCAGCGAACTCCAGAGGGCGGCGCTACGGCATCGGCCGGATCGGATCGTGCTGACCGAGCCGTCGGAGTGGCGCGTTGAAGCGATGGTTAAGCGATGGCCGGATCTGGTTGGGGCGCCCGTCGAGGTGCGTCCCGACACCCGCTTTTTCGCCAGCCGGTCCCGTTTTGCGGCCTGGGCCAGGGGGCGACGCGGCTGGCGGATGGAGCATTTCTACAGGGAAATGCGCCGCGAGCACGGCGTCCTGATGGACGGGGCGGACCCTGTCGGCGGCGACTGGAACTTCGATGCTGAAAACCGCAAGCGCCTGCCCGCCAGCGTGCGGCCGCCCGTCCGGCTAAGGTTCCCGCCCGACTCCGTCACGCAGGAGGTCATGGCGCTGACTGCGCACAGGTTTGCGGACAATTTCGGCAGTCTGGACGCCTTTGGCTGGCCGGTGACCCGCGCGGACGCCTTGCAGGCGCTGGACCATTTCATCGCCAAGGAATTGCCGCTGTTCGGCGACTACCAGGACGCGATGAAGGCCGGGGCGCCGTTCCTGTTTCACTCGCTCCTGTCGCCGTCGCTGAACCTTGGCCTTTTGTCCCCCCGCGAGGTGTGTCGCGCAGCGGAGGCGGCCTGGCGATCCGGCGCCGCGCCATTGAACGCGGTCGAGGGGTTCATCCGGCAGATCCTTGGCTGGCGCGAATATGTCCGCGGCGTCTACTGGACCCTGATGCCGGACTATGCGCAGGAGAACGCCCTTGAGGCGACGCGGCCTCTGCCCGCCTTCTACTGGACGGGCAAGACCGACATGCGCTGCATCCGCGAGGCGGTGCGCGACACCCATGACCACGCCTATTCCCACCACATTCAGCGCCTGATGGTGACCGGCAATTTCGCGCTGCTGGCGGGGGTGGCGCCCCGCGAGATCGAGCGCTGGTACCTCGCCGTCTATGCCGACGCCTTCGAGTGGGTGGAGATGCCCAACACGCTGGGCATGGCGGTCTTTGCCGACGGGGGCAAGATGGCGTCCAAGCCCTATGCGGCGTCGGGGGCCTATATCGACCGGATGTCGGATTTCTGCTCGGGCTGCGCCTATGATGTGAAGCAAAAGAGCGGTCCGAAGGCCTGTCCGTTCAACTATCTCTACTGGGCCTTCCTGATCCGCAACCAGGACAGACTGTCGGGCAATCCAAGGCTCGCCATGCCCTACCGGACCCTCGCCGGATGGTCTGACGCGCGCCGGTCGGCGATCGCCGCCGAGGCGGAGGCCTTCCTCGACCAGGTCCAGCTTGACCTTCAAACCCCGCGCATGTCGGCGACCTGACGATCCGGTTCAAGCTCGGCGACGGCGTCCGCTCGCACGCCCCCCGACATCATGTGACGGCTGAGGCGCTCATAGGCTTGAATGAACTGTTTCAATTTTGCGCGTCGGTGCGGGGGAAGTTCACCCTGCGCGAGCCCCAGCGCGCACGCCTCCTGCTCGCACCGCCAGTCGAGGACGACTTCGAAGGATGGGCCTTGCAGGAAGAGGGTCGCGTCGAAGCTCTTGAACCAGGCTTGATAGGCGCCTGCAAGGTCCGCGTTCCAGGCGCGGCGCCAGACGCCGTCCTTGTCCTTCGTCGCTTCCAGGTCATTGATCGGCGTGTCGAGTTGCGCCAGCGGAACTGGCGTGGCGCCAAGGCACCATCCGTCAATCAGGATCGCGCGGGGACGACCCTCGAAGACCGGCCAGTCCGCGGCGTCGCGCCGATCGTCGGCAAGCTTGTCAAACGACGGGACGGCCGTCCGCGCGCCGGCGCCGGCCCGCGACAGGGCGTCCACCACCGATCTTGCCAGAGCCAGATCGTGGGTGCCGGGGGGACCGCGCACGGCGAACAGCGGATGCCGGGTCTGGGCGAGCCGCTGTCGCTCGGCCTTGGTGAGATAGACGTCGTCGAGGGAAAACTGCGCAAGGTCGAGGCGTTCGGCCAGGTGGCGGCAGAGCGTCGTCTTGCCGGACCCTTGCGCGCCTGCAACGGCGATGACCGGCGGTCGATCCGCGCCGGAGCCTTTCCTGACCCAACGCTCCACCAGCTCAACAAGTCGATCGTCCGGCGACGCCATGGCCCTGCTCCGCAACCTGCCCGCCCCGGCGACCTTTGTCCTTGGGCCCTGCGGCGTCAATCAGCGCTGCGCCCTTGAATGGACAAGGCAACTTCCACATCTGCGAATTTCTGAGATAGTCGAAGGTCTGTCCCGCCGTCCGGATCGCGCGAGCGCCTCGCAGATCACATCACAAGAGAGAGTCCCCACCGATGGACCTGAATTTCTCACCCGAAGATGAAGCCTTCCGCCTCGACGTCAGGAACTGGATCGCGGCCGAATATGACGAAGACCTGCGGCGCGCCATGTCGCAGTCCAAGAACGGCTATCTGGACAAGGCGCGGCTCCTGCGCTGGCAGCAGAAGCTGGCCTCGAAGGGCTGGCTCGCGGTGGACTGGCCCAAGGCGTACGGCGGTCCGGGCTTCACGGCCACCCAGCGCTATATCTTCGGTGAGGAAATGGCGGCGGCGAATGTCCCTCCGACCATCCCCTTCGGCGTGCGGATGTGCGCGCCTGTCCTGATGGCGTTCGGCTCTGAGGAACAAAAGGCGGAGCATCTGCCGCACATGCGCAACGCCACCCGCTGGTGGTGTCAGGGCTATTCGGAGCCCGGCTCCGGTTCCGACCTCGCCGCGCTGCAGATGCGCGCCGACCAGGACGGGGACGACTATATCCTGAACGGGTCGAAGATCTGGACGACCCTGGCCCAGCATGCCGACTGGATCTTCTGCCTCGTGCGCACGAGCCAGGAACAGAAGCGTCAGGACGGCATTTCCTTCGTGCTGGTCGACATGACCACGCCGGGCATTTCCGTGCGCCCGCTGCCGACTCTGGAAGGGCCGCTCGAGGGCCTGCAGGAGATCAATCAGGTCTTCTTCGACAATGTGCGCGTGCCGGTGAAGAACCGCGTCGGCGAAGAGGGCAAGGGCTGGACCTACGCAAAATACCTTCTCGAGTTCGAGCGCGGCAACGCCTATGCGCCAGGTCTGAAGGCCCAGCTCAAAAAGGTGAAGACGATCGCCGCCAAGACCCTTGCCGACGATGGACGCCCGCTGATTGAGGACCGCGACTTCCGCAAGAAGCTCGCCGACATGCAGATCCGCATCGATTCCCTCAATGCGACGGAACTGCTGGCCTTTGCCGGCCGCGAGTCCGGCGCGCGGATGGGCGCGATCTCGTCCATGCTGAAGTGTCAGGGCTCCGAAACCCAGCAGGCGATCACGGAACTGGCGCTCGAAGCGGTCGGCGTCAGCGCTTCGCCCTATGTGGGCGACGGTCTTGTCGAACAGGCCAGCAACGAGATGAAGCCGGGACCGGATTTTGCCTGGCCCGTGGCGGGGTCCTATTTCAATTATCGCAAGACCTCGATCTATGCTGGCTCGAACGAGATCCAGCACAACATCATGGCCAAGGCGATTCTCGGCCTGTGATGATCCTGTGACCAGGCGCTCCGGAGGCGACTCCGGGGCGCTTGTGCCCTTGCGGATATTGTGGCGTTATCACTGCCAATAAATTGATTTGGCGGAGAGCCCCTTGAACGTCCTGCGCACGCCTGACGCCGCCTTTGCCGGCCTCGCGGACTTTCCCTTCACGCCGCACTATGCAACGATCGCTGCATCTGCGGGGGGACCGTCCCTGCGGGTCCACTATGTGGACGAAGGCCCGCAGGATGCGCCCGTCGTGCTGATGATGCACGGCGAGCCGAGCTGGAGCTACCTCTACCGGCGCATGATCGGCCCGGTCGCCGCAGCGGGGTTTCGGGTCGTCGCGCCCGATCTGATCGGCTTTGGCAAGTCGGACAAGCTCTCAGCCAGGCAGGACTACAGCTACGCGCGGCATGTCGCCTGGATACGTGAGTGGGTCGAGGCGCTGGATCTGAGACGGATCACGCTGGTCTGCCAGGACTGGGGCTCGCTGATCGGCCTGCGTCTGGTGGCGGAGACGCCCGAACGGTTTTCCGGCGTCGTCCTCTCCAACGGCGGTCTGCCAGAAGGGGGAAAACCGCCGAGGGCCTTTGCGATCTGGCGCGCCTTCTCGCAGTGGAGCCCGGTGTTTCCCATCGGCAAGATCGTCAGCGCCGGAACCAAACGCGGCCTGACGGCGGCCGAGATCGCCGCCTATGACGCGCCGTTCCCAAGCCGCGCCTATACGGCGGGGGCGCGAATCTTCCCGACCTTTGTGCCTTTCGAAAACAACGTCGCCATCCCGGACCAGAAGGCGGCCTGGCAGGTGCTGGAGGCGTGGAACAAGCCGTTCCTGTGCTGCTTCAGCGACGGCGATCCGGTGACACGGGGTGGTGAGGCGAGGTTCATCGGCCGCGTGCCGGGCGCGGCGGGTCAACCGCACACAACCCTGCACGGTGGCCACTTCATCCAGGAAGACGACCCCGAAGGCTTTGTCGCGTGCGTCCTCACCGTCGCCCGATCGACCTGAAAGGCCCAGTTCAGCGCGCCGATCCCGCCAGTCGGGCCGCGATGTCGCTAAAGGCCGCCGAAATCAGCGTATCCAGAGCCGCCGACGGGACCTCGCGCCCGAAGATCAGCTTCACATGGCGCATGCGCTTGCCCGCGCCCTGCAGCAGGCCCTCAGGGTCCGGCAATTCCGCGCCGTGGAAGAAGCCGACACTGGCGTGGGCCTTGAAGGCGCCGACATAGGCGAAGGCCGCGCCGCGAAGGCACACGGTCGGAAAGCCGTCGTGCAGACGCTCGCACAGGTCCTCGCCGCTCGCGCGGAGCTTCAAATACCAGGGCTGCACCATCAGCCGCAGGGCGTCGCCTTGCGTGAACCAGGACTCGACCTGCGGATCGTGTGGAACCGCGCCAGACAAGGTGAAGAGGGGCGTCATCCCGCAAGAGTGGCGCCGCCGCTAGGTTTGTCCAGTCGCCCGTTGAAGGGATCAGGAGCCCTGGGTCGCCTGAACCGGGGTCGGGGCGTTCGAAGTCGTCGTGGTCGCCGCCTGGGCCGTGGCGGCGGCGGTGGAGGCGTTGGCGTTCGCGGGCGGCGTCGTGGCCGTTCCGGTCAGCGCGGTGCCATAGGCGTTCGGCGTCACGAGACTGAACCCGAGAGCGTTCTGCGTGGCGGCGGCGGTCGCCTGATAGGCCTGCACGCCCTGTCCCGCCGTCGCCGACGGCGCGCTCGAGGCGTTCGACGAGGCGCCGATGAACGACACGGCGCTGGGCGGCGGCGGCGTGGTCGCCTGCACGGCGGCGGCGTAGGCCTGCGCGACGCCGGCGTTCGCGGGGGGCGCAGGCGGAGCGGCCTGAGCCGACGCGCTCTGCGTGGATTGTGAAGGGGCGGGCGCCGGCGGCGGAGGCGGCGGTTGAATCGAAGCGGCGTTAGCGACCGACGTCGTCGAGGAAATAGCGCTCATCAAGATCGTCCGTTTTCCAGAGC
>Ga0316217_10006679_pt1 | contig 11307 bp, 11 predicted proteins | sample 1anoAmetaG_FD_203633 | JGI IMG/M metagenome (GOLD analysis project Ga0316217, IMG submission 203633) | Freshwater microbial communities from Trout Bog Lake, Wisconsin, USA - 1anoA | ecosystem: Environmental > Aquatic > Freshwater > Lake > Hypolimnion/Profundal zone | place: USA: Wisconsin... | reverse complement strand
GATACCTTTCTGAACCAGGTTCGGAAGAGCAAAATCCCACTCACGATCTTCCTCATCAATGGCGTTAAACTACAAGGCGTTGTTACTTGGTTTGATAATTTTTGTCTGCTTTTGCGCCGCGATGGCCATTCGCAGCTTGTCTATAAACATGCGATTTCCACGATTATGCCGGGATCTCCGGTCACTCTTTTTGATCCAACGGATGAAACTGGCGCGGTCTTGAAGGACTGAGGTGGCAAAAGACCCGCACGCGTCGGGCCGTTTTACCGTCGGCCCCGAAGAAAATACCAAAGATATCTCGACGGGTACCCGCACGCTTGTGATTGGTCCTTACCTCACAAGCCGTACGGTCGCGCGTCGCGCTGCTACGGGTGTGCCTGAGAGCAATAGCAGAGATTTTGAGGCCCGGATCGAGGAGGCCTCAGGCCTTGCCGCCGCGATTGAAATTGAGCTTGTGGCCTCCATGATCATCCCCATCGCGGCTCCAAGACCCGCAACCTTTATCGGTACGGGCAAGATCGAGGCGTTGCACGATTACATCGAAAACGAAGACATCACCTTGGTTGTTGTCGATTGCGCCCTAAGCCCCGTTCAACAACGCAATCTCGAACGTGCGCTCAAGGTTAAGGTAATTGATCGAACGGGCCTTATTTTGGAAATCTTTGGGCGGCGCGCCCGCACCAAAGAGGGTACGCTTCAGGTCGAACTCGCGCATTTATCCTATCAAAAAAGCCGTTTGGTCCGTTCATGGACCCATTTGGAGCGCCAGCGCGGCGGCTTCGGCTTTTTGGGTGGCCCCGGCGAAACCCAAATCGAGGCCGATAGGCGTCTCATCCAGGAACGGATGATGAAAATCGAAAAAGACCTTGAATCCGTCAAACGCACACGCGGTTTGCATCGCAAGGGCAGGGACCGTGCGCCCTATCCGATCGTCGCGCTGGTCGGCTATACCAATGCGGGCAAATCCACCTTGTTTAATCGCCTTACTTCAGCGGAAGTGCTGGCCGAAAATATGCTTTTTGCCACGTTGGATCCGACGGCTCGGGTGACGAAACTACCCCATGGCGCGCCGATTATCCTGTCTGATACGGTCGGCTTTATCTCGGATCTCCCTACTATGCTGGTCGCTGCCTTTCGCGCCACTTTGGAAGATGTCATCTCCGCCGATGTCATTCTGCATGTGCGCGATGTTTCGCATGGCGATACCGAAGCGCAAGCCGCCGATGTGGTTGGCATATTAAGGGACCTCGGCATTAATCCTGACGATCACGGGCGCTTGATCGAGGTTTGGAACAAAGCCGACTTGCTGACCGATAACGAGCGTCAACGGCTCTCAGGCCTCTCTGAAAACCGATCCCCCTCCGAAAAGCCAGTCTTGGTATCAGCCATAACGGGTGATGGCATTGTGGATTTAATGTCGCTTATCGAAAAGCGGGTGGCGCGCGCCAGCATCGTTTATTCGCTATCCCTCGGACCAACGGATGGCGCGCGGATGAATTGGCTTTATGAAGACACCGAGGTGCTTGAACGTCGAATGACGGAGGAGGGCGATTACCGCCTTGCCGTTCGTGTACTCCCCGAGAAGGAGGCAAGACTCCTCAGACGCTTTCCAGACGCCAGATTGATGCGGAGGGAAGGCCATTAGGACTTAATCTTGTCGAGCCTACGCGCCTCGTTCCAAAACCGCTCCATTTCTTCCAACGAGGCGTCTTGAATATCTTTATCTAAGAGTTTCATGTTATTTTCTATATAATTGAATCGGCGTATAAATTTAAAATTTGCTTTGCGTAAAGCCTCTTCCGGATTAACCGATAAATGGCGGGCTAAATTTGCCACTACGAAGAGCAAATCACCGATTTCCTCTTCGATATTGTCTTGGTCTTGCGTGGCTAAGGCTTCTTCTATTTCACTGGTTTCTTCCCGAATTTTTTCGAGCACCAAGCTGGCATCGTTCCAGTCGAACCCTACTTTAGAAGCCTTCGCTTGCAGCTTTTCAGCGCGCGTCAGGGCAGGGAGATTATAGGGTATATCAGCGAGGAGGGATGTTAAAACGGGATCTGCCACGATACCATTAGCTTGCCGCTCTGCCAATTTATCGGCCTTTTCCTGCGCTTTAATCTCAGCCCAAAGGGTTTTGACAGCTTCAGGTGTTAAATCTTGCGCATTTCCAAAGACATGCGGATGGCGCCGGATAAGCTTTGAGGTAATGGCCTGAACAACATCCCCAAATTGAAAGCGGCCTTGCTCTTCGGCGAGCCGCGCATGAAAAACCACCTGAAGCAGGAGGTCTCCCAATTCGTCGCGAAGGTCCAATAGATCGCCGCGCTCAATAGCATCGGCAACCTCATAGGCTTCCTCAATCGTATAAGGCGCAATCGTCGCAAAGCTCTGCTCCAAATCCCACGGACAACCCGTCACGGGCGTTCGCAGCGCCGCCATGATCGCAATTAGATCATTGATATCGGTTGAAGGTTTGATCACGACGATATCCCTCATAAAGTGTTCATTGGGCTGAACTTAGAGCTTAGCGAGTGGGATGTCATATTTGCTATAAGATGAATAGGTTATTTCACGGCGAAAGGGCAGCAAAGGCGTCTATTGACCGTAAATCAAAAATATGATTTATGATTTACGGTATGATTATTCAACGTTTATCGCTTCAAAGCGCTCTAGATGCCGCGCTTGCACGAGCTCCAGCGGTCGCCTTATTGGGCGCGCGACAGGTTGGAAAAACCACTTTAGCTCGCAAATTGGCCCGCGAAAGAGATGGATCGATCTATATCGATCTCGAACGGCAATCTGACTTACGCAAATTCGACGATCCCGGCGCTTATTTACGGGCCTATTCCGGGCGTCTCATGATTATTGATGAAATTCATCGGATACCAAGTTTATTTGCGGAATTAAGGAGCGTGATTGATGAGCGTCGCGAAATGGGGAATAGAGTAGGGCAGTTTTTACTTCTGGGTTCAGCAAGCCTTGATCTGGTTCAAAACAGTTCAGAGACATTGGCAGGACGCGTTGCCTATCTTGAGATGGATCCCATCGGAATAGAAGAAGCCTTGCGCGCTGGCCTAACAATTGACCAATTGTGGCTCCGAGGGGGCTTTCCTGATAGTTTGACCGCACCAAGTGACGCGAACAGTTTTTATTGGCGGCAGGATTTTATTCGTTCGTATTTAGAGCGTGATATTCCTTTATTTGCTCCCAAACTTCCATCGTCTTTGATCGGTCGACTGTGGGCATGTTAGCGAATGGGCAGGGTACAATACTTAACAGCGCGCGATTGGCGCAAGGTTTGGGCATCTCGGCTCCCTCGGTGACCCGCTATATCGACCTCTTGTCTGATTTATTACTGATCCGTCGTTTGCAACCTTGGAGTGGTAATTCCGATAAAAGACTGGTCCGCTCCCCAAAGATATATATTCGAGATTCCGGCCTTGTTCATGCTCTCGTTGAAATTGGAACCTTTGAGCATCTGTTGGGTCATCCTCTTGTAGGGCCGAGCTGGGAGGGTTTTTTAATCGAAAACATCATTGGAGCTGCCGACAAAGAATGCAGATCTACATTTTATCGTACCGCCGATGGCGCTGAAATCGACTTAGTTTTAGAGCGGGGCGGTCAACCATTCATCGCCATCGAATTAAAGCGATCAAGCGCACCAAAAATCGAGCAGGGCTTTTTTAAGGCGTGCGACGATTTGAAGATTGAGCACCGCTTCATTGTAGCACCAGTCAAGGAGACCTATCCGATAAAAAGCGGTGGCCAGGTTATTTCACCTCTTGAGGCGATTAAAGCCGTGCAAGCGCTAACATCCGTCAATTTTAATAGGGTGCAATAAAATGCAGTTATCAATATCGGCGCAAATTAAAAGAAAACAAAAATTCGCATAATAAACATTATGGAACTTAAAAAAGCTATCCTGCATTAAAATGACAAATTACGATAGCGTAATTTCCATGCCATCATAAGCAGGCGTCACATTCTCAGGTAATTGTGCGCACAGCGCATCGTAATCTAAATCCGTGTGCAGATTGGTAAGTATGGCCTGTTTTGGTTTTAACCGCTTGATCCATTCAAGCGTTTCGGGAAGTGACAGATGCGATGGATGTGGCGTTGGCCGTAACGCATCAACGATCCAGAGGTCCAAGCCCGTTAGCGCCTCAAGGCTCTCTTTCGGAATATCGTTCAGATCGGGCGTATAGGCCGTAGAACCGATCCGAAAGCCCAGCGCGTCCATCATGCCGTGATGCACCCGAAACGGCAGCGCTGAAATCACTCCGCCCGGCCCGTCAATCGTAACAGGATGGCCGACAATCAGTCGGTGATCGTCGACAATCGGTTGATAGTCACTCCCCGGCGGCGTCTCAAAACAATAGCGGAACCGCTGATGCAGCACATGCGAGGTCACCGCATCCATATAGGTTGAAATACGTTTTCGCATGTAAAGAACGACAGGACGCAGATCGTCTAAGCCATGCGTATGATCGGCGTGATCATGCGTAAAAAAAACGCCGTCAATATGTTTGACGTCTAGGCTTAGAAGTTGCTCGCGCAAATCGGGCGAAGTATCGATAATAACAACGGTTTTTTCTGACTCTTCTGTGCGTTCCAGCATAATGGAACACCGTCTGCGGCGGTTTTTGGGGTTATTCGGGTCGCACGCTCCCCAGCCATATGCCGGTCGAGGCACGCCCCCCGATGATCCGCAGCCCAAAATGGTCAATTTCAGGCTCATTGCGAAAGCCCCATCGGGCGCTGCGCTTTGGAAAACAGCGTAAAAAAATTACTCGTTGTTATCGAGGCGAGTTCGTCGTTCGAAATACCCTTTACTGTTGCGAGCATAGCGTGGGTTTCTGCGACATAAGCGGGCTCATTGCGCTTTCCCCTACGGCTCTGAGGCGCCAGATAAGGCGCATCCGTCTCAACGAGCAGTCGATCAAGCGGAATATCTGCTGCGATCAATCGAAGATCATCTGAGCGATTATAGGTTAAAATCCCCGAAAAGGAGACATAAAGACCCAGTTCAACGCCCTTTTTGGCAAGTTCTGCTCCTGAGGAAAAACAATGTAGAATCGCTTTAAACGCCCCCTTCCCCATTTCATCCTCAAGCACAGCCATCATCGCTTCGTCCGCATTCCGCGAGTGAATAACAAGCGGTAAACCCGTTTGGCGGGCCGCCGTAATTTGCGTCCGAAAAGCCCGATCCGCCAATTCGCGTGGAACCGTATCATAATGGAAATCCAGCCCCGCCTCGCCAATACCGATACATTTTGGATGCTCCGAAAGCGTAAGATAGGTTTCTAACGCGATGTCAGGCTCTTCATTCACATGCATGGGATGCGTGCCGACGGTACACCAAATCGCCTCATAAGCTTCGGCAATACGCTTGATCGGCTCGAACCGTCCGACTTCGGTACAGATCGTTAGCATCGTTCCAATGCCAGCCTCATGCGCGCGCTGAATAACACTATCCCGCTCCGCTTCAAAATCGGGGAAATCGAGGTGGCAATGGCTATCAACAATCATCGGATGGGGCTCGGTCAATGGGTCGCGTCGCCCTCAGCTTCCACATAACGCGGAAAGATTGGCTGAGGCGCTGGTAGATTGGTTCCAGCCGCAACCGCATCGTTCGAAGTGGCATTGGCAAACTGACGTGTGTCGGGCAACGCACCAACGAGATCCAGCAATGTCGCCGCTGCCGTTGGCATGACGGGCTGCGCCATAAGGCCAACCACGCGTAACACTTCAAGCGTGACTGCCAAAATCGTTTCAAACCGCGCCTGATCCGTCTTCCGCTTCGCCCAAGGCTCCTCAGAGGCAAAATACCGATTGGCATCGGCCACCACCCGCCAGATATCAGCGAGCATCGTATGCAAGGCAAAATCCTTCATCGCATCCCGCGCGCGCTTTGGCAGTGCATAGGCATCTCTCAGCATTGCTTTATCGGCATCGCTCAAATCGCCCATCAGCGGCATTTTACCATCAAGGTTTTTAGCAATCATAGACAGCGAGCGCTGCGCTAAATTACCGAGATCATTGGCTAGATCGGCATTGATGCGATTAACAATCGCTTCATGCGAGTAATTGCCATCTTGCCCGAAGGGTACTTCACGCAAGAAAAAATAACGTAATTGGTCCACACCGTAATGCTCAGCCAGCGTGAACGGATCAATCACATTGCCGACCGATTTTGACATTTTCTCGCCACGGTTAAACAAGAAGCCATGGCCAAACACCCGATGCGGCAAAGGCAATCCCGCCGACATCAAAAATGCGGGCCAATAGACGGCATGAAACCGCACAATATCTTTGCCGATGATATGCACATTCGCAGGCCAATAATGCGCAAGTGGTGCGTTCTCATCCGGCCACCCCGTCGCTGTGATGTAATTCGTTAGCGCATCAACCCACACATACATCACATGTTTTGGGTCGCCCGGAACCGGAATACCCCAATCAAACGTCGTGCGGCTAACGGAGAGATCGCGCAGCCCCGATTTCACAAAGCTCGTAATTTCATTCTGCCGCTCGGGCGGGCTGATAAAATCCGGCTGGCATTCATAAAGCGCGAGAAGGCGGTCTTGATAAGCGGATAATTTGAAGAAATAGCTCTCTTCCTCCACCCATTCAACAGGCGTTCCCGTTGGCCCACGGCGGATACCGTCGCCACCCAAAATCGTTTCATCCTCGGCAAAATAGGCTTCATCGCGAACCGAATACCATCCGGCATAGGAATCCTTATAGATATCCCCGGTCTCTACCATGCGGTTCCATATCGCTTGGCTTGCTTGTTTATGGCGCTCTTCGGTAGTGCGGATAAAGTCATCATTCGAGGCATGAAGCGCCTGCCCCATGGCGCGAAATACAGCCGCGTTGCGGTCAGCCAATGCAAGCGCGGTTAGACCCTCTTTCGCTGCCGTTTGCAGCATTTTTTGGCCATGCTCATCGGTACCCGTTAAAAAAAACACATCCGTGCCATCAAGTCTTTTAAAGCGCGCAATCGCATCGGTTGCGATCAGCTCATAAGCATGGCCAATATGAGGCCGCCCATTCGGATAGGAGATGGCGGTGGTGATATAAAATTTTTCCCGATCCGTCATACCCATTAATCCTCAAAACCCATCCTGAAATAACCGATTTGTCGCCTCATGCGGCATTCGAAAGGCGAACGGCATCGGCAAGATCGGTGAAGAGCGACTGCATAAACGGTCTACGGTCCAGATTATACCGATCCGTTTCGCCCGCCATACGCGCACTCTTTTCCCATACCTCCGCCAAGGGTGCAAGCCGATGGCCGCCCTCACCTGCCCGAAGGCGGCATTGCTCTGAAATCCAGTTTTGCACCGTCTCGATCACCGTTTGATACGCGTTGCTCCGTTCGCGACCCACCAATCCCTCGGCCATTTGCAAAAGCTCGGCCCGGTCGAGAGCGGGTAAAAGATTCAGCATCTTTTCAATCTGCTCAATCATCGAAAGTGTCGCCGGATCAATCAGTTTAAGCGCCGACTTAACCGAGCCCCCCGCATGTCGCGCCGCTTTTTCCGCTACCGTTTGGCTTGGCGGTATCGGCTGAGCAAGCAAGGCACCCACAATATCGGTTTCCTTTAAAGGCCGAAACGTCAACACCCGACAGCGTGACCGAATGGTTGGCAAAAGCCGCCCTGGCGCGCTCGTCACCATAAAAAACAACGAGCGCGGCGGCGGCTCTTCAATCAGCTTCAACAGGGCATTCGCGCCGGATCGGTTTAGCTCGTCCAGGGTATCAATAATCGCAATCCGCCACCCGCCCTCTCCTGCGGTCGTTTCAAAAAACTGGATCAGTTTGCGGATTTGATCGACTTTGATTTCCGTCGGAATGGTCTTTTTTCCAGGCTCCATTTCCCGTCTTATCGCCAACAAATCCCCATGCGATTGCGCCGAAATCCGACGGCCAATTGCCGTGTCAAAACGGCTATCCAGCGATGCAGCGTTTTGTACCAACGCCCCCATCGGATCGGGATGCGAGAGGATAAACCGCGCTGCGTGATAGGCAAAACTCGCTTTACCAATGCCATCAGGCCCCGACAAAAGCCATGCATGGGGCATACGCCCGGATCGATAGGCAGCAAGAATCTGCGCCTCTTCGCGCGCATGGCCAAACAGGATTTCGGTATCGCGCGGGTGCCGCGACGCACCAAACCGATCAAGCTCGATGGTAACCTCTTCAGCCATGAGGATTAACGCCATGTGTTAATAAAAACCGTTCTGACACCACACGCCAGATACGCTCTGCAACCGCCTCCTCATCGCCTTCAGCATCAATGACCACGCAGCGTTCAGGATAAGATCGTGCCAGCGCCAGATAGGCCTCGCGCAACGTCTGATGAAAGCCGATGGATTCCGCCTCAAACCCGTCGGCAGCGTCGTTCCCCCGCCGCGCCTTGGCGCGCGCTAGGCCAATTTCCACGGGTAAATCTAAAATAAGCGTCAATTCCGGCTGCGTATCGCGGACCACCCATTGATCGATTTGATCGAGAACCGCTCCCTCAAGCCCATTGGCACCCCCCTGATAGACACGGGTTGAATCCGAAAACCGATCACAAATCACCCATTTCCCTGCGATGAGCGCAGGCCGGATGACGTGTTGCAAATGGTCATTTCGAGCGGCAAAAAATAATAATATTTCGGTCAAAGGATCAAACCGCGCCTGCTCCGCCGTCAAAATCAACGCGCGGATGCGCTCAGCCCCCGGCGAGCCGCCCGGCTCGCGGGTTTTCACCCCGTCAATCCGTAACGCGCGGAGCCGATCGATCAGGTGGTTGATTTGGGTGGATTTGCCCGTCCCCTCCCCGCCTTCAATCGTGATAAAATGGCCAAGGCCCATCGAATTTCATCCAAATAAAAAAACGCGCCGAAGGATCGACGCGCTTATTATGATACAAGGCTCAACCGTTTGTCAGGCCTTATCGGTTAAAAATCGCTCGAACGCGCCATTAATTCAGCGGAATAAACTGCTGCGGCGTTACTTTAGTGAAGGCGGATGACGGCACAAACCCCGTCACAGGTGCGTAAAACATGCCGCCCGGACGCGGAATCGGCATCGGAATACTCGCTGTTTGCACACTCGGCACAGAACTGACCCGATTACCCAACAATGCAGGCTTGGCCGATATCAGATTAACCGCCAAAAGCTCCAACCGTGGCCGCATAGGAGGTAGAGGCACAAACGCATCGGCATCCAGCATCGGAGTAATCTCCGCTACCTCTGTTGTTTGAGAGGCCTGAACAAAGGATTCTTGCGCATCGTTGCTTGCCACCATTACGGGAGCACTCGCATCGCCGCGCAGCATAGCAGGCGATCCGTCGGTCTTCAAACTCGCCATCAAAACCGCGTCATCGCTCCCCACAGTCGGCGCGCGGCCGATATAATCGACCTTAACCCGCGCTGTACCTCGATTGCGGAAAGCCAACGCCTCGGCAACGCGTTCCGACACATCAATCAAGCGCTTGGAGTGAAACGGCCCTCGGTCATTCACGCGGGCAATGATCGAGCGGCCATTCAGCGTATTCGTCACCCGAATATAGGACGGCAAGGGCATGGTGGGATGCGCCGCGGTTACCGAATCGGTATCAAATACCTCACCATTCGCCGTCATACGGCCGTGAAACTGCGAGCCATACCAGGAGGCCATACCGGTGGCCGAATATTTTGTCATATCTTTAGGGACATAAACCTCGCCCGCGATCACATAAGGCTTACCAATTTTATCAATACCCCCGCCTTTTGGCACCGCTTCCCCATCGGCCACCACACGGGGGCTGGGGCTAACCCCATATTTGGGGTCAATTTTTGAGGTCTTAGGCCCCGCGCAATTGGCCAAAGCCAAAGCCGCCACACAGATCGACGCGGCACGAAACCCACGCGACATTTGCCAAGAAAGTGTAATCGCCAAAATCCAACTCTTTCATTGCGCGTTGGGCCGGGTGCTACCCCTTCCCGCAGACATGCCGAACGATAATTTTATCGATTTAACCTCATTATTCTTACTCCAAACTTAACCGAATTGAACGCATAGGGCAAATATGAATTGCTTTACAAGCATTAAGCTACTGATTAATAATGTGATTTAGTTAATAATCGAGTGCTTGCTGCCCTGCTTTAACTATCATTTTTAGGATCGTGAAGGATGCCGAGCCTTGACGAAAAACGGCTTAACCGACCGAATCACAGCTACCCTCACAATCTGTGAAATGCGGCATCCTGATGGAGAAGGATGGTGACTTGAAAAACGAAAAAGCGGGCTGGCATTTTTAACAAAACACTATAGAAGATGCGTGTATGGATGGGTGGCCGAGTGGTTTAAGGCAGCGGTCTTGAAAACCGCCGTGGGTGAAAGCCCACCGTGAGTTCGAATCTCACCCCATCCGCCAATATTAACGCCTAAACCTTTGATACATATAGATTTATTTTTTGAGAGTTTGCTGCGTCCCTAATAATATCCCTAATCTGTGTATGGGATCGTGGCGAATTTGAGCGAATAAATCCGAATTTTATTCACATTTATTTTTGAGCCGGACTAATCTTGTCCTTCGGCCATATTGTCGGACAATCGCTAGACCTCTCGCAGCGCGTTGTCCGACAAGCGCGACCGCAGGCAATTTTCTGCTAAACTGCCTTTTACTGCCAATTTTAAACCTACCCGTCATTTTGCGAAGCTTTCAAAAAAAGCGAACCTTCATCGGCTCGCTTTTTTATAGTCCCCATTATGCCATCGGGCTATCAATCTCTATGAGCAATAGAAATTGCTTTAAAAAAACCACTAAGATTCTGATTTATATTGAATGTTTTAATTTAACTGGTCGTGGACTTTGTAAGCCTCACGCCGGGTTGCCCGTGGTTAAGAAACTCTATGCCTTCGGCCTCTAGTGCCGACTGAATAAGCAAAATTGTGCTCCCCTGAGCCGCAAGATTCCCCGGCTTTCCTTCTAGCCTTTTGATCGAAGGCAATGAGACCCCGGACGCCGCCGCTAAATCGCGCTGCTCCCATCGAAGCATTGCCCGCGCTGCCCGTACTTGCTCACTCGTAATCATACCTGAATAACCCTTTTTAATTCCTAGAATATTTTTTTTAATACCCTAGGTATTGAAATTAATGATATAAGTGATAATACTCTAGGTATCAAAATTAATCAATAAGGGCTTTCACCATGTATCAGACGCTCAACCCCTTCCGCTCTCTTCTCACCGATACGGGTGCAATTGATCGCGCTGCCGTCATGCGGGCGGCATGGTCCCGCTACAAAGCCGATCCTCGCCGTTACCAC
>Ga0316217_10006678_pt1 | contig 11307 bp, 6 predicted proteins | sample 1anoAmetaG_FD_203633 | JGI IMG/M metagenome (GOLD analysis project Ga0316217, IMG submission 203633) | Freshwater microbial communities from Trout Bog Lake, Wisconsin, USA - 1anoA | ecosystem: Environmental > Aquatic > Freshwater > Lake > Hypolimnion/Profundal zone | place: USA: Wisconsin... | reverse complement strand
CAAATTCAAATTTTTGTTTTGTATGCTTCCTTTCCTATCTCCTCTTTTTTTGAACCTGATCATCTAATTTCACCTATTTGTCATATTTGTTGCTAGCAGTAACATTAATTTCCAGTATTATTGCAACGTTGTTGAATTTGAGAGCTGAAGAAAAGGTCTTTTTGGTAAAATTGTTTGACAAAGCTCTCCAAATCTAAGGTATTGATGTCTTTTCATAATCTTTGCTAAGCTGATTCCAAAGGTCTTCCTAACATTTGGCTAGCTACTTTTGATACTATTCAACAAACTTGCTCAGTGAAAGCTGAACAACTTACAGAAACGTTTCCTGATTATATGCATTGACTTAGTATAAAGCTATCTGATAGACTGAGTTTGCTAGTTTCAATACTCGAAAAGGAACTGCTTATTGATCATTTGGAAAGACGAAATCCTACTTCAAACTCGACTGCGAAAAGGCGTTTTTTATTTCTCCAATAATCTGGACTTCTAAGTTTCAAAAGATCTACATCTCTGCAGGTAGATTTTAAAGCTTTTGTTCAGGTAATTATTCTGGAAGGAAGCACTTATGGGCTTGAACTCAAGCTATATTTAGGAAAGGCTGTGGGGCTGCTTGTTATTGTTTTTCATAAAATAATTCAGCGTTCAGTAATCTCAAGTGCCCAATCTTACTGCAAGACAATAAAATTTATTTTGAATTACACAATCATTTTAAAAGGCACAAAAAAGTTCATAAATCCTTCAAAAGAGAGGTGATTTTACCAGAGTAATATTTTCATACTGCTGCACTTTTCCATGATATTTATTGCCATTGCTAAAAATTACTTGACACTATCCCTGTGGTCTATCATCTTTGAAGTACCCTCGATATATCATTGTGTCTTTAAAGTACAATTCGCCGTTTCCTTCCCTTATTCCGTTCTCAAACCTTCCAATATAACGGCTTCCGTTTTTCCATTTGTACAAGCCTTAACCCTCAGGTAAATCATTCCTAAAGATGCCTTAATAACTATCCCCATTAGTGAAAAACTCTCTTCCAAAACCTTCTTGCTTAAATTCGACGAAGTAGCCATTATAAGTTCTTTCTAAGTTCATCGAAAAATACATTTTAGAGAAAGTAATCCATGTCCGTTGGGCTTGCCAAATTTCCACTATCCTCGATAGCTTTACCCTTAAGTGTTAATCCAAAGGCCATTTCCGTGTTTTTTACCTTTTAACCATTCTCCTACATAGAGCTATCCAGTGTGCCTCTGAAACTAGCCATTTCCAGAGCGCAAATTATTTAAATACGTACCTTTATAGACTCCGCGCAGGGTAATCTATAGCCCTTTCACACGCTGATTGTTTCTCCATTCTCCTTCAAAGCAATGTCTTTAAGTAATTTAAATCCCAAGGCCATCTTTATTCTTTCCTATCATCTAGCCAATATAAATTTGTTTGGGGGAGTACTAAATGACACAAAAGTTAGTTTTGAGAAGCGAGTTTAGCTTGATTTAATGATTATTGGGGATATAGAAGTCAATGAATTCCTGCAGTCCCTATTTTGGAGGTATCTTGGGAATCCTCATTTCTAATTTCCCCTTCAAAGTATTCTCTCTGCGGAAGCTATAGTAGATAAAGGTTAAGGTCCTCCTGTCTTTTTGAAATTTGGTCTTGAGATCAGCAAATTGAATATAGTTAGGATATCTTTATTTGCTTATCCCTGGGCCATACATTCTCTACATGTTTCTCAGAACAAAAGGGGTTCTTGGCTAATTCATCAAATATTTCTTGTTCTCGTAAAATCTTTGCTTCTTTCTCAACTTTTTCAAGTAGTCATCATGTGATGGTTATTGTTGCTTATTACCAAGAGATCTTCTTTTTTAAGGGTTATAGCTAGGTAGATAGTTGTCGTAAAGAGGACTGTTTATAGTTAATGCGCTAGTCTTTTTGCCTCTAACAAAATGAATTTTTTGACGATGCCCATTTTTTTGTATACTCGGTAAGTTACTCCCTTCATTTCTGGAAATAGCCTCAGATTTAACTCTTTTCTAGTTTTTCACTCTCTTTAGCCTGTTACTGCCAATATACTGATCAGCTTTGATGTCAGACTTTATCAATAAAGACTAATCCTGTTAATTCTAATTGTCTACAAGTAGATAAGGAATGCGATAGTGCGAATAGGCATTCTTTTAATTGTTATTGAGTGCCACGTAGGACAGTGAAATCGGTTCTTCATTAAAATTGTTGTTTTATTACATTTATCTGTTTTAATAAAATTAGCAAATAATCAGTATAAGTGCATCATTTTATAGAAAACAAGTGATGGCTCGCTGAATTGATCAAACCTAAGGTAGCCATAGTTCCACCCACGATTGCGAGAATTTCAATGATCAAGTCGAAGAGTTTGGGAACACGTTTACGATATACAATATGTATGGGTTCTATCTAGGTCAGGAACATTACTGCAGCAATGGGCTCATCCATAACCATTGCTACTCCGTTTCTCAGAGAATACCTATATTTTTAGACTTACTTTTTCTCATGTTTGCTTGAATCATCATCATTGTCTTCAATTGAAATGGGTATTATTTTGAGGTGGTTGAAGTAATCCAAACTTCTAGACTATGAAGTGAAATCTTGAACAAAAGCTTTTTTGTTGTTTTTTCCTTGAAGCTAGTTCAAATAATTTTCAATCTTTTTGGATCTATGAGTAATAGGCAACTAAAAAGGAGTACTATTTGTGCCAAATTCTAGAGTATCTATTCTATAGCTCATTCTTGTAAGTGAAAAAAGATATTATTCCATCGACAGAATCAAATTGTTCATAGCAGTAGGTTTGAATAATAAGGTGCCTGGAGTCTGATTTATTCTTTAGTTACTCGAGGCAACGGCAAAAACCCAGAAATCTTACAACCATAGCCATTCTAAATTCCCTTTCTCAATAACTGCTGCTCAACTTACATGTTTCTTTGACGCTTATATGGAAGGAGCTAGTTATTTGTTGGCACAAAATGGCTCATCGTCAACTTTTACTCAAGATTATTCTAGGTGTATTCCAGTTCGTCTTAAAATTGAATAGTTAAAGCTAGATGAATGAGAAAATACCACCGCAAGGCATTTTGTTGAAAAGAATGTCAATATGCATAGGGAGATACTCGGATTGATCATTTCTGAGATCCAGAAAAGTTTGGTACGAAGACGAATAGTAGTCTTTGAATGAGTAGAAGGTAAGAAACCCTGCAAGCTGAATAAGACCATAGCATACAATTAGCGCTATGAGTGTGAACACTCCTCCCGTGGCAGAGGTGAGTTCTTGGTCTGTTTGTATTTTTCTGAAGTAGTCAAATGATTTGAGCATTGATATGTTATATAATAAAGAAAGAGGGGTTGTTGAGCATTTAAGCAGTATCATGAGATTAATTAAGGACAATAATGAAAAAAGTTACTATTTTGAGCAATAATTAATGAAGCTTATAAAGTAGCAGTTAATTTGAATAATTTTAGAGTAGTCTAAAATGCTGTAGCTCTCTTCTCCCTTCAAAATTGTTCCTTTGCCCATCAGCTGCGACACTTTACTTTTGACCTTCTCGCCGCACTATGAAGTCATTCATCGACACTTCTATTCTTTCGAAGAAACAAGCCAAATAATTAAAAGATATCAGCAAACCCATCGCATTTGCATAGTTGCTAGTAGTTACTAAGAAGGCGCTAGTACTTCAAAGCAGCTGAAAGAGATCATAAATCAATAATTCCTGCAAGCGAAAAGTCTACCTTCTTTAACTCTTGCTCCACTTCAACCTATTTCCTAAAACTTAGATGATAAAAAGGAGAATAGCAGTAATTTGCCAAACATAAAGACTTTGGTTAAAAATATCCAAAGACAGATCGAAACTTTAAGCAAATAGATCGTAAAGCAGCGACTTTAAGGCACAGATAAGAAATTCAAATCCAAGTCTTTAAAAATCAAAGAAAAACAATTGGAATAGCTACAGAGTTCCCGCGAAAAGCTTTAGACATAGCTTTAGGACCGACTTTGGGTGTAAAAGGAGAAAGAGTAACAGGCCTAGGATTAAAATCTGCTGCAGTGGCTTGATGAATACTAGTAAGAGCTGCGAGATGAAGAGTAGGAAGAATTGTAGGACATCAATCTTTGTTAATGATTTAACTAGGCTCATAAACAACAAAACTGAAGAAAATATCACTTTCTGAGAAGGGTAGTTAGGTACGTCCTTTTATACAGTTTGCCTGGAATCAGCTGCTTCTCAAGGTATAAAGACTTTGGTGATTAACTTTACTATTAGGTTATCTTTATTTGGTCTACCTTCTACCACCTAAGCATTTTCGAATTCTCACGAGCCATAATTGATTGTTTGGGAGTCGCCTAGTGTTTAAACTGATAATTTTAGATTCCTTAGGGACGCAGTGGAGCTGAGGTTTTACATTACATCACTTCTTTAAGCTGTCTTTGGTTATATTTCTTTAAGCCTACGTTTTTTGTGACTCTCCCCGTTGACTTCCCACTCTCCACAAACTTATCTTCAGTCAAGAGGATAGCATTTGGACTGACCCTGCGTTTGGGTTGAGTTGGAATATCAGTCGCGTAAAGATTGATGCTTTTCTGTATTGATTTGGGAGTGCTGATAATGGAAGGAGTTGAGTGGCTAGTTGAGCTATGCCTAAGACGATTGAGGCGATTTGAAATATTTTAGTAGGAAGGGGTAAATGTTTGAAAGCGAGTGCTCATATGTTTAAAATATAGAAATTCGGATATCTAAATTATGATAATCCTTAAAAATCTCAAACTAAATTTTAATGCTAAATCATCATAAAACCCTTTAATATGACTCATTCTTATCTTGAAACATACCCATATCAAGTAAAATGATTACTTTAACTTTTTGGAACTCCGTATCATAATAGGAAGAACCAAAAAGAATCTAGCTTATATCAGCCCACGTATTCTTATTAGAGTATTCATGCCTGAAGCCTCATTCTAGCACAAATTAAACAACTCCATAGTCTGCTTGATGTAGCTGCAGCTGAAAATAAAAATGTTCCCATCTGAGGGCGGGGTTTTGCAAGTTGGGCAAACTAATGAATATAAAAAATGAATAGTAAGAGCAATGGGAATCACAAGATCAGGCCTGTTTATATTCTTGCTGTGTATTTGGAGCTTCCACGTCCATCGCACTCTCCAGCTATTTTTGAATTTGACTGGCAATCTCCAAGCCCTTCTTCTGAGGGATCAGAATGGCGTGGCGTCTGGTGTTGCTGCGGGTCACATGTGCTTTCTGCAGTTCTGAGTCAAAAATAGAAACGGTCTTCTCTTAGTTCATTAAATTATTATAAAATTAAAAAGCAACGCATTTATTTATCACTCATCTCAAGCTGCTAAATTTCGTGAGTAGTTCACAATTTTATTTATCGTCTTCCAAGCCAAAACTTTTTGATCCCTAAAAGACTTTCCAGAACCTGAGGGTCTAGTCCGCTGATGCAGTGCAAACAGTTGAATTATCTGGAGAAAGGACCATGTGCAAAACTCTTTGAGAATGCCCATGCAAGTCTGCGATCTTAGTATACCCTGGATATTTCCAGAGGCTAAGTTGGTTTTAACTAAACCCATGAGAACTGAGGATCTACTTATCGTGTTTATTCCAAATCAATGAACAAACTTGACTCTTCACATCAACACTGTTGATTAATTTACCACTTTCGATATTCCAAAATTTCATTGATTGGTCTGAAGTTCCTCCACCGGTTGCCAGCAAATTTCTCTGCCAAGGACACCATGCCAAAGCCTTGACTGCGGCTTTGTGCCCTTCGAGTTTGTACCTTGCTGTTCCCTTTGATAAATCCCAAATAAAAGCAAGATTGTCGTTACTTCCTGAAGCTAATCCACAAGCATCATGCTTTAGACCGCAGACCTCACCACGATGTCCTTGGAATTCCATCACAACTTCCATACGGCTGCGGTAATCCTGAGCAAGGATCCTCGTATCTTTTGAGCCAGTAAATAGCATCCCATAGGTAAAAGCAGAAGAAGAGACTCTATTCTAGTGATTTTGGATTGTTCGAATGGCTGCACCTCTTTAAGTATCGTAGATCGAAAGCTTTCCAGAAGACAGACCTACAGCAAGTTGATCTCCAGTCGGGTTAAAAGAGAGAGAACAGATATAATCATCTTCTATATTACATAACTCTTTGATTTGAGTTTGAGAGTAAAGATAAACCCTTTAGCCCAAACCGATCGCAAGAGTGCCTTTGTTGCTCCAGTCAAGGAGATTGAGATAATAGTCATCTTTAAGTTCAGGAGCGTCCAACACTTTGTCAGGTGAAAGATGGAGATTTCTCTTTGTTGGTTTTTTTTCGATGACCTAATCCCTCTTTCTCAACAGTTTTTTTACTGACTGCATACAGTAATTAGTCTTAACTCCGTTTTAGTCCTAATCGATCATCGGTTAGCAAAGTATTTCTCTGGATAGAAGGGATTAGTAAGAAAGATAAGAAGCAGCAGAAGGCTAGGGGTAGATCATTTTATGAGGGTTTAATTTTTTTGAGCTACGAACAGGGATGAATCGATCTGCCAAATCTTTTTTCCCAAAAACGCAGTCCTACATATTCGTTAAATTATAATGCTAATTTCCTAACTCGATTTCTTATATACTAGTTCAAAAAAGCAACTGTTAAATATTCCCTCAGCAAAAGATGCCTCTCTAACTGTATGAGGCAAACGAGACGATATCTAGGCACTTGCTTATTGCTTGTCTTCTTTCAAAGAATTAGCCGTTAAAAATATAATATGAGCATAATAGTCTTAATTGATCAAAATCTTTCAATGCGCCTGAATCCTGAAGAATTTAGAACACTTTTCTCCATAGTTCTGGGAGTAAGCAGACGGGTTTTCTCACTTATGGTGAGTTTGGTATTAGTCTTCTTCTTTTTCTGAGTCATTGAGGGTGTGATGTCTTCTAAGGGAGAACGTAGTTCCTTTCTGTTAATTTTGAGAGGTGTATTGAGATGCCTTGAACTAGGGAGGCCATTTTCTTTATCCTCGTCAATCGGCATACTAAATAGCATATTATCTTCCTGATCGATAGGGGAATCAAACTAGTGTATAGGGTTGCCCATTATATCCAAAATTTCTTCGTTTTATTCTGACTCTTCTTTTTATTTCTAAAGGATTCTGTTGAAGCTGTTTGTAAACTCAATAAATAGGTCAGGACTTGAGTTTTCTCCTTTGTGCAGATCATTGAATTCGGCAACCTGGATAGGGGAAGAAAAAAGTTTTTGATGGCTGGTCTTAGCTTAAGGACTAGCGTTTTATTGATGTCTAAGGGTGAAATTCGGATAGTAATCTTCGTTTTCCTCAAAAGATATTTGATTTTGCATGATGAAAGGCCGTTATAACTATAAACTTAATAGATATAGCTTATCAGCATTAAGTATATTTCCGAAACCCGAAAATGAATTCTCCACACTTGATCATTTATATCTCAGCAATTAGTTCAAACCTATAACTTTTCATACTTCTATCAAAAAAAGATGAAACAAGCCTAAAAGTAGAATACAATCTGTGAATAGAGCTGGTAACTAAGAAAACATTTGAGTTTTTGTCCGATTGTTGCGGATATTTGAAGATTTGGCGCAAAATGAGTCAAAATGAAAAATATTTAGCATTATAATGCATCATAGCTTTGGTGTATTTGAATTCGATATAATAATCATAGTTCGATGAATTAGATGCTAGATGTTTGCATAGGTATTGAGTAAAGCGACAAAATCACCAGGGAGTTCATCTCTCAGCAGCAGGAGCTCATTTCTGTGCTCAAACAAGAAATTATCCGACTGCAGGATTAAATACATATCCGCCTCAAATCTTAATTATAGCTCAAGAGCCAATTATCCCAGGCTCAATAAACCATATCATTGCTCAATTAAAAAATAGCTAATATCTCTTAAAATAATGAAAGCCTGCTTAGAACTGTTCATGTATTTCAAAGGTAGTTTATAAGGAGAGAAGGCAGACCTTTGGTTAAGCTCCCTTTAGAAAACAACAATTTTGCAGGCCCTTTCCACTTAGAAATAGTCAGAAACCTCAAAAGCAAAATAAGCAATGTTATTGTTTAGCCTTCTAACAAAAATACAGAAAAGTCGAACTTCGCAGAATACTACGGTTTTTTCTTACAAGACGAGACAGTTGAAGAGTCTGAAGTGACCCTCTACAATTAGATCGTTTAAAATAAAAAACCAGTTCGTTCATCTAAAATTCGCACTTTAGGCAAGAAAAACTACTTCCATTAAAACTTTAGACACATTTTTTGGTTCAGCGTAACTTTCCTCTAACTCAGTCCATCGAAAATCAACAAAAAATCAACTAAAAACTGTACTAAGCTCTTTTGGACAAGCTGGAGGGCTCCCAATAAAACTCAATCCCTAAAACTTCAATAATTGACTTAGATCTGAGAAGAATGGACCTGAGACTAGATGAAGAGAAGAGTCGTAAGGTCAGCAGCTAAATAAAAAAATTACTACAACTATTTGAATTGTACAGGCCAGATATCAGATACGTTCAAGGTATGAGTTATTTAGCTTGGATTTTTTTGATAAGAATGAATGCCTATCAGGCTTTTTCTTGCTTTTGCAATCTAATACTTTCAGACACCTTTGTTTACTCTCTTTACACCTTCAATTAACAAAAGCTAAAAAAAATCGTAGCCTTTTTTTAAGAGTGCCTAAGCGATAAAAAGCCTAAACTTTGCAAGCACATGAAAGAATTAGCTGTAGACACATAATTATTCCTCATTGAATGGGCCTATACCCTATATTCTCGAACATTTAGCTTAAGAATAGTTTCGTACTTTTTGTGCTATTTAGTAAAATTTGGGATCTATGGTTCAGTGAGGGCTATAATGCCTTTTTCAAAGTTGCTATGACCGTTTTCTAGCTACTCGAAAGCGAATTAATGGACAAAAATTAGAATGACAAATTTGTAGACACAATAAGAAATGGCTGCTTTAAAATAGAAGAGGCCTAATTTTTGAGGATCCTTACAAAGCAAAAACTGTTCGAATAGCTGAAACTTTAGTGAAAATGATTAGATTAATATCTTTTTATCTCAAGGCCTCATCAAAATCTATTTAAATTAGGTTTATCATTTATTTAACTCAAAATAGTGGCAAATCGGAAAAATAGGCATAATTTAGGGGATAGATTAAGCTTTTAGATTATTGTATGAATATGAAAGTTATAATATTCCATGATTCCATTGGAAAAATCAGTCACACACAAAATCGCCTTGAAAATCAGCACATCAGAATTAGACGAGATTGGGACATAGATCAAAAACAATAAAAAGGAGATCACTTTCTCGAACAACTCAACCAAATATGCAAAAACACTCAGCGTTGACTAAATGTACATCAATATTTATGAAGATTTCACAAACACGATAGTGCAGCAGATTTGAATTAGTTTCTACTCCCCTCTGCCCCTTTGCAGAACTGGAAAGATACGCTGGTTTTACTGTTTGGATCAGACGAAAACTAGCTATTCGATCTCATAATGCCACAAGAAGCAGCATCTTTCAAAACAAAGACAAGCGAACCTTGTGGCGTTCTTTTGTAAATGGTGAGGAAAGTGAAGAAAGAAAGTCAAAATGAGTCAAAAAAATATAAAATATAAATTAAAGTGCTTGAAGTCAACGAAAACAGTGTTTATAATCTGAGTCAGCTAAAGAGCAAATAGGATAAAATTAAGCTATCTCTTAGCAGCGACACAGAGTTTTTAGATGACAGTGTTAATAAATATACTGAAATTTAGGACTAAAATGCATTGATTGCATTCATCAAGCATTTATAATAGGTTCGAACTACTGGCAATACCATTATCGTCAGATCCCGGATAACAATACTCCCTAATGGAGAGTCTAAAGCACTGCCTGAATCGAAATAGGTACTAATCCTCTGAAATAGATCATGTTTTTGCTGTTTTCTAGTCTTCTTTTTTCAGAAGGAGATACTTACTTATAACTCAAAAATTAGTTTTATTGGTTAGCTAAAGTTTTAAAAAATCTCAACAAATCGAAGAATGTAGAGGATTATCGAAGTCTAAACATAAATTCAGACAAATTCTGTAACTATGTTTTGCCATTTATCTAAAAAATGAAAGAGTGGAAGTTATTGTGGACGCTTAATGAATGTAACATCAATAACTTTACAACCATTTCTCCATTAATTGAGCAGTAAAAGTCTCTCTATTTAGGTTTTTTCACTTAAAGTCAGACAAAGCTGTAATCTAGAATCTACGCAAAGAAGTCTAGAAACAATAACTAATTTACAAAAAGCTGATAGAAAAGCATAAAACTGTTTTTAATATACTTTCCAAGTGCATCAACTTGTAATACTCGCAAATCGACAAGAAAATGCCACTTTTCATGTAGTGGCTACCTGCAAATTAGCAAAGAAGTGGCAAAATGAGAATAGCCAACATCAGAAAACTCGAAAATGATGAACATATCTAGAGATTGGAAAAAGAAATTGCATAAAAGTAGGCATAAATAGCTTCAATCAAATAGGAGCATAAAAGGAAGTATGAATAGCTAACCGCTCAAAAATAAAAGACAATTTAATTGAAATAAAGAGTTTTCAAACAGATGAATGACTTGAAAAATCCTTCATTCAAACATTAAGTTATAAACTCAACGCCTTCTTTATATGCTTTAGCCTTAAAAAGGTCAAAAAAACAGTAAAAATAGACTGAAAATTTAACAGAGCACCCCTAGAGTGTACTTAACTCAAAAGGTCACTTCCCCAGTCATTACAATATCACTAAGAAGAAGATTGACTAGATTATCGAAACAAGAAGAGTAATCAAGCCCAAGAATAATACGCTACTCAAGTAAAACATACAAATTGTGCTAAAAAATGACAATAAGTGGAAGATAAGATCGAACGAAGTCGCCAGGGAAGTTATAGCTCTTCTGAGGATAGTGCAAAAGAAAGAAGAGTAGGCAGATACCTTATTTATGAGCAAATTTCAAATTTTGAGCAACAAGGTCACAAACAAATACAAACAAATTAGAAACAACCCAGACTTTGATTTGAATTTGATCGAATAGTGCTTGAAGTAGGAGGAAACAGAAGAGAATGCATACTTAAAATGGATAAAAGATGAAGAACGCATGTAACAGCTAATGAAATAGATCAAGATGAAAAGCCAAATGCCGCAAACACTCACCTCAATAAAAGACAATTGAATTGATACAGATTCTTTGTTAATATTTCCAATTAAAATGCTGGGGTTGGGGTTGGGGTTGGGGTTGGGGTTGGG
>Ga0316217_10006677_pt1 | contig 11308 bp, 6 predicted proteins | sample 1anoAmetaG_FD_203633 | JGI IMG/M metagenome (GOLD analysis project Ga0316217, IMG submission 203633) | Freshwater microbial communities from Trout Bog Lake, Wisconsin, USA - 1anoA | ecosystem: Environmental > Aquatic > Freshwater > Lake > Hypolimnion/Profundal zone | place: USA: Wisconsin... | reverse complement strand
CGATCTCGGCGTCTTCAACCGCACCCCGCGCGCCATCGGCCTCGGCGAAGCCCTGCGCTGGACCGCGTTCTGGGTGGGACTCGCCGCCGCCTTCGCCCTCCTGCTCTACTTCCACGGTCACCGCATCACCGGCTCGCCGCTCACCGCAAACCGCCGGCTCGCCACCGACTTCCTCACCGGCTACCTCGTCGAGTTAATGCTGAGCATCGACAATCTCTTCCTCTTCCTGCTCATCTTCCGCTACTTCAAGGTTCCCTCCGCGCTGCAGCACCGCGTGCTCTTCTGGGGCATCCTCGGAGCCATTCTCATGCGTGCCCTCTTTATCCTCGCCGGTCTCGCCGCGCTCCACCGTTTCCAATGGATGACCTATCTCTTCGGGGCTTTCGTCATCTACGGCGGCGTCGAGTTGCTCATCCGGCGCGACGAAACCCGGAATCCCGCCAACGGATTCATCTCCCGCTTCGCCCAGCGCCACCTGCACCTGACCGGAGATTATTCCGGCGCCGACTTCACCCTCCGCCGAAACGGCACGCGCTACTTCACCACCCTGGCCCTGGTTCTCGTCGTGGTCGAAGCCACCGATCTCATCTTCGCCGTCGATTCCATTCCCGCCGTACTGGCCGTCACCCGCCAGCCCTTTATCGCCTTCACTTCCAATGTCTTTGCCGTCCTCGGCCTGCGCGCCTTTTACTTCGCCCTCGCCAGCTTCATGGACTACTTCCAGCAGCTCCACTACGGGCTGGCCGCGGTGCTCGTCCTGATCGGAGTCAAAATGCTCGGCAGCAACTACTTTGAGATTTCCAACCTCTACACCCTGGCCCTCATCCTCGCCGCCCTGGCCGCCTCGCTTCTCCTCCGCCCCAAAAAGCGATCCACCGCGGGCCGCGATCCCGCTGCCTAGCGGGATGGTGCCTGTGGTAGATCATGATGTTCTATCTGCCGAATATCGAGGCAAAATGGCGGGTGCCCCATCTTCGACGCGCGTTTTTTGCGCGGCTAAGGTGGGAAAGCAACATGCCCGCAGCTTAGGGGCTGTTTTGCATCTAAAGCAAACGCCATAGCCAGGAGCTACACCAGCTCCACGCCCCACAGATCGTGCAGGTGCACCACGCCTTCGAGCCGGTTGCCCTCGCCCACCACCATCAGCGAAGTGATCTTCTTCTGCTCCATCAAATCCAGCGCCTCGGCGGCAAAGCTCTCGGCGGAAATCGTCCTTGGCTTGGCCGTCATGCACTGCCCCGCCGTCAGGTCCAGCGCGTCTTTGCCGCGATGCTCCAGCAGCCGCCGCAGGTCGCCGTCGCTCACAATGCCGATCAGCGCCTCGCCCTCGATCACCGCCGTCACTCCCAGCCCTTTGCGGGACATCTCGTAGATCACCCCGGCCATCGGCGTCTCCGGCGCAACCCGCGGAATCGCCTCGCCGCTGTGCATCAGCTGAGAGACCCGCGCCAGCCGTTTGCCCAGCTTTCCGCCCGGATGCAGGTCCGCGAAATCCTCGGCGCGGAAGCCCCGCCGCTCGCTCAGTTCCACCGCCAGCGCATCGCCCAGCGCCAGCATGGTCGTCGTCGAAGCCGTCGGAGCCAGTCCCAGCGAGCACGCCTCCTTCTGGATCGAGCAGTCCAGTGCCACATCCGCCGCCTGTGCCAGCGACGACCGCACCGTTGGGTTATCGAGTGAAGCACCGTTGCCGCCGTGCAAACAGTCGCCCGTCATCGTTACCAGCGGAACCCCCAGCCGCTTGATCGTCGGCAGCAGCTCCAGAATCTCCGCCGTCTCGCCCGACGCCGACAGCGCCAGCACCAGATCGCCGCGCATCACCATCCCCAGGTCGCCGTGCAGCGCTTCTGCCGGATGCAGGTACAGCGCCGGCGTCCCGGTGGAAGCAAACGTGGCCGCCAGCTTGCGCCCGATCAGCCCGCTCTTGCCCATCCCGGTCACCACCACCCGGCCCGCGCAGCCCAGGATCAGTTCCAGAGCCCGCGCCACATCGGCCGCCATCGGCCCGCCGATGCGCTCGGCCAGCCGCCGCAGCGCCTCAGCCTCAATCCGTACAACATTTTCCGCAGTGGTCATCATGAACGAATCCCGCACTCTCATCGCCGCCTATCCTACCATGCGCCATCCCGCGACTGGTCCGAGCCCGTCCCCTCGGGAAGCGGCGAAAAAGTCCCGCCGCCGCCAATTTCGTACCCCGGCCCGTGCAGCCACGCTCCCCCGGCGCATTACGAAAGTACCCAGCTCACGAAAGTATCTGTACATATGTCACCGTATTTCCGCCGCTGTATAGAGGAGAATTCAACCGGCCCGTCTCTCAACGAACATGGAGGCATTGCAACAGGACAATCGCTAACCCTTCGGTGGAAAGAACGCGGCCGTTCAGGATTGGACCGAAAGACCATGGAACCAGTTGAGCAAACAATCTTACGATTGCGGCGGAGAGAAAGGATAAGGGAACTACGCGATCTGATCGTAATTTCCAGCAAGATATCGCTCCCCTGTTATGCGGCGTTTTCCATTGCGGATCACTTTTACGCACCCCATCGGTTCCTGCTCTTCACCTTTCTTAGAATTCTAGTTCTTCCCTCCTATGCGCTGGTAATCTTCGCGGTCAAAAGGACCCGCAGCCTGCCGGAAATACAGGCGTGGGGCGCCTTCCACGTCTTCGTGAACGCGATCATCATTACGATCATGGCGTTTCTGGTGGAAGGAAACAGTTCGCCTTACTACGCCGGTCTCAACTTGATCGCCATATTGGTTGGATCCTTCATCCCGTGGACCGATGCGGCTCTGGCCTGCAACATTGCACTCATCTATTTGCCGTTCTTCGCGTTGTCTTTTTTGTCGTGGGGGAAACACAGCAACTCCATTTTCATTGTGAATTCACTTTTCATGGGTGCCACCATCGTCCTCACCTTGGTGATCCGGTATTTCAATGAGAGATTTCGCATGTCGGCGATTCGAAGCAAGGTCGCCTTGCACGATGAACTGGAACGGCGAGCCGCGATCATCCGGGAGAAGACCGAGGAAGCGATCAGTCTGGAGGAGCAGTTCCGCCAGGCGCAGAAGATGGAAGCCGTGGGCCGCCTCGCCGGAGGCATCGCCCATGATTTCAACAATCTCCTCATGGTCATCCAGAGCTATGCGGAAATGCTGCAAGACGACCTTCCCGCCGAGGATGGCTCGCGTAAAAGCACGGAGCAGATTCTGAAAGCAGCGCAGCGCGCGGCCAATCTCACCAAGCAAATGCTGGCCTTCAGCCGTAAACAGATCCTCTCGCCCGTGGTGCTTGACCTGAACGCCGTCATCGACGACACGGCGACCATGTTGCACCGGCTCATCGGGGAAGACATCGAATTCCGGGTCGTCCCGGCCCCATCGCTCTGGGCGGTGGAGGCGGACCCGGATCAGATCGTGCAGGTGGTCATGAACCTGTGCGTCAATGCCAGGGATGCCATGGAGCACGGGGGCACGCTCACCATCGCAACCGAAAATGCTATGTCCATGGAAATGCGCGTCGGCGAACGCTCCTACGCCTCCCCGGGGCAATACGTGAAGCTCTCGGTCGCCGATACCGGCCTCGGGATCAGCAAGGACACGCAGGAGCATATCTTCGAGCCCTTCTTCACCACCAAGGAGGTCGGCAAGGGATCAGGCCTGGGACTGGCCACCGTCTACGGCATCGTAAAGCAAAGTGGCGGCTACATCTGGGTGGATAGCGAACCCGGGCTGGGCACCTGTTTTACCATCTATTTGCCCAAGGCAAAGCGGGCGGCGGCCTCCGAGAAAATCTCCGCCAATCCCCAGGCGCGCCCGCGAGGCAGGGAGACCATCCTGATTGCCGAAGACGAAGGCTCCCTGCGCGAGGCGATCTGTGACTACATGCGGACCCTGGGATACACGGTCCTGGCGGCCGACTCCGGCCCGCAGGCACTGGCCCTTGCCAGCGTGCACGATGGGCCCATCGATCTTCTGATCTCCGATGTCGTCATGCCGAAGATGAGTGGACGGGCGTTATCGGAAACGCTGGGTCGCCTGCGGCCCAATCTGAAAACAATTTACATGTCCGGCTACACCGATGACGCGGTCCTGCGCCACGGGGTCAAGAAGATGGGCGCAGCCTTCCTGCAAAAGCCTTTCAGCCTCAACACCCTTGCGCGCGAAGTCCGCACCATGCTGGGCCAGAAGATGACGGTGCAATGACAAACGCACGTTACCCGCGTAACTTGCCCCGCCCGGCGATTGCTCCTAGAATCGGCCAAATCATCGACGGGCCTTGCCGTACCCCGGGAGAGGATTGACCACGGCTCTTATTCCTGATGGCTCGCAGGCCGCTTCCACCAACCAGACGCCGCCGCGGCATCGAATCGAGCTCCTAGGCCGGGGGCCCGGTTGTGGAAGTGCGGCCGGAACATCACGCCGTCCTTGCTGGCCAGCGATGCGTATCACCACCGGCCACGAAGTGTTTTCATCGGTTCGGAAGCGAACTCATACGTTTTCTCGATTCAGCCGACGGAACCGGCAGACGGTACCGGGAAAGCTGATGGAAGTCGAGCCAAGCTGCCATGCGATTTGCTAATTCCGTGAACCGATCGCCAGGGCGTCCGCCGGTCATTCGCCGGAAGCACATTCGTCTGCGCTTCCTCTACGCTGCCTTATGCGTGCTCCAGCTTTCGATCATGAGTGCGGGCCTCATCCTTGCCTATCGCCTGGAACGCTCCTATTCCGCCCAGATCGCCTATGAAACCACGCTCAACCAGCATCAGCACGGCGTCGCGCAGTTGCGCGCCCTGGTGGATGCCGGCGAGCCCGCCGGGGTAGACGCGAGTGACGAGGACTGGGCCGCCGGAGTCGAACGGGTCCGGTATGGCTCGGCGCTCTTCGCGGACCGGACACAACAACTGCTCGACCAGGCGGAATGCCTGGCGCAATGCTCTCACAACCCTGCTTTTACCCGCTGCGCCGACGACCTGCGAGCGCTTTTGGCGGAATCGCAGGCCATGGTGCGCCAGGTGAAACTGGCCGACGATGCCCGCCGAGCGGGCAACCTGCCCGTCTTTAACGCCGCATGGATGGCTGCCGACCGCAACCTCAGCCGGGTGCACACCATTCTCGGCAATATCGGTGAAGACCTCTCCAACGCCAAAAACGGCATGCTGACGCTGGAGGCCGCGCGCATCCGGCGCACTCGACGTTACCTCGTCGCTTTGACCGCTCTCGGTCTCCTCCTGATCGCGCCCGTCATCGCCTATGCGCGCAGCCTGAGCAAGCAGATCGCCGCATTTGACGCCGAGCTGCAGACCGAACGCGACGCCCTGGAGCAGCGCGTGCAAGAGCGCACCGCGCAGCTGCGCACCGAAATCGGCGAGCGAATCCGCCTGGAGGAATTCAACCGCAGCGAAAATCGCATTCTGGAAATGGTGGCCGAGGGCGCATTGACGGCCAACATCCTGTCGGAGCTGGCGCTGGCCGTCGAGGCCTTCTGCCCGTCCAGCCGATGTGTCATCTCCTCGTCCACCGAGCAAGCCGACGCGCTCATCGCACCCAGTTTTCCCCGCCATGAAATCGCGGCCCTGGAGCAGATGCTGGCCGAGCCTGCCGGAGCGGCTTTCCTGGCGCGCAGCCAGAGCCGTCCGATATTTCTCTCCGGCCTCGAACGGAAACTGACCGGCGCCGCGTCATCGGCTCTCAGCGCGCAATATCAGTTTGCCTCCTGGTCGTCGGTGCCATTCGGAAGCCGGGACGGAAGCATCGCCGGAATCATTTCGCTGCTGCAAAACCAGGGCCGGCTGCCCGGCCAGGATGAGTGCGACGCCCTGATGACCGCGGCGCGCATGGCCCGCATGGCCGTCGCCCACTCCCAGATGCACGAGGAGTTGTTCTACCGCGCCCATCACGATCCCTTGACCCAGCTGCCCAATCGCGCTCTGTGCGATCAGCGCATCGAGGAGGCGTTGGCCCGCGCCAAACGCCGCTGCAGCACCCTCGCCGTCATCTGCATCGACCTGGACGAATTCAAGGAGATCAACGACCAGTACGGCCACGAGGCCGGCGATTGCGTCCTGCGCGCCGTCGCCGCGCGCCTTTCCGCCAGCGTCCGCGCCACCGACACCCTCGCCCGCCTCGGCGGCGATGAATTCATGATTGTGCTCGAAGACGTGCGCGACGCCGAATCCGTGGAGAAGTTTGCCGGAGTCCTCCTGCGCGCCATCTCCGACCCGATCCCGTCCGGCGATGCCCGGTTGCGGGCAACGGCCAGCATCGGAGCCGCTCTCTATCCCTCCGACGGAACCTCGGCCCGGCAGCTCAAGGTCCACGCCGACCACGCCATGTATCGCGCCAAGGAACTGGGCCGCAATGCCTTCCAGGTGTTTTCTCCCGAGTTGAGCGAAAAATTCGCACGCCGCCACCATATCGAGGGCCTTCTGCGCGACGCTCTGGAGAACGGCGGCTTCGAAGTCCACTACCAGCCGCAATACACCATGGAGCGCAAGTTGACCGGCCTGGAGGCGCTGCTCCGCTTCCGCGCGCCCGAGCTCAAAGCCATCTCGCCCGCCGAGTTCATCCCCGTCGCCGAGCAGACCGGTCTCATCGTCAACATCGGCCAGTGGGTCCTGCAGGAAGTCTGCCGCCAGGGACGCCGCTGGCAGGAGAGCGGCTTTCTTCCACTCCGCATCGCCGTCAACGTCTCAGCCGTCGAATTCGCGCAGGAAACATTCTCCGGCCACGTCGCCCGCACGCTACGCGAGAGCGGCTTCGACGCGGCCCATCTGCAGATCGAAGTCACCGAGACGGCGATGATGAGCAGCATCGACCAGGTCACCCGTCACCTGCGCGAGCTCTCCCGTCTCGGCGTCGAGGTTTCGGTCGATGACTTCGGAACCGGACACTCGTCCTTGAGCTATCTGCACCGCCTCCCCATCGACTCGCTCAAGGTCGACCGCTCCTTCATCAGCCAGATCACCGAGAGCAAGGAAAGCGTCGCCATCGTGCGCGCCATCATCGCCATGGCCGGAGGCCTGGGCATGAAGATCGTCGCCGAAGGGGTCGAAACCGAGGAGCAGCTGGCAACCCTTAGCCACCTCGGCTGCAAGGTCGTGCAAGGCTTCCTGTTCTCCCGCCCCCTGCCGCCCGAAGCCGTCGAGCAAGTCCTGGCGCGCCGCGAACTGCCTTCCCTGCCCGCAACTCAGCCCGCCGCCGAGAATGTGCTCCAGGCCCCTGCCATCCAAAGCCCGGCCGCGGCCCCGCACTCATCCTCCAATCCCGAACGCACCCGCCAGTTTGCCCCCACCGCAGGCCTCGCTCCCGATTCCGCAACGTAAAAGTCAGCCCGGCCTTATTTCCGTTTTCGGCTCGCGCGCTTCGACGCCGATTCCTTCGCCGAACCCCGCGTGCCCGCAGGTTTGGCTGGCTTGCGCCCGGCCTTTGCCTCCGCCTGGGTGAAAAACGAATGCCGGTGCGCCGCCATATTCACCTTCAGCCCCAAAAACCCCACGCCTTCCGTCTGCAGCCGCATGCGCTGCTCAAAGCCATGTTCGCCTGTCAGCAGAATCACGCCGCCCGCGCCCACAATGCGATGCCACGGCAACCCCGCGCTCTCGCCGTGCAGTGCCCATGCCACCTGCCGCGCAGCGCCCGGATACCCCGCCGCATAGGCAATGTCGCCATAGGTCGCCACCTTGCCGCGCGGCACGCGCCGTACCTGGCGGAGCAGCTCGGCAAACATGTTGCCCGCCGCCTTTTCATTCTTTGCGCCTATTGCCTTCAATGTTTTTCCCCGCTGTTTCTATGGCTCCGACGCGCATTGCACCACGGTTTGCAAGGCCGTGTACCTTCGCTCCGATGCGCGGCCACCCCGCAAAGGACTATGATAAAAGCTCCATGACATTTTCCAATCCCATTGGGAAGCAGTACCTTCCCAAATTCATTCTTTGCCTCAAGGACTACTCCGCCCGCACCTTCGCCGCCGATCTTGCCGCCGGGATCACCGTCGGTCTGGTCGCGCTGCCTCTCGCCATGGCCTTTGCCATCGCCAGCGGAATGACTCCGCAGGCCGGCATCTACTGCGCGGTCGTCACCGGCTTTCTCATCTCGCTGCTGGGCGGCTCCAGGACGCAGATCGGCGGCCCCACCGGCGCCTTCGTCGTGGTGGTCTACGGAATCGTCGTCAAGCACGGCGTGCAGGGTTTGTTCCTCTGCACCATGATGGCCGGCGTGATGCTGGTCATCATGGGCCTCACCGGCCTGGGCAAAGCGGTGCAGTTCATTCCCCGCCCGGTCGTGATGGGATTCACCAACGGCATTGCGGTGCTGATTGCCAGCACCCAGATTCGCGACTTCTTCGGGCTCCGCCTGGAGCACAACCCCGGCGAATTTTTCGCGCGCATGCGCGAGCTGATCGGGCACGCCGCAACCATCTCGCTGCCCGCCACCGCGCTCAGCGTGGTCTCACTCATCATCATCCTGGTCACGCCGCGCATCACCAAGCGCGTTCCCGGATACATTGTCGCGCTGATTGCCGGAACCGTGGGAGCGGTGCTGCTGCACTTGCCGGTGGAAACCATCGGCACGCGCTTCGGTGGAATTCCCTCCGGCATGCCGCACCTGCAGATTCCCGAGTTTCACTCCAGCCTCATTCTGCCGTTGTTTTCCTCGGCCGTCACCATCGCCATGCTGGGCGCAATCGAGTCGCTGATGTCGGCCGTGGTGGCCGACAGCATGAGCGGCGACAAGCACAATCCCAATGTCGAGTTGGTCGCGCAGGGCGTCGCCAACATACTCTCGCCCATCTTCGGCGGACTGCCGGCGACCGGCGCCATCGCACGCACCGCAACCAACATCCGCAGCGGCGCGCGCACTCCGGTGGCGGGCATCATCCATTCCCTCACACTGCTGGCGATCCTGTTATTTGCCGCGCCGCTGGCACGCTACATTCCCATGGCTGTGCTGGCTGCCATCCTCATGGTCGTCAGCTACAACATGGGACAGTGGGCGGAAACGATTCGCCTGCTGCAACTCACCAAGTCCGCCATTGCGGTGTGGCTGGTCACCTTCGGACTCACCGTGATGGCCGACCTGACCACGGCGGTCGAGTTCGGCATGATCCTTGCGGCGCTCACCTTCATCCGCAGCGTGGCCGAAACCACTTCGGTTTCTCCCGTGACCGAAGATTTCATGCGCACCGTTCGCCTGCACCTTCTGCACGACAAGCACATCCCGGAGTACGTCGAAGTCTTCAGCGTGCAGGGAGCACTGCTTTTCGGTGCCTCGCAAAAGCTCGAAGTCATTCTCCATCGCATGGACACCCTGCCGCCGATCGTCATTTTGCGGCTGCGCGGCATGAGCGCCATCGACTCCACGGGACTGGGCGCCATCGAAGATCTCAACACCCGGCTCAAAGCCTCCGGACGCCACCTGCTGTTGTGCGGAGCCAAGGAACACCCCGCGCGGATCATCCATCAGAACGTCTTCGTGCAGCAGATTGGCGCGGAGAATATCTGCGGCCACATTCAACAGGCGCTGGACCGCGCCGCGCAGATCATGCGGGAGGATCATCCCGTCGCAAGCCAGGCCTAGCGGGCGCTGGGCTACTCGGCGTTGCGCAGGGGCACCGAAGACGAGGCTGCCTCGGCGGCGGACTTTTTCCCACTGCCGGGAACGAACGGGGCAAGGGTGGATTTGCCCAGTTTGCGGCGCAGATCCTCGGCGATCTGCCGCCCATGGTAACGCCCGTTCTCGATAAAAATCTCGTTGGTGTTCATGCCGGCGAGGATGACGCCCGCCAGATAGATTCCCGCCACGTTGCTCTCCAGGGTGTTGGTGTCCACCACCGGCTTGGACGAGGGCTGGCGCGAAAGCTCCACGCCGAGCTCGCGCAGGAAGGCAAAGTCGGGATGATAGCCGGTCATGGCGAGGACGAAATCGTTCCTTAGCCGCTGCTCGCCGCGCGGCGTCTCAAGCACAATGGCGTCCGGCGTGATCTCGCGTATGGTGGTGTTGAAGAAGGCGGCAATCTCCTGGTTTTTGATCCGGTTCTCGATGTCGGGCTTGATCCAATATTTGACCGTGGGCGCCATGGACGCGCCGCGATGGACCAGGGTCACGCGCGCGCCGTGACGCCACAGCTCCAAAGCTGCGATGGCCGCCGAATTCCTGGCTCCGACCACCACCACGTCCGAATTATTGTAGGGATGCGGCTCGCGGTAGTAGTGCGACACCTTGGGCAGATCTTCGCCGGGGACGCCGAGATGGTTGGGCAGATCGTAGTATCCGGTGGCAACCACCAGCTTGCGCGCCAGGAACTCGGCGGGACGGGAGAGCGGGCCGGTGCAGTGCACCAGGAAGGCACCGTCGGCGCCTTCGATGCGGTTGACGGTGTGATATTGGCGGACGTCGAGGCGGTAGAACTCCGAGACCTTGCGGTAGTACTCGAGCGCCTCCAGGCGGTTCGGTTTCTGCTGCGCGGTGACAAAGGGAACGTCGCCGATCTCCAGCAGCTCCGGAGTGGTGAAGAAGGTCATGTTGGTGGGGTAGTTGTAAAGCGAATTGCACAGGCATCCCTTGTCCACCGCAACCGCGGAGTAGCCCGCGCGCCGGGCCTCGATGGCACAGGCCAGGCCGGTGGGACCGGCTCCGATAATGAGTACGTCGAATTGCTCCATGCGTTCTCCCGCAAAACATAAATGTTACAACGAACCGGCGCGCTTGGGAGCATCGGGAACGATGATCCAGACGAGGAGTTTGCGGTAAGCTGAGGGGGTGCGCTTGTTGCTGCCGCGCACCCGTATGGAATCGATGCAGGAACTCAAGCTGGCAATTTTCGATGTGGCGGGAACCGTGATCGAAGACCACGGCGAGGTGGTGTCGTCGCTGGTGGACGCGCTGGCGGCGCATGGCATGGGCGTGGAGAGCGAGGAACTGGCCGAGTTCAAGGGTGGCGCCAAGCGCGAGGTGATCCGCTATTTCGGCTGGCGCAAGCGCAACGAACCGCTCTCCGACGCGGCGGTGGAGGCGGTTTACGGCGACTTTCTGCGGCTGGTGAACGAGCGCTACGAAGAGCAACTGGCTCCGATCACGGGCGCCGAGGAGGTCTTCGAGTCCCTGCGCAAGCGAGGGATGCAGTTGGCCCTGACCTCAGGCTTTGGCCAGCCGACGGTGGAACTGGTGGTGCGTCGGCTGGGCTGGCAGGAGTGGTTCTCCGCCATGATCTCCAGCGACGAGGTCGTGGTGGGCCGCCCCGCGCCGTACCTGATCTTCCACGCCATGGAGCGCTGCCGCTGCCGCTCGGTGCGCGAGGTGCTGAACGTGGGCG
>Ga0316217_10006676_pt1 | contig 11308 bp, 5 predicted proteins | sample 1anoAmetaG_FD_203633 | JGI IMG/M metagenome (GOLD analysis project Ga0316217, IMG submission 203633) | Freshwater microbial communities from Trout Bog Lake, Wisconsin, USA - 1anoA | ecosystem: Environmental > Aquatic > Freshwater > Lake > Hypolimnion/Profundal zone | place: USA: Wisconsin... | reverse complement strand
TGAGCACGTTTGCCGCGGTTTCGGGCTTGCCCGCCCCGGCGGCTTCGGATGGGGTTTCGCTTTTACCCTCGCTCACCGGCCTGGGCCAGCAAATGCCGAGCACGCTGTATATCGAGTATTTCGAAAAGGGCCGCACCCCGGAGTTTGGCGCCTTTGTCCCGGCGCATCGCGGACGCAAGCGCGAACAGATGCAGAACGTTTACCTCAATGGTTACATGGGCGTCCGTTACAACGTGCAATCGGCGGACGACAATTTTGAAATTTACAATCTGGCCGGGGACCAACAGGAAGCCAACAATTTGGCCCTCAAGCCGGAATTTGCCGGTCTGCAAGCCGCCATGAAAGCCCGGGTGTTGCAGGTGCGCACCCCGAACGCCAGCGCTCCGCGCCCTTACGATCATGCGCTCGTGCCGCCGGTTGCCCAAGCACCCAAAGGCCCGGCCGGACTGACGTGGTCTTGGTTCAGGGGCGAATGGCCGTGGATGCCGGATTTCCGCACGCTCACACCCGTGAAAACCGGTGCGACGAAGACAATCACCCTTTCCATGGCGGCCAGCAACCAGTCGTTTGGCCTCGCCTTCACAGGGTTTTTCCACGCGGCGCAGGATGGCGAATACACCTTTACGCTCGCCAGCGACACCGGCGCGATGTTGTTTTTGCACGACATCCGGGTGATTGACGAGCCGATGAAAAATTCCGCCGGCCAATTCTCCGGCAGTGTCCGGCTGCAGGCGGGTTGGCATCCGCTGCGGCTGTATTACCGGCATGGCGGCACCAGCCCACGGCGACTGGAACTCACTTGTCAAACCGGTGACGCGGCCGAATACAAACTAACCCCGAACATTTTCCGTCCCGCGGTGGTCGCCAAGGATTGAGATTTCATGAAATCAGGCGGGTTCACGGGCCGTCAATTTCGCGCATGAAGCTCCGCGGTTGTTTTTTGGGTGGCGGCCTGGGCCCGCCGCCCGGTCGGTGCGGTTGAATGGTTTTCCGCATTCTTGTTGCCTCCCCGGAATTTTTTTGATTGGATTGGCTTCAATTCTTGAACCCCGCATTCATCCATTTATCGCTCCGGCTGCTTTTACTGTCGGCGATTATTTGCCGGCCGGTGGCTGCGAGCGCCGGACCGGACGAGGCCCCCGCCCCCAGCGGAACGGGTGATTATCTAATCCAAAACTGGCAGAGCAGCGAGGGCTTGCCGCGCAATACGATCAATTGCCTGGCGCAGGATCATCAGGGTTATCTCTGGCTGGGAACGCCACAGGGGCTGATCCGCTTTGACGGAGTGCGTTTTGTGGCCTTTGAAGGTCCGGCTTCGTCTGCCCTCGCGCAGGGCTGGGTGCGGTCGCTGTTCTGCGATCAGGCCGGCGTTCTCTGGATAGCCACCCGCCGGTCCGGGCTGTTGCGGTATCAAGACGGAACGGTGCGGGCCAGTCCTCCGTTGGAGCCAACCTCCTCGCTGGCGATTGATTCGATTGTGCAGGATGGCCTGGGAGGTCTCTGGCTGACGGAAGGCACCGGCTTGTTGGGGAGACTGGCGACCAATACCTTTACGCCGACGGCACAACTTTACAAAATTGCCCAGGGACCGATGCTGTTCAGGCTCACGACGGACGCGGGAGGCGGGCTGTGGTTTTACAAGCAAGACACCTATGGCCAGTTGATCGGCGGCCGGCCCACCAATATCACCACGTATTCGGGCAGCGTGATCACGCTGGCCCGCAGCCGCGCGGGCGGTCTGTGGCTTTCCACCGGCCGGAATTTGCGGCGCATCCCGGCCGGACAAACCGCCCCGACCGAAGTGGTGGCATCCCTGCCGTTTGAGGTCTATGGCGTCAGCGCCTTGCGTGAAGACCGCGCCGGGACGCTGTGGGTGGGAACAGTCAGCCGGGGCTTGTTCCGGCTGCAGGCAGGTCGGCTGGAATCAGTGGGCCAAATTGACGAGGCGATTCGCGATATTCTGGAAGATGCCGAAGGCAATCTGTGGGTGGGCACCGATGGCGCGGGCTTGTTCAAGCTGCGGCCACGCATGTTCAACCTCATCGGCAAGGATGCGGGGTTGCCCAGAAATGACGTCGTCTCGGTCTGTGGCGACTGGGTGGCACCGGGCGGCAGCGGTGGGGCCGGGAAAATACTGTCCTCGGGGCGGGTGGCCATGATTTCCGGACTGGAACCAAGAAGCATTGCGTCGGTGATGGAAGACGGGGCGGATGGCCTATGGTTGGGCGGCAGCGATGGCTGGCTGTTGCATAAGGCTGGTAACGGGCAAACGTTGACCAACCTGTTCGTGGAGTCCAAGACGATGCAGTTGCGGGTGTTGTACCGGGATCAAAAGGGCGACTTGTGGATCGGCTGCTTTCCCCACGGGTTGTTTCGCTGGCGCGCCGGGGAGCCGCCACATTTGGAGAATTTCAGCGACCGGGGATTTAACAGTGTTTCCGTGACGGCCGTGGCCGGGGACGGCGGCGGAGGGGTATGGTTCGGCACGAGTGGTGGCGAGCTTTACCGGTTTGCGGACGGCGCTTTTCGTGTCTTTGGCAAGGCCGAAGGTTTGCCGGGATTTTCCATTGGCGCTTTGCTCGCGAATCCGGACGGGACTTTGTGGGTGGGGACGTTGGGCGGCGGGCTCGGCCGCTTGTCAGCGGGGAAAGCGCAGTTTCTGGGCCCCGAGGCCGGGCTAATTGACAACGTCGTCTCCCAACTGATTCGGGATCAGCAAGGCTGGTTCTGGATCGGCTGCTCGCGCGGCCTGGTCCGCACCCGGGAAATGGAACTGCGGGCCGTGCTGGAGGGACGGCAACCGGAGGCGCGAATGATTCATTATGGGCGGGACGATGGTTTAGCGAACCTGCAGTGCGTCGCCGAGCATCAGCCTTCCGCCTGGATCACCCAGCAAGGCGTGCTGCGGTTCGCCACCAGCCGGGGCGTCGTGAGCGTGGATCCCGCCGCCATTCCTTTAAACCCGCGACCGCCGCCTCTGGCGCTCGAAGCGATGCTCGTGGATGGAGTGGAAGTGAGCCACCACACCGCAATCCAACTGCCACACGACTATAAAAAAATCGAGTTTCGTTACACCGCCCTGAGTTTGGTGGCGCCGGAGAATGTGTGGTTCAAGCGGCAACTGGTGGGGTTTGACGAGGACTGGTTAGCCGACCACAACCAGCGCAGCGCCACATATTCGCGTCTGCCGCCAGGCCGCTACACCTTCCAGTTCAACGCTTGCAACAATGACGGCGTCTGGGCTGTGGCGCCGTGCATGGTGGCGTTTGAAGTCGTGCCGGCCTTTTGGCAGCGGCTGTGGTTTCGAGCCGGCATGCTGGTGCTGTTTGCGGGGCTGGTCGGCGGCGTGGTGCGTTACGCGGTCGTCGTGAAGTTGCGCCGCAAGCTGCAGCGACTGGAGCAGGAGCGCCGGCTGGAGCGGGAGCGCATGCGCATCTCGCGCGATTTGCATGATGATTTGGGGGCGCGCTTGACCCAGATGGCGTTCATGACGGATCTGGCCGCCGAAGAGTCCGGCGCCCCCGCGACCATGCAGACCCAGTTGCGCGAGGTTTCCCGCCAGGCCCGCAACGCCGTGCAGTCGCTGGACGAAACCGTCTGGATGGTCAATCCCCAGAAGGACACGCTGCCCCATCTGGTCGCCTATCTGGCCACCTATGCTGAACAGTTTTTCCAGCCCACGAACATCGCGTGCCGGCAGGAAATTTGCCGCCAGCCGCCGGCCACGTCCCTCCCGGGTAATCTGCGGCGCGACATTTTTATGCTGGTCAAAGAGGCCCTGAACAATGTGCTGAAGCATTCTGGAGCCAAGGAGGTCTGGCTGCGCGTCGCGGTGCGCGGCCGGGTGCTGCGAATCGCCATCCAGGATGATGGCCGGGGCTTTTCGATCGCGGAAGCCAATCCTGGACGCAACGGCTTGGAGAACATGCGGCGGCGGGCCCAAGCGGCAGGCATCCGGTTTCGGTTGCATTCCGCACCCGGCCACGGCACCCGCCTGGTGTTCTGGACTTGCTTGCCTGAACCCACTCGGCAATGATGGCCTGCATCCGGTTTAAAATCCTTTTCAACCATGTCCATCCGTGTCGCCATAGTGGAAGATGATGCGGGCGTCCGCGAGGCGTTGAAGTCTATCGTGCAGAAGGCTGCCAGCCTGAGTTTTGACGCCGCCTATGAAAACGCCGAACGGGCGTTGGCGGGCATTCTGGCCAGCCGTCCGGAGGTCGCGCTGGTGGACATCAACCTGCCCGGCAAAAGCGGCATCACCCTGGTGGCCGAACTCAAAGCCAAAATGCCCCGGCTCCAGGTGATGATGATCACGGTGTATGAGGACAGCGACCAGATTTTCGATTCGTTGCGCGCCGGGGCCTCCGGCTATCTGCTTAAACGCTCGCAGCCGCAGGAAATTGTCCAGGCCATTGAGCTGCTCAAGGCCGGCGGCGCGCCGATGTCCGCCGAGGTGGCGCGGAAGGTGGTTGATTTTTTCCAGAAACATGCCGCCGAGCGTTCCGATCTGGCCCAGCTCACCTCCCGGGAGCTGGAGATCCTGAAGGAGTTGTCCAAGGGCTATCGCTACAAGGAAATTGCCGACCGCCTCAACATCGGCCTGGAGACCGTCCGCACCCACGTGCATCACATCTACGAGAAGTTGCATGTGGAATCACGCACCGAGGCGGTGGTGAAGTTCATGCGGTTGCAGTCCGGCGAAAAACCCGCGGCGGAGTAAGCGGGGGCGTTTTGCAGCCACCGGCTCAGAGGGGTTGTTGCGTCCGCATTGGAGGAGTCGCCTCACACGAAAGTGGGATGGCGCCGGCCGGCCATCGGCGCTATAAGTCATGCATTCCAACGGTTTATGAACATGGTTGCAACTTGTAATCGCACCTCCCGCCCGGGGTTCACCCTCATTGAGCTCCTCGTGGTCATCGCCATCATCGCCATCCTGGCGGCGATGCTGTTGCCGGCGCTGGCGGCGTCCAAGCAGCGGGCTTACGGGATCAAATGTGTGAGCAATCTCAAGCAAATGGACTTGGCTTACCTCATGTATCAACAGGATTACGGCAAAGCGATCGAATACAACTCGGTGAACGTGCTGTGGATGCAAACCCTGATCACTTATCAGTCCCAGGTGGCGGCCATTCGCTTGTGCCCCACGGCGGCCAGCTTTGGCGCGGTGACCAACACGTATGGCGACGCCAAGACGCCGTGGTATTGGGGCATTGCCAACAGCGTGGAGTTGAATACGGGCAGCTACGCCATCAATGGCTGGCTTTACCAGTATGACCAGACGAGCGGCATTTCCACCTGGGTGCCGCAAGCCAACGCGCCTTATTTTTTCCCGAAAGAGTCTTCAATTGCACACCCGGTTAGCACCCCGACCTTCATGGATGCCATCTGGCCGGATACCTGGCCGACGCACGCCGCCATGCCGCCCCCGGATTTGTTCCACGGCGACCAGAGTTATAGTCTGGGCCGAATCTGCATCGCCCGGCATCCGTTGAAAACCGGCGCCACCGCCACCGCCGGGCAGCCGATAACGGGCGCCACCGACATGGCGTTTGCCGATGGCCACGCGTCGTTGTGGAAGCTGCAAGACATCAAAAATGTGGTTTGGTATAATGGCTGCACGCCGGTAGCCAATCCCTGGAGTACGACGCCCGCACCGTAGCTGTGTGAACCGCTTTATGCACTTGCGGATGGCGCTAACGGCGGAGGAAGCCGATTCGTTTTATAGGGCTCTAAAGAACGCCGGTTTTAATCCGGTTATTGAATATTCTCCAGGATTCAGGCAGTTAGACAAGTTATGCCGGTTTTCTATTAGAATACCAACCAACGAAGGAATGGCGGCAGCAGAATTTTTGGATAATTATAACCCTTCGAAGCCGGCGCAATAAACGGTGCTGCCGACAAAGGTGCTTTGGCCTCATTCCCCAACCCACCAGGCATGACAAGAGCCATAAAAACGAAAATAAAACCGAACCTCGTCCTTTATCAAATTAGGTCGCATGGGCGAGTCACACGAAAGTGGGATAGTGCAATTCACGGATCTGGGTAAATTTGTTCACCTATGAAAACTTCTGCAATGCTCTCGCGCAAAGTTCGGCGCGCCTTCACCTTGATCGAGCTGCTGGTGGTGATTGCCATCATCGCCATTCTGGCGGCCATGCTCCTGCCGGTGCTGGCCAAGGCCAAACAAAAGGCCTCCAGCGGAGTCTGCGTGAGCAACCAGAAACAAATGGCGATCGCCTGGACCATGTATGCCAACGACAACAAGGACTACCTGGTCAACATGAACAATTTCGTCAATTCCGACCCCACTTCCACCACCGGCTTGAACCAGGTTCCCTGGCGTTACCAATACGCCACTTCCTTTCAAGGCAACACCATGCCCGTGGTGCCGCCCCAAGGTTCCCTCGGGCCTCAGTCTTATGTCCAACTGTTGACGGAACAATGTGTCGCCCAAGGGGCCTTCGGCGTCTATCTCAAGAATCCGGATGTGGTTAACTGTCCGGGGGACTCCCGCAAACAATTGTCCGCGTCGAGCTATGCCTTCTGTTCGTATTCCGGCGTGACGGGCATGAATGGTCAGACGTGGAACGCCGATCCCACCCAAGGGGAAATCCTGGCCAAAATCAACGATGTGCATCACTCGGCGAGCAAGTTTATTTTTGTGGAGGAAAACGATCCGCGGGGGGAGAATGAAGGCACGTGGGTGATGAACGTCAGCGGCAACGCGGCCAACAACTGGGCGGGCACCACCATTTTGGATTCCCCGGCGGCGTTTCATGGCACATCCAGCACGTTCAGTTGGGCGGATGGCCATGCGACTTCCCGGCGTTGGCTGGACGGAGCCACGATTGCCTATGCGGCCAGCATGAACACCGGGAAATATAACAGCCCGCCGGCGGCGACCGATAAAGATGTGCCGTTTCTGATTAGCGGCTACGCGTTTCGCGGCAATCAATAATGGATTCACAGACAACAAAATTGAGTCTGAAATGAAGTGCCGCGATAGTCGGAAAATCATGCCCGCGCCTTCCCGCCGGGCCTTCACCTTGATTGAACTGCTGGTGGTGATCGCCATCATCGCGATTCTGGCGGCCATGCTGCTGCCGGCGTTATCAAAAGCCAAACAGCGCGCCCAGCAGATCCAGTGTATCAGCAACCTCAAGCAAATCACGCTGGCCTCCTTTTCCTACCTCCAGGATTTCGGACAGGTGGCCGACGGCCCGGGCGGGAGCTTGTGGATGGGCGCGCTGGCGCCCACGTTTGTCAACGCCAAGGTGTTGCTCTGTCCGCTGGCCCCAGCCCCGAACTCCATCCCCACCTTCTCCACGCTCGGCACCGCCGCCGCCGCATGGGCCTTTGTGGCCGGCACCACCAATTATATCGGCGGTTACGGCATCAACAACTGGCTCTATGATCCCAGTGTGGCGATCAACAACGACTGGGCGGACCTCGGCAGCCCCCCGTATTCCAGTTTTTTCGTCAAGGATTCGGCCATCACTCATCCGGCCTTGACCCCCATTTTCGTGGACTGCATTCGGTACGGCCTGAATCCGTGGCCGACGGACGCGCCGTCCCGGGACTTGTTGGATGGCGCCAGCAGTCCCGAAATCGGGCGCTGCACGATTGCCCGCCACAAATTTCGCAATCCGCAGTCCGCGCCCACCAGTGTGCCCGCCGGCGCGCCGCTGCCCGGGGCGGTGGACATGAGTTTTGCGGACAGTCATGCGGAACAGGTGCCATTGGAGAACCTGTGGCAGAAGACCTGGTCCAAAGGCTATGTCCCGACGTCCCCGCGGCCGAATTGAGCCGGCCGGTCCCTCTCACACTAAAGTGGGATATTGAATCGGCGGCCAGCGTGCTACTTTAGCTCTGCACCCGTGAAAAGATCGCAACCTGTTGCGCTTTGAACCTAGTAAACACCAAAACTGAAAAATGAAAACAACCTCAATCATAAAACAAACCTGCGCCTTGGCCGCCGTGTCGCTCGGCCTGCTGGCAGGTAATCCCCTGAAAGCGGCCACTGTTCAAACCGGCTATGTGGATGGCTCGATTTATCCATCTTTCATAGACAATTCCGGCACCGGTGGTAGCGACTACACCGGCAACGGTGGTTGGGTGCTCCAGATGACCAACCTGTGGAAACCGGGGCAAACGATCAGGATTACCGGCGTTTCGTGGCCCACTCGCGTCGCGCCTGCGGGCACATTCACCTTTTACTTTTATGATTTGGATCAGGGTCCCAACACCAATGCCTTTGACGGAACCGGCGTCGAGACGCTCGTGGGCACCAATACTGCCACACTGGGGACCGCCATCAGCGCCGGCACCGCCGCGTATGTCCTCTTTGACCAGCCGATCGTGTTTACGGCTCATAGCACAGGAATCGGAGTTCAGTGGACAGACAGTGGTGGAAACCAGGTTATCAAGTATCAAACGAGCGGCTATTCAAACCAGGTTGCCTTGACTACGAGCACGGGTGCCTCCTATGGTGGAGAGCAAATACGCTTCTCTCTCTTCGGCTCCGTGGTGCAGCCCGCGCCGACTGGCAGCCTGACCTGGCAGGGCAATGTCAGTTCAAACTGGGACGGCACGGCCGTCAACTGGAATCTGGCGCTCGGAAACAATCTGTTTATGCACACCAACTACACCGACAACGGCACTTACGGCCCGAGCGTGATTTTCGATGATACCGTGGTTTCACCCACCTACTTCACCAACATCAACCTGACCACCGGCACGCCGTTGCGTCCCAGTTCATTGGTTTTAAACAACAGTCTTTTCAAATATAATTTCAGCGGTCCCAGCATCATCACCGGGGCGACCATCCTGACGAACAGCGGCTCGGGTGTGGTCACGATGAACACGGCGAACAACTTCAACGGCGGCAGTGTGTTGAGTGGCGGGCGGATCCGGCTGGCCAATGCGGGCGGTTTGGGGACCGGCCCGGTGACCTTCCGCTCTGGCGCACTGTCCTCGGCTGGGTCCACGCCGCTGACGGTTACCAACAGCCTGTCGCTCATCGGCACGGCCGTGCTGGGAAACACCGTGGACAACGGGGTTTTGACCATCCCCAGCGTGGTGAATTTCAATGGTGGAGTCTATGGGATGGATGTGGAAAACAACGTCCTGCTGACCGGTGTGCTTACGAACGGCGGTCTGGGAGCCAAATCCGGTCCGGGAACCTTAACCCTGACGGGAGGACTGGTTGATAACGAAAGCGCCGGAACCTGGGCCGTTCAAAATGGTGCCTTCATCGTGGACGGCATCTCGGTCACTCGATCCGGTGGGGCCTTTTCGATTGGGGCAGCGGCCGGCAACGGGGTGGCGACTTTCAGCATCACCAATGGCGCGTCGGTGACCATCAACAGCGCTGGTCCGGCGACGGTCGGGGCAATTGGCCAGAGTGCCAACACCTCATCGAACTATCTGTATCTATCCGGCACCCTGGCGTATGGCCCGAATTACGGCAGCGGCGTGCTCCAACTGGGCCAGTCGTCCGCTTATGACGAATTTGACATGTTTCCCGGCAGCTCGCTCAAGATCGGCGGCATCACTTATAATATTGGTCAGGCGCTTGCCAACATTTCCGTGGTGAACCTTAACGGCGGCACCATCGTCGCCTTGCAAAACAATGCCAACTTCATCCCCGCCGCCACCAGCGCCTTTACAACGGCGGTCAATGTCCTCGCCGGCGGCGTCACCTTTGATTCCGGAAGCTACGCCATCACCGTCGTGCAGCCCCTGCTGGACGGCGGCGGCGGCGGCGGTTTGACCAAAGTCGGGAGCGGCGCCCTGTGGCTGGCCGGTGCCAACACCTACACGGGACCCACGGTGGTGCAAGCCGGCACCCTGGGCTTGTATCCCGACAGCATCCTGTCGGGCACCGGTTCGCTGACGGTCAGCAATGGCGCCGCGGTGGCGGCCGACTGGACCACGATCTACGGCCAGGGCGAGACGGAGATTTCCAGCCTGTCCCTCAACGGCTCGGGAGTCATTGTGAATTATGGTGAGCTCTCCGGTAATGTCCCCTCCATCGCCATCAACAACGACGCCACCGGCGGCGTTGCCCTCAATGCCAACGGGGCCAACACGGTTACGTTGACCGGCACCGATTTTGGAATTGGCTTGTATCCGATCATCAAGTTCTCCTCCTATACTGGCAATGGTTCGTTTGTCGCCAATCTTCCTTACGGTGTGGTCGGTTCGGTGGTCACGAATGGAAATCAAATTGCGGTCAATATCACCGCCGCCCCCAAGAGTGACACGTGGAACGGCTCCACCGATTATGCCACGATCAACAATAATTGGAATACGACTACTCCTAACTGGTTGAACAACCTCAATTCGCAACTATCCAACTATCTTGACGACGGCATTGTGGGTGATTCCGTCACGTTCGACGACACGGTCTTCTACGACGGTTCCAGCTATGCGACAAATGTGAATCTGACGCTCCCGGTCCGGCCTTTGTCCCTGACGGTGAACAGTTCGTTGAACTATGTCTTCAGCACCACCGGTGGGGGCAAGATCACGGGGCCGACCCCTTTGACCAAGAACAACACGGGTAGTCTGGCAATGGAAACGGTCAACGATTACACCGGCGGCAGCACCATCAATTCCGGCGCGGTTTACATCGGCAACAACCAGGCGCTGGGCACGGGAACCATCACCCTGAACGGCGGCAGCCTGGCTTCGGACGGGACCGCTGCCCGTGCCCTCACCAACTCCATCCTCATCCACTCGAATTCCGTGCTGGGGGATCTGGTCAACACCGGCACGCTGACCTTGGACGGCCCGGTCAACTTCAATTTGGCCGGGCAGGCCTTAACTAACAACAGCGCGGTGGTCTTCAGCGGCGCCGTGTTCATGGAACTGAATGCCGCCAATCTCACGGCCAATCAGTTGGCTGGCGCCGGGAACACGACCTATGCCGGCAGTCTGGTGGTTTCGAACCTGAGCGCCACCGCCCTGGCGGCGGGTCAGGTGTATCAATTGTCCACCACGACCGGCACCACGACTGGCAACTTCGCCTCCGTCATCCTTCTGGGAACCGGATCGTCCGGTGTGACGGGGACGTTCAATCCCACCACCGGCCAGTTGACCCTGGCCAATGCCGTGTTTTCCCCGCCCGTCATCAATCAAGTGCGCGCGGCTGGCGGAAACCTGATTTTGCAGGGCGCCAACGGAACGCCCTCCGCGACTTATAGCATCGTCACCACCACCAATCTGACCACACCGTGGGTCAATTGGACCACCACCACCACCGGCGTCTTCGGCGCGGGCGGTGCGTTCTCGAATGCCATTC
>Ga0316217_10006675_pt1 | contig 11310 bp, 6 predicted proteins | sample 1anoAmetaG_FD_203633 | JGI IMG/M metagenome (GOLD analysis project Ga0316217, IMG submission 203633) | Freshwater microbial communities from Trout Bog Lake, Wisconsin, USA - 1anoA | ecosystem: Environmental > Aquatic > Freshwater > Lake > Hypolimnion/Profundal zone | place: USA: Wisconsin... | reverse complement strand
TCGAAGCCCAGCAGCAAGCCCACAACCAGGCCGGAGACGAGGCAGATGGTGTTTTCCCACTGGCGCGGGATGTTTTTAATTTCCTCGATGCCCTCGATCAACATGCTGCTGCCGCGCGACACCATGATCGCCAGCAGGCCGCAGCCCATTGCGGCGGCAAACGACTGGCCAACTTCCACCCGCCACGCGACGTTGCCGATGGGCAGAATCCACGTCCAAAACCAGCTGTAGATCGCCCAGAACGGATAGCCCGGCGGATGCGGGATGCCCGCATAAAACGAGCCGGTGCAGAGTTCGCCGGAATCTTCCAGCGTCAGCTCCGGTGCGAGCGTGAACAGATAAACCGCCCAGACGATGACAAACGTCAGGCCCAGCGTCAGCCAGTCGATCCGGCGAAACATCGGCGGCACCGGGACCGGCGCGGCGGGCGTGGCAGGTTTGGCCGCTTCCTTGGCTTTGGCGGCGGCGGGGATTTTATTGTTGTTCTGCTTCGGATTTTCCATTGGGCCTTTAATTGCTTAAATTGGTTGCTGGCGTAAAACGGATACTAGACCGGAAAACACTCTGGTTTGTCCAATCAAAAGTGACGGCGGCCAGATGGTTTTGCGCCGTCTGCGCCCCGTCCGTGGCTTGGGCGACCGCGTTCTGGTTGCTCAAAATCAGCGCCATGGCGGGCTTGGGGCCGAAGCCGTCGCCGGCGCGGTTGTAAGCCATCAGCGTCAGCAGCACGCAGGCCATCGCCGGCGCGAGCCCGCCCCACAGCCAGCGGATCATGGGCAAATCCGCCTCGGCCACGGACGCGAACAGCCGGCGCTTAAGCCCCGCCGCCGGACGGCGCGGACGCCAGGAACGCAAGGTGGTTTCCGGCAGGTTCAGTTCGTTCATAATCGGCTCCTTCCAGGGTGGCTTTGATTTTCTCCAAACCGTAGCGGTAACGGCCCGCCGCCGTGTTCGGGGAAATTTCCAGCAGGCCGCCGATCTCCTCGAACGTGCCGCCGTGCCAGATTTTCAGCACGATGACTTCGCGCTGTTCCACCGGCAGTTCCGCGAGGCGCTTCATGGCCGCGCGTTCCGCCGGCGTCTCGTCCGTGTTTTTTTCAAACCAGCGCAGCGACTCCCATTCCCGCGTCAGCCGCCGCCACAGCGAGCGGCGGTAATTCAGCGCGCGGTTGCGGTAGCTGCGCACGCAATAATGTTCCAGCCGGGCCGGCGGGCGCTCCAGTTTCATCAGCGCCACGAAAGTTTCCTGCAACACGTCCTCCGCCTCGCCGTGGCCGAGGCCCAGCGCGCGGCCATACAAAATCAATTCCGCCGCCTTCGCGTCATACAGCGGCGCGCACCAATGTTGGGAATCTGTTTCGTTCACGATTTCAACTCATAGACACCAGCCCCGCGGAATTTGTATAAAAAAAATTCCGCGGCGACGGTCTTTGTTTCGTTGACCAACCAGTGAGGCAAGGACGGTGCGCTGCGCCACCCCGTCGCCGGGCCCGGCATTCGCACTCAAAAGCCGTTTTCATCTTGAAAACGGCCTTTGAAATCGTTTTTTCCTCCGCCCGTTCCAAGCCGGGACCGCCGCGCGCCGTCCCTACCGCGTTATTTTCAAATCGCGCGAAGTGGCCAGGGCGATGACGCGGCCTTCGGTGCCGACGGCGCAGTAGAAATGATAGACAACGCCATCCCACTTCACCACCCACGGTTTGTGCGCGTATGCTTTGTCGTAGGGCTCGGACGGCTCGACCAGATGCGCGCCCGTCCATTTCGTCCAGTGAACCAAATCGTAGGAGCACGCAAACGTGTCGAACGCCTGCGGCTGCCAGCCGGCGCCAAAATAAAACATCACCCACACGTCGCCGATTTTCACGATCTGCGGATCGCCGCTGATGCCGTTCTTTTTCGCCTCGCCGTTGACGATGACAGAGTTGGTCCCGTAGCGGCTCCAGTTCACCAAATCACGCGAAACCGCCATGCCGATTTGCTCGTAACCGTTTTTATATTTCGCGTTGTAAAACATCACGAACGGCCAGCCGAGCGACTGCGCCTCGTCGTGGATGATCTGACTTTTGTAAAGCGTCTTGGTTTCAAAACTTCGCGCGTCCGCCTGCGTCGGCGAGAGCACGGGGTTTTCCGCCCGCCGGTTCCACTCTTTCACCTGCGTTGGATTTTTCGTCCAAGCCAGCCCGAGGGAGAGCGGGTCGGTCTCATAACCTTGTTTCGCGCCACCGATGTAAGTCAGCCAGAATTTGCCGTCGAACTTTTCCAGCGTGTGCGAGCCGGTCCAACGGTAATCGCCCAAGGCGATTCCGCCATCCGCCTGCCACGCATCCCAGGCGTTGGTCTGGGTGAAGGACAGGATTTTCCCGAGCTTCTGCCAGTGCAGCAAATCATCGCTGCGCGCGAGAAAAGTCTGGTAGCCGATTTTATTCGTGATGGCGACATACATCATATACCAATGATCGTCGCTGCGGAAAATGCTGGGGCAATCCACCAACTCGTTCGTGCCGGCACCCTGGATGACCACGCCGTATTTGAACGGCGTTTTTACCTCGTCATAAATCTGCCGCAGCGTGTTGGTGTCCACCACGCGGCTTTCGGGAAGGGCCGGAACGATGGTGCGAACAACAGCGGTTTCGGCGGCCACGGCCGCTCCGAATGGGAAAACAAGAAACACGGCCGGCACAATGGCCGATTGGTTGAAATGGGAAAATAGCAACCGGCCGACATGCAACGCCCGACGGCCAATGATGCCGGCAATCCGCTTGCTGGAGCGTTCGATGTTGAAGATTGAATGTTGAATGTTCATCGGCATTTTCAGCAAACCTGCGCCACCTCGACGCCCAGCAATTTGCCAAGCTTGTCAATTTTGTCCGCGCTGCGGCCCACGCCGACCGCGCAATGATGCGCCGGGCCGTGCGCGTTCCAGTCGTTCACAAATTGCCGCGCGCCGAGGCTGAAGCGGTAACGGCTGTTGGTGTTGCCAATTTCCAGAATCGAGCCGGGCACGGATTCGCCCTCGGCCACGAGCAGCTTCAGTTTTCCATCCTTGGTCTCGACGACGGACAGCAGCGTCACCGGACCGTGCTTCACGGACATTTCCACGGAAAGTCCCCGGCCCACTTTGCCATGATAAACTTTCAGCGGCCGCACTTTTGTTTTGCCCTCGGCAATCGCGATGTGCCCCGGCCCGTCGTGGCCCATCAGCACCACGTCATCGGCAAAATCTATCGCGTAATATTCCGTAAACGAGCCGCCCACGCCGAAGGTGTCCATGATTTTCATGGCCTGCGCGTTTTTCACCTCGTATTCGCCGGCGACGGGAATGCCGCGCGCGGTGAGCAGCGAATTGCCGAGAATGATCGAGCTGATGGCGTCCTCGTTGTCCGCATTGCCCGTGCCGCTGTAAAAATAGGCGAGCGAGCCGAGATCGTGTTCTTTCACCAGCCGGTCAAGCGCCACGGAAGTTTTTGCGGCGCGTTCCAACTCGGCTTGCGAGCAATCCGCTTGCACGGCGAAAACTTTGTTGAACTTGGCGACGCGGTCCTTGATTTGTCCGGCGGAAACATCGCGGCGCAGCGCGGCCAGTTCATCCACCTCCACGATTTCCAGGTGGCCGCCGAAGGTGGCGCATTGCAGCGTCGTGTCGGAATAAATGTCCAGCATCCCGCCGTAATAATGGCCCATCAGACCGAGCCGGTTGTGAAACATCGTGTGCGCCACGCGGGCGGCTTCGATCCATGCATCCACTTCGTTCCAGCAAACCGGATCGTCGTGCAACATTCCGGTGACCTGATGGAAATCAATACTGGCGCGCTTGAAGACGTTGGCGATTTCCGGCACCGGACACGCGTTGCAATGGGCCAGCCATTCGCCGGTCATCGCGGTGCGGTCGCCCAGGGCGTTGAACTGGGCGTAATCAATCGCCGCCGCCGGCTGCAAATTCAAAATGATGACAGGCACTTTCGCGCGTTGCACCACCGGCAGCACCGTCGAGGACAGCGCGTAAGTCGTGACCTGCAGGAAAATCACGTCCACGTCCGCCGCGCGGAACTGGTGGCCGGCTTCGAGCGCCTTTTTTGGATTGTCAATGAGGCCGAGGTTCACGACTTCGACACCGGGGCGCTCGAGTTTTTTCTGGACGGCGCGGACGTAGCCTTCGAGGCGCGGCTTGAGTCCCTGGAACTGCGGCCAATAAGTGTCGAGGCCGATGCCAAACAAACCGACGCGGAGTTGACGTTTCATGGGAGATTTTTTTTAACTGCGAAACCCACGAAATAAAACAAAAAATCCGGTTCCATGTTCTTTTCGTGCCTTTCGTGGTGGATGATAATTGGTTCAGCCCGAAATTAAAATTGTATTCGCGTATTGCACCGTGTCGCCGGTGCGGATGAGGCCGATGGCGTGTGGCACGCGCTTCTTGAATTCCATGTGCGGTTCGAACTTGGTCGGCACGCCGCGCAACGCGCCGCGAAACTTTTGTTGCGTGGTCTTAAAATTGTTCTTCAGAAATTCCTTCGCCATGAAAGCCTCCGTGAAATGATGATTCGCACGCACGGCCTTGATGAGTTGCAGCACCGACGGCAGATCGTCCACCACGGAAAGGTCCACCGTCTCGATCATCGGCCAGAACGGAAAGCCGCGGTCGGCAATAACCAGCGCGTTGGTGTGCCGCACGCGGGCGAGCAGCGAGAGGATCTGCGGATTGAGAATGCCGGTGTTGATCATGGTTTGGAAAATCTAAAGGGCTAGCCAGACCACGCCAAGTTTTAAAACAGCTCGCGCGCGCCGGCTGCATCCTGAATTGACGGCACGCCCGTTCCTGCGGATGCTAGAGGCATTGGAATTATGAACGTCTGGCATCTGCTTTCGTCACGCGAACGCAAACTCCTATTTTGGGTGGTCGGGGTGGTGGCGTTTTACGCGCTGCTCGGTTTCGTCATCCTGCCGCCGATTGTCCGCAGCGTGGCGGTCAAACAGCTTGCGCGCCAGCTCGGCCGCGATGTCTCAATTCAAAAAATCAAAATCAATCCGTTCGTTTTGTCCACGACGGTGCACGGTCTGCTCATCAAGGACCCGGACGGCCAGCCGTTCCTTTCGTGGGACGAAGTTTATGTGAACTTCCAGTTGTCGTCATTTTTCGGCAAGGCGTGGACGTTCAAGGAAATCAGCGTGATCAAGCCGTTTGTCCGCGCGCAGGTCAACGCGGACGGCACGTTTAATTTTTCCGACCTCGTCACGAAGTTTTCCACGAACCGCGCGCCGGCACCAGCCACGCTGGCCAAGCCGCTGGTGCTGCACATTGACCGGCTGCACATCGGCGGCGCGACGGCGGCGCTGGCGGATTTTTCGCCGCGCGAGCCGTTCAAGCGCACGGTCGGGCCGCTGGACATCACACTGGAAAATTTCCGCACGGACCCGGACAACAAAAATCCCTACGCCTTCACCGGCACGACGGACGCGGGCGAGCGGATTTCCTGGAGTGGCTTTTTCTATCTCACGCCGCTGCGCTCGGCGGGCGAGCTGAAGCTGTTCAATTTCGCGCTGAACAAATACGCGGCGCTGTATCAGGACCTGGTGCGGTTTGAAATCCGCGACGGCACGGTGGCGCTGGACGTGAACTACCGGCTGGAGTTGAGCGCGACCAACCGCGTGGCCGCCGTGGACAACGCGGCGTTTGCGCTGCGCGACTTCAAGCTGGGCCAGCCGGGCGACCGCAACAATCTCGTGGATTTGTCGCTGCTGGCCGTGATGGGCGCAAGCGTGGATTTGCAAAACCGCACCGCCACCGTGAAGGCGGTGAAAGTGGCGGATGGAAAATTTTCCGTGCGCCGCGAAACAAACAATGCCGTGAACGTCGTGGAACTGGCCAAGCCCTCGGCCAACGCAACGAACGCGCCGGAAGGAATTTTATTTCTGCTCCGCTCGGTGACGAACGCCGTGGCGCTGCTGCTGGAGAGCACGAACCAGTGGCGCGGCACGGTGGGCAGCGTGGCGGTGACGAACTGCGCGCTACAGCTCGAAGACTTCGCCAACGCGCGGCCGGCGCGGCTGGATTTGAGCGCGATCACGTTCGACGCAAAAAACATCTCCAACATTCCCGGCACCAATTTGACGGCGGCGCTGTCGCTGCGCTGGAACACGAACGGTTCCATCAAGACCGCCACGACGGCGTCGTTCCTGCCGCCGACGGTGGACTTGCAAATTGATCTCGACCAGCTTGACCTCGGCACGCTCGACTCGTATTTGGAGCCGAAGCTGGATTTGTTCATTCTCGGCAGCAAGGTGAGTCTGCATGGCGCGGCGCAGTTGCGCTCGGTGCCGGACCAGTTGCCGACGGTGACGTTTCGCGGCGACGCGAGCCTCGATGATTTTCACACGGTGGACGGCGCGTTCGGCGAGGATTTGGTGAAATGGGACGCGCTGCGTTTCAATGGCATTGACGCGAACCTGAATCCGCAGTCCGTCGTCATCAAGGAGATTGACGTGGTCAACGCCTTTGCGCGGCTCATCAAAGAAACGAATGGCACGATTAATTTGTTGAACGCGCTGCGGCTGACGAACACCAACGCGCCGGCGACGAATAAATTGGAAGATGCCGCCGCGCCGCCGCTGCCGCAGGTTGCCATCGGCGCCATTGTCATCACCAACACCACCGTGAGCTTCACCGACCGCTCGCTGAAACCGGAAGTGAACCTCGCGCTGCGCGACGTGAACGGCGCGGTGGCCGGGCTTTCCACGGAGCAGCTGCAGCACGCGGATGTCACGCTGGGCGCGAAGGTTGACGGCGTCGGCCCGGCGACCATCACCGGCACGCTCAATCCGTTCAGCGGCACGCAAACGAACACCATAAATATCTTGCTGAAAAACATGGAGCTGACGCCGGTCAGCCCGTATGCGGGCAAGTTCGCGGGCTATGGCATCGCCGAGGGAAAATTGCAGCTGGACCTCGCGTATGAAATTGTCGGCACCAACCTCACGTCGAAAAACGTCATCACGCTCGACCATTTCGCGTTCGGCGAAAAAGTGGAAAGCCCCGACGCCACGCATCTGCCGGTGCGCCTGGCCGTCGCCATTTTGAAGGACCGGAACGGGAAAATTGTTTTGGACGTGCCGATTGACGGCAGCCTTGGCGATCCGAAATTCCACGTCGGCCAGGTGGTGCGGGTGGCCATCGTGAACATTTTGGAAAAAGTGGCGACCTCGCCGTTCTCGCTGCTGGGCGCGGCTTTCCGCAGCAGCGGCAAGGAGCTTTCCTTTACGAATTTTCCGGGCCGCGCCGAGCTGGTGCTGACGGACCAGGATAAAGAGCAATTTGAATCGTTGCAAAAGGCGATGTCTAACCGTCCCGGATTGGAATTGGAAATTGCCGGCGGCCTTGATCCCGACGCCGACCGCGAAGGTTTGCAGCGCGTCAAGCTCGACCAAAAAATTCGCGGACGGATCTGGCAAAAGCTCAACCAGGCCGAACGGGCAACGAACTCGGCGGACAGCGTTGATCTGAAGCAGCCGCCGGATTTGCGCGCCCGCTGGGTGAAACGGCTTTACGACGAAGCGGCGGCCAGCGGAACTATCAATGCGCAATTCATCGCCGCGCACACCAACCTTGCGGTGCTGGCGGCGACGGTGCTGCCGAAACCGGCCACGGTGGAAAAAGGCGCGGCGCGGCTGGCGCGGCGGTCGGCGCCGGCACCAAAAGCCACCAACAGCATTGTCGTTGTCGCGCCTTACCTCACCCACCTTGTGCCGCCGCCGGACCCAACAGAGGCCGTGCTGCTCGCCACTCCCACTTTCGCCGTGACGGACGAAGATTTGGAAAAGCTCGCCAATGACCGCGCCCAAACCGTGCGGAATTATTTGGTCGAAACCGGCAAGGTTGAGGCGGGCCGGCTGTTCACCAAAACGAGCAGCGCGGGAAATCTGCGCCGCGACGGCAGTGAAGTTTGGCTGCAACTCCGCTGAATCCGCCAACCGGATCAGTTTTTATTGCCGCCAGAGAACGCAACGAGCGCAAAGAGTTTTTCCTTCGTGCCGTTTTTTTGTGGCTGACCAACCAACCGACAGGGGCGGCTCCCGCATTTTTGTGCGATGGCGGACCGAATCTGATGCGTTAAATTATCACTTGATTTACCCAATGAATTGGCCAACCCGCTCCGCGCATTTCGCGCTGATGTTTTTATTCACGCTGCCCGCTGCGTTGCTTGCCGCGAACACCAGCGTCCACACGACATGGCTGTGGCATCTGCACCAACCGATTTACTGGCCGGACCGCGCGCCGGCCAACCACACCGCCGACCATTATCAAAACGCCTGGGACACCATCCAACTCGGCAACGTCCATCCGAGCGACACTTCGTTGTCCGCCGTCTTCGGCGAGTCCGACCGCGTGAATGCCTACCAAGGCCAGCCCAGCACCACGGTTGGCTACCTGCTCGGCTACGCCAACGCCGGCGCGCAGGTGAACATGTCCGGCGCGCTCATGGAAAATGTCCAGAGCCTCGCCGCGCAAAACCAGCTTGGTTATGGCAGAGGCTGGAACAATGGCAACGCCACTGCGCGCACTTGGATGACGAGCAGCGGCAAGCCGCGCATGGATTTGGTGAATTTCACTTATCATCACGCGCTCGCGCCGCTCGTCAGCGATGCGACGCTGGAAATGGAGCTGCGCATTCATCAGCGGCAGATGCAGATTTTCTGGGGCACCAGCGTGCCGCTTTCGCGCGGTTATTTTCCCGCCGAAACGTGTTTCTCCGAACACATGATTCCGGTTCTCAACAAGGTTGGCATCGCGTGGACGGTCATTGCCAACAACCATCTTTCGCGCACCTGCCCGGACATGCCCGTTGTCACCGGCAGCGGCGGCGAAATGTGCGACATCCCGAATGCCGCCGACCAGATCAATCCGGCGCAGGGCGCGGGCAATTACCGCACGCTCTCGATTGACCGCGGCTGTTCGCCGACGCAAGTGATGCCGTTTGGTTTTCAACTGCATTACGGCCGTTATGTGGATCCGAACACCGGTGCGGAAAGCAAAATCATCCTCGCGCCGAGCGATCAGGCATTCGGCTGGAAAGATAGTTACAGCACGTGGGATTTGGGACTGATCGCGCCGCTCGCCGCCAAAAATGATCCCACCAAACCGGCGCTGGTTTTCTGCGCGCATGACGGCGACAACGCCTGGAGTGGCGGCTCATCTTATTACAACGAGTGGGTGCCGAACATGGCCAGCACCGCCGCCAGCGACGGCTACGAGCCGACGACCATCGAGCAGTTCATCAGCGATTTTCCGCCGAGCACGAGCGACGTGGTTCACGTCGAGGATGGCGGCTGGGTGTTTGCCGACGGCGACATGGGTTCACCGAGTTTCATCAACTGGAACTGGCCGCCGAGCTATTCGACCAACGGCGCGAATGTCGTTGACCCCAGCCTGGGTGTGACCGACAAGGGCGACAACTGGCGCGTCATCATCGCCACGGAAAACCGCGTGAAGACGGCGCAGCAAATTTCCGGCATCACGCCGAACTTGGATCAAGTGCGCGATCCGGGCAGCTATTCCGGCACGCCCAACGGCGTGGAACTCGGCTGGCATTATTATCTCGCGAGCCTCGACAGCGGTTTTGTTTATTACGGCTGCACCGCTGATGAATGTCTTCGCGCCATCGTCGCGCAATCCAACGCGGTGCGGAATGTGGATTCGATCATAGCCGCCAATCCAAATGCCGACACCACGCCGCCGACGGTATTTCTGCCGCAGCGGCATCCGTGGAATCCCGGCGGCACCAACTTCGGCGTGCAATACGGCTACAAAACCGTTGTCGAGCCGAATTCGGATTTTTGGATCTGGACTTACGCCTACGACGTTTCAGGAATTACGAATGTCAGCTTATTGCTTCGCGTGAACGGCACAAATCCGCCGACGAGCGACCAGTTCAAGACTTACGGCGGCGGCCCGCTCGCCGGCGCGTGGCAGACCACCCGCATGACGCAGCGCGTCACGCCCGACTCCAGCGGCTACACGCCGCAATACCTCGCGGATTATTATTTATCCAAAGTCACCGGCATCACGAATGCGTTTGTGGATTACTACGTCAGCGCGACCGACGCCCATGGCAACACTTATCAATCGCCGATTCAGCACGTCTATGTCGGTGCCGGCGGAAGTTCCGGCAACGGCGGCCTGTCTGGACCCGTCAGTCTGTCGCCCACGAATCCCGTCGCCGGCAATGCCATGACGATTCAATATGTCGCCACCGGCCGCGTCCTGGCCTCGGCCAGTCAAATTTATTTGCATCTTGGCTGGAATAATTACGCCACTATTGTTTCGCCGGATATCGCGATGACCTTTAATTCCGCATCGAACTGGTGGCAATGCACCGTGACCGTCACCGACTCCGCGACGAATTTGAACGGCTGTTTCAACAACGGTTCCGGCACGTGGGACAACAACGGCGGGGCCAACTGGAATTTTGCCGTCAGCGCCAATGCCAATCCGCAAGCCCCGTCGGTGCCGCAAAATCTCAACGTCACGGCGGCGCTGACGAACCAGATTAATTTGAGCTGGTCGGCCGCGGCGGGTGCGACCAGCTATTTTGTGAGCCGGGATAGTTCAACCATTGCGACGACCGTGACGACGACTTACGCCGACACCGGCCTCGCGGCGAATTCGGCGCACTGTTATTTCATCCTCGCGTCGAATAGCGTCGGCGCGTCCGCCGCGAGCGCGACGGTATGCACGAACACGCCGGCCGTGACGGCCGTGCTTCCGCCCTTCGTGCTGGATGGCAATTTTGATTATCCAAATTACCTACTCGCCAGCAGCGGCATGGTGCTTTACGGCGCGGTGCGCGGCACGACGCTTTATGTCGCCACGTGGTCGCCGGGCACCAACGGGTCGAACGACCATTTTGTTTTTGTCAGCGACCAGTTGCTGTCCGCCGCCACCGCCGCCGCGCCGTGGGCGAAATTCGGCAGCAACGCCGTCGCCCTCACCAAGCCGTTTCTCGCCGGGGAAAGCACGACGACTTATGTGAGCTGGTTTGTCAATAATTCCGCGACCAACTGGCCGTGTGCAAAATCATTCACCAATTCCGGTGCCATGGCCGGCACACTCGATCTCGTCGGCGCGTTTGGCTATGTGCCAACCAATATTTATCTCTGTGCCGCCGCCTACCAGACCGCCGACGGCGGCGTGCTTGCCGCGCAATGTCCCGCTGGCTCCGGGCCGAACATTGACCCGAATGAGTTTCTCATGCTGCCCGTCGCCGCGCTGCGCGACTCGTCCGGCAACGGCACGTTTGATTTGTGCGACCCGGCGCG
>Ga0316217_10006672_pt1 | contig 11311 bp, 11 predicted proteins | sample 1anoAmetaG_FD_203633 | JGI IMG/M metagenome (GOLD analysis project Ga0316217, IMG submission 203633) | Freshwater microbial communities from Trout Bog Lake, Wisconsin, USA - 1anoA | ecosystem: Environmental > Aquatic > Freshwater > Lake > Hypolimnion/Profundal zone | place: USA: Wisconsin... | reverse complement strand
AGGCGGAGGGTCGACCCCGGTGGGGAGGGCGATGGTCCCCCCCGCCAGCGCCGCGAGGGCGAGCGCGACGAGGCGGCTCAGGCGAGCTACTTCGGGTTCTGCGTGGGGGGGGGCGCGACCACCGTGACGGTCACCTTCGACGTGACGCCCGCGCCGGACCAGCCGTTGGTGAACGGGAAGGTGGGGCCGACGACCGTGGCGACGCCGGAGGTGGTGTCGATCTGCAGGAGCGACGCGGGGGCGTTCGTCCCGCCGTCGTAGCAGTGGTAGCAGCGGGCGAAGCCGTACACGTCGTTCCCCCACGCGCCGAGCCCGAAGATCTCGGCCTTGCCCGTGCCGTTCCCGTCGGCGGTCGCCGTCCCGCCGTAGATGCCCCCGAGGAGCGAGGCCGGCGTCCCCGAGGTGAGGGCGGCGTTGGCCTTGGCGTTCGCCATGTTGATGCCGGCGAGGTAGTCGTTGGTCGAGGTGCAGGTGACCTTGCCGTTCGACGCCTTGTTGCAGGTGCGGATGGTCGCCAGCCCCGTCGGCTGGTTCCCCGCGCCGGTGTAGAAGACGAGGTCGCCCGAGAGCGCGAGGAAGTTCGCCGCCACGTTCGGGTCCTTGCCGAAGTTGCCGATGTCCCTGGGGGCGCCGGTCGCCGGGAAGGCCCAGAGCTCGCCGTTGCTGTCGCCGCCGACGAGCGTCTCGCCCGAGGGGATGGTCGCGATGCCGATGGCCCCGGCCGGCGCGAAGGCGAGGGCGTAGTACTTCACCGCGAGCGTGCCGCCGTCGGCCAGCGTCGGGTCGGTGTTGAGGAAGGAGGTGAGCTGCACCTTCTGGCCGGCCCCGGGCGTGGCGGGGAGGGTGGCCTTGTAGATGACCTGCTCGGTGTTGACGTAGACGTCCCCGGCCGCGTCGACCGCGAGGTCCGTGATGTTGCCGTCGTAGTAGCCGCCGCTCATGCCGGCGAACGTGCCGATGTCGGTGATGGCGTGGGTCGCCGGGTCCATCGAGTAGAGCTCGGTGTCCGTGTGGGCGTAGATCGTCGTCTTGGTCGTGACGGTGGTGCTGCCGTCGGCCGGGGGGAGGCCGGCGTCGTTCTGCGTGATGACGGTCTGGCCGCTGTCGGCGGGGGGGATGAAGCCGGGGGTCGTGGTGCTGTCCTTCTGGCCGCTCGTCCCCGCGTCGCCCGCGGGGACGAAGGCGGTGCCGCTGTCCCCCGCGCCGGTGGTGCCGAAGCCCGACGTGGTGGTCGACGAGCAGGCGGTGAAGCCGAGGACGGCGGCGGTGACCCCGAGCCCCAGTGAAACGCTGACGACGTGGCGCATGACGACCCTTCTCCCCCGGCCCGAGACCTCGGTCACGGGCACGGTCCTCCTAGCTGCCCACATCGCCTCACGCAACTCGTGGCACCTCGAATTCACACGGGATCCGCTGCCGTTGAAGACCTCGCCCACGGGCGGAGCGCGAGGGGGGCCGCGCGCGTCGATCCGCCGATGGGGCGAGGCGTACCGCCCCTGTCGATTGTCGCCCCGGGTCGCGGTAGCGTTCGTCCCATGCCCCACGTCCACGAAGAGAGCGTGCTGACCCAGCGTGCGGTCCCCGGCCCCTCCCTCTACACGGTGCGCGTGCGCCCGGAGGGGGCGCCCAGGGCGACGGTGGGGGTCATCCACGGCTACGCCGATCACGCCGGTCGCTACGCCCACGTGCAGGACGCCTGGGCCGACGCGGGGCTCGCCTCGGTGGCCATCGATCTGCGCGGGCACGGGCGGGCGGCCGGGGCGCGCGGCTACTGCGACCGCTTCGGGGAGTTCCTCGACGACGCGGCCGAGCTCGCGCGGGTCGTCCGCGCCGAGGCGAGCGGCGGCCCCTGCTTCCTCTTCGGGCACAGCTTCGGGGGGCTGGTCGCGGCGCTGAGCGCCATCGGCTCTCCGTCGCCGTGGCGCGGGGTCATCCTGAGCGCTCCGTTCATGGGGCTGGCGCTCGAGGTGCCCGCCGCCAAGGTCCTCCTCGGGAAGGTCGCCTCTCGCCTCGTCCCGCACCTCGGCATCCCGAGCGGCCTGCAGGGGAAGGACCTCACCCACGACGCCGCGCGCGCCGCCGACTACGACCGCGACCCGCTCGTCTTCAAGAAGGCGACGGCCCGCTGGTTCACCGAGACGCAGAAGGCGCAGGCCGAGGTGCTGGCGCGCGCGGGGGAGCTCCGGCTGCCGCTCTACGAGACGTTCGGGGAGTGCGACCCGGTGGCGAAGAACGCCGTGGGGCGCGCCTTCTTCGACCGCGCCGCCTCGACGGACAAGACGTGGGACGAGCGCAAGGGGGGCCTGCACGAGGTGCTGAACGAGCCCGACTGGCGCGAGCTCGCGACGGCCATCGCCGGGTGGATCACGGCTCACGCCTCGACGTGACGCCGGGGCCTTCCACGCGGTGACCCGTGAAGCCGGGGCCCCCCGAGCGGTGACGCCAGGGGGCCGCGCCGGCGAGACGCTTCAGTTCGTGCAGTGGCCGAACTGGGCGCCCTTCCCCTTGGTGGCGACGCAGGTGCCGGCGGGGGAGCCGGTGCCGCAGTCGTTGTCCGTCTCGCAGACCTTGAACTGCCCGGTGCCGCAGGAGGCGGCGCAGGCCGTCCCCGTGAGGCCGGTGATGTACGAGTAGGCGGGCTGGCTGCCGCAGGCGGCCTGCTGACCGACCGTCCCGGTGCCGCAGCAGACGGGGGTGCTGCTGGTCGCGGCGCAGTCGATCGCCCCGAGGCAGCCCCAGTCGGTGTCGCCCGCCGTGCAGGCCGTGCCGGCCGCGTTGCACGTCGAGGTCCCCGCCGCGGGCTCGCAGCAGTGCTGCCCCGCCGTGCAGCTCCCGGCCTTGCCGCCGCTGCCGATGGCGCTGAAGGGGCAGTAGACGCCCGCGGTCACGCTCGGGTGGAGCGTGGGGGCGGTGCCGCAGCTGCCGCTGCCGGTGCCGGTCCCCGTGGTCCCCGTGCCGGTGCCGGTCCCCGTGGTCCCCGTGCCGGTGCCGGTGGTGCCGGTGCCGGTGCCGGTGGTCCCCGTGCCGGTCCCCGTGGTGCCGGTGCCGGTCCCCGTGGTCGTGCCGGTGCAGGAGCCCGCGGCCTGGGCCTGACCCAGGTAGGTCGCGCAGTTGGCGTCGACGGCGGCCGTGACGGTGCTCGCACAGCTCGTCGCGTTGGCGCCGGTGAGCGTGGCGCAGCACGAGGAGAGCGACGCGCAGCTGGTCCCCGTGGTGGTCGTGCCGGTCCCCGAGCCGGTCCCGACGACGACCGCCTTGCAGGAGCCCGCGGTCTCGGCTTCGGAGAGGTAGGTCGCGCAGGCCGCGTCATCGGCGCCGGTGACGACGCTCGTGCAGTTGGTCTGGTTGGACCCGGTCAGCGTGGCGCAGCAGGAGACGAGCGCGGCGCAGCTCGCCCCCGTGTTGGCCGGCGAGTTGGAGCTGCTGCACGCCACCACCGCCACGCCGAGGCCGAACGCCGTCAGCCCGCCAAGAACCCACGCCATCTTCACGAGCTTCATCCTTGTATGCCTTTCGGTGGGCGCGCGCGCCGGCGCGCCGAGTTCGTTCCCGGTCGACGCCGGGTACAAGCCACGCTTCTGCTCTCGAGTCAACCGGGGTCGGTGGGCCCGGGGGGGCTCAGGAGCCCGAGCCGCTGTGGCTCCCGGACCCGCTGGAGCTGCCGGAGCCGCTCCCGCTGCCGGAGCCCGTGGCGCTCCCGGACCCGCTGGAGCTGCCGGAGCCGCTGTGGCTCCCGGACCCGCTCGAGCTCCCCGAGCCCGTCCCTGTTCCGGTCCCGGTCCCGGTCCCCGTGCCGCTCCCGGGCTGGCAGGCGCCGATGTCGTTCCCCTTGGCCTTCAGCGGGACGCAGGTCTGCCCGGAGGGGCACTCGCTGCTCTTCGCGCAGAGCTGCCAGCCGCTGCAGGTCGCCGCGCAGCTCGCCCCCTTGAAGCTCGAGACGTAGATGGACGCCGGGAGGGTGCCGCCGCCGTCCGCGCAGCCCGGCTGCGGCGCCTGCTGCTCGATCGTCCCCGTCCCGCAGCAGACCGCCCCGGTCCCCCTCGCGAGGCAGTCGGTCGCCTGCTCGCAGCGCCAGTCGGTGTCGCTCGACGGGCAGCTCGTGGCGTTGGCGGTGCAGGTGGCCGTGCCGGTGCTCGGCTCGCAGCAGTGATCGGCGGTCGTGCAGGACGCGGCCTTCCCGCCCGCCCCCACGCTGAACGGGCAGTACATCGCCCCGCCGTCGTCCGGGTAGAGCTTGGTGGAGATGCTGTAGCAGGTGCCGCTGCCGGTCCCGGTCCCGGTCCCCGTGCCGGTGCCAGTCCCCGTGCCGGTCCCGGTGCCGGTCCCCGTGCCAGCGTCGGTCGATGTCCCGGTGCCGGTCCCCGTGCCGGTGCCGGTGCCAGTCCCCGTGCCGGTGCCAGTCCCCGTGCCGGTCCCTGTCCCCGTCCCGGACCCGGGCACGAAGCCCGTACCGGTCCCGGTCCCGGACGATGACGTGCCGGTGCAGCTGCCGTTCGCCGTGAGCCCCTGGAGGAAGGAGGAGCAGGTCGCCTCGTCGGCGGTGCCGAGCGGCGTCGTGCACGTCGCGGCCTGGGCGCTCGGGAGCGTCGCGCAGCAGGTGGCGAGCGCGGAGCACTGCCCGCCCGCGTTGGGGCTCGAGTCGGAGGTGGCGCACGCTTCCGCGGCCATGCCCAGCACGAGCGAGGTCAGCCCGCCCAGGACCCAGGTGATCTTCACGAGCTTCATCGTCAGTCCCTTTCCGTGGGGGGCGCCGGCCCGCCGTCGACCTCAGCCGGGTCGAGGAGGCGTACAAGCCACGCTTCTCGCCTCGGGTCAACCGACGCCGGGGAGGGCCGCGACGATGTCACAAAAGACAGCGGGGCCCGCGTCGTCGACGCGAGCCCCGCGGCCGTGCTCAGGGTGAAGTGCCCGTCAGGAGCCGGAGCCGACGTGGCTGCCGGAGCCGGAGCCGGAGCCCATGGAGCTGCCGGAGCCGGAGCCCATGGAGCTGCCCGAGCCGGAGCCCATGGAGCTGCCGGTGCCGGAGCCGGTGCCCGTGCCCGTGCCGGGCTGGCAGGCGCCGACGTCGTTCCCCTTGGACTTCATGGGGACGCACATCTGGCCCGACGGGCACTCGGCGTCCGTGGTGCAGAGCTGCCACTCGGTCGAGGGGCAGGAGGCGGCGCACGACGAGCCCTTGAAGCCCGAGACGTAGATCGAGGGGGGGAGCGTGCCGCCGTCGGCCGCGCAGCCGGGCTGCGCCGACTGCTGGGCGATCGAGCCGGTGCCGCAGCAGACCGCGCCGGTGCCGCGGACCTTGCAGTCCGCTGCCTGCTGGCACTGCCAGTCGGTGTCGGTCGCGGGGGAGCACGCCGTGCCGTTGGCGACGCAGGACGAACCGCCGCTGCTGGGCTCACAGCAGTGTTCGCTGCTCGAGCAGTAGGCCGTCTTGCCGGCGTCGGTCGTGTCGAACGGGCAGTACATGGAGCCGCCGTCGCCCGGGTAGAGCTTGGTCGCGACGCTGTAGCACTTGGGGCCCGAGCCGCTGCCGGTGGTGCCGGTGCCGCTGCCCGTCGTGCCCGTGCCGGAGCCGGTGGTGCCGGTGCCGCTGCCCGTCTTGCCGGAGCCGGAGCCCGTCTTGCCGGAGTCCATGGTGCCGCCGTCGTTGCTGGCGGTGCTGGAGCTGCTGCTGCACGCTTCGGCGGCGACGCCGAGGCTGAGGGCCGAGAGTGCGCCAAATACCCAAGCGATGTTCGAGGACTTCATACGGTAGTGCCTTTCAGTAGTCTTGCGCGCGGACGCGCTCGTTAGTGGTCCGGTGGTGGCGCGTATTGGCCACGTTTCCTGTCTCCAGTCAACCTCTCGCCAGCCACAAACCGGCGACGGGCCTGTATGTTTGCAGCCCCGCTGTAGCACCTCGAGCGTGCCTGGACGCCCTCGGCCCCCGCGCCCCAGGTCCCTCCGGGCGGCCCCTACCGACCGCCCCCTGCCGGCGGCCCCCTACCGGCGGAAGGCGAGCCGCGTCCAGGCCGCGGGGAGGCCGAGGCGCTCGCGGCGGGCGTCGTCCCGGCGGACGAGCCGGTCGGACACGCCGACGGAGAGCGTCGCGAGGGTGAGCCCCGCGCAGATGTCGATGAGGTAGTGCCAGCGGAGGAACATCGTCGCGATGATGATCTGCGAGGTGCAGAACGCGACGAAGGGCCACGCGAGCCGGAAGGGGCGGAACTCGCGGCGGTAGCGGAAGGCGAGCAGCGTGAAGGTGCTCGGCACGGCGGTGTGGAGGCTCGGGAAGATGTCCTTCTGCGCCCCGGCGTCGGCCACGGTCTGCCGCACGAGGCCCCAGAAGAGGCCGCCGTCGAGCGGGTGGGCGAAGGTCGAGGCGAGGTAGCGGTACGGGCCGTAGCCCGGGACGAGGATGTAGAGGAGGTGGCCGCAGCAGAACGTGATGAAGATCGCCGTCGAGAAGCGGGCGAGGATGGCCATGTTCCGGCCAAAGAACATGAACGGCAGGACGAACGCCGCGAGGAGGAAGAAGTAGCCGAAGTAGAAGAAGGCGAACCACTCGGTCGTGAGCGGGTTCACGAAGCGGTCCCACGCGACCGCCGGCTCGAAGTGGAAGACCCGCAGGTCGAGGGCGTAGAGGCTCGCGTCGACGGCGCGGGACGAGCAGGCCGGGAGGATGAGGCGCAGCTCGAGGTACGAGGAGAGGAAGGTGACGAAGAGGGTCACCCTGTAGAGGAGCACGCTCGCGAAGGAGCCGCGCGCGAGGATGGCGCCGCGCGTGAGGGCCAGGCCGGCCGTGAGCACGAGGATGTGCTCGACCACGATGCGCGCCGCGAGCGGGCGGTCGGGCCCGTCGCCGAAGAGGACCCCCACGAAGAGGAGCCCGAAGTACGCGAGGACGATCCAGTCGTGCGGCGCCAGGTCGGCCAGGAAGGACGCCGCCCACGAGCGGCTGGCCGGCGCCTCGGCCGGGGCACGCAGCGACACCGCCCCGTCGGCGCCGCCGACGTCCCCGAGCCCGCCGGGGCCGGGCGAGCCCCCTCCGCCGTCACGGTTCATCATCGCGCACCGGACGGAAGGCGAGGCGCCCCGGGGCGGGGCGGAGGGTGGCCTGACAGGCGAGGCGCTGCGAGGCGGCGGTCGCCCCGAGCCGCGCGAAGAGCTGCAGCAGCGAGGCCTCGGCCGGCCCCGGCGCCTCCAGGCAGTCGCCCCCCTCGAGCACGACGATGCGGCACGTCCCGCACGTGGCGCTGCGGCACGAGAACGGGACCGCGAGATCGTGATCGTCGCAGACGTCCCCCAGCTGTCCCCCGTCGGCGGGGACGCGGACGGAGCGTGACGCCCCCTCGGCGGGTGTGAAGACGACCTCGAGCATGTCAGCCTGTAATCTCCGCTCTCAGCTCCGTCGAAGCAAGAGGGCGTGCTCGGCGCGCGGCCTCGTGCGGAAGGCGGCCCGGGTCGCCTGGTGGAAGTGCGGGCGGAGCTGCGAGGCGCGGGCGACGCAGTAGAGGCGCGTGCCGGAGGCGACCTCGGCGATGATCTCGTCGGCCGGGATCGGGGCGTCGCCCACCGCGGAGTCGGCCATCAGCAGCACGATCGACCCCCCGCGCCGCGTGACCCTCCCGAGGGCCTTGAGCATGGCGTGGAGCTCGCCCGCCCAGAGGTCCCAGGCCGCCCGGGGCTGCAGCGGGGCGTAGACGCGGCGCGCGCCGATCTCGTGGGCCTCGAAGTCGGTCTCGTCCATGCCGAGCCAGCGGAGGCGGAGCGCGTGGTGGGCGAGGTAGTCGTAGGTCGCGACGTAGGGGGGGGAGGTGACGACGCCGTCGACCGAGCCCTCCTCGAGGCCGTCGAGGGAGGTCGCGTCGACCCGGGCCACCTGCACCTCCGGGCGAGGGGAGGGGAGGCGCCCTTCGAGCTCGCGCAGGCGCTCGGCCCACTCCTCGGTCTTCTTCACGAGGAGGCGCGACGGGTAGCCGGCGGCGATGCGCTTCGGGGCCTCGTGCTCGGAGGTGTCGCTCTCCTTCTTGCTCACCTTCACGAGGATGGCCGACAGCACCAGCATCAGGTCGGGCTGCAGCTCCTCGTCCACGAGCGTCCGGATCCCGTGGCGGAGCCCGTCGAGCTCGAGCAGGACGTGCGGGTCGAACGCCTCGGTGTCCTCCTTCGCGTAGCGCCGCGTGGCCCCCGCCTTCGCGCGCCGCCGCTCTCCGGCGAACGCCGCCACCCCCTTCGCCGCCTCGACCATCGCCTCGAGCTCCCCCGCCTCGCGGGGGCGCGTCTTGGCGCGGGCGAGCTCGACGGCGAGCGGGTTGAGGTCCGAGCCGAGCGCCTCGCGCCCGAGGAGCATCGCCTCGACGAGCACCGTCCCCGAGCCGCAGAACGGGTCGAGCACGGTCCCCCCCGCGGGGACGAAGGCCTCGACCAGGCGCGAGGCGGTGACCGGGTGCATCCGGGCCGGGTAGGCGTGGAAGCCGTGGACGTGCGCGCGGTCCGCCCCCTCCGTCCCCCGCTCCGACCTCGGCGGCGGAGGCGGCACGTCGAGGGCGTGGGAGAGGAGGGCGGCCTCGTCGGGGGCGCCGCCGAGATCGACCTCGCCGCCGATGTTCGTCAGCGACCGCCGTCTCCCCGGCGCCGCGGTCACGGCCTGACGACCGTCGTGTCCGGCGGCGGAATGAACACGAACTGGTTCGGGTCGACGTGGGCGTTGACGGAGGGGTTCAGGAAGTCGAAGCGGTTGCGGTTCCCCTGCCCGTCGAGGATGAGGACGCTCCGGATCTGCATCGACTGCTTGTCGACGTAGAAGAGGACCTTGCTGTAGGCCGCCGTCGGCGTCTTCGGCGTCCCCACGAGGACGTAGCCGCCGGGGAAGCCGAGCGGCCCCTCGCCGGGACGGAGCTCGAAGTCGAACGACGAGCTGAGCTGCCCCTGGCCGGTGAGGAAGGAGAGCGCCGCCGGGTACTGCGAGCCGCTCACGGCCTGCTCGTAGAGCTGCTTGTTCGCCGCCTCGTAGACCCGCAGCGTCGTGCCGTCGGAGACGACGCGGTTGCCCGCGGGCTCGGCGTACGTCCAGTCCATCTTGCCGGGCTTCACGAAGACGACGCGGCCGTGCGAGCGCTTGGTGGCGTTGTAGGCCTTCACGAGGAAGGTCTGCTGGAAGTCGCTCTGGAAGCTCCCGGTCTTGTTGTAGAATTCCTGCACCTGGGTGACGACCGAGTCGACCGGGGGGAGCGGGGCGGCGGGGGCCGCGGGGTCGTCGGCGCGCGCCACGCCGGCGTCGACGGAGGCGACGAGCGGGGAGCCCGCCAGGGCGAGCACGAGGACGAGCGAGGACTTGGCTAGGCGCATGGGGGGCTCCGGTGGCGGACGCTATCTAGCTCGTTTGACACCCGGAGGCCCCCGAATATTGCCGACCACGCCCCGCGGGGCCTCTCCCGGGGCCTACCGCGTCCCCACCCCGGCGGCGTGGCGGCTGTCCGCGAGGTGCGTCAGCGCGACCGCGAGGGCGTCGGCGGCGTCCGCGAGCGGGACCTCGCGCAGCCCGAGGATGACCCGCACCATCTGGGCGACCTGGTCCTTCCCCGCGCGCCCCCCTCCCGCCACCGTCCGCTTCACCCGCGCCGGCGGGTACTCCGCGATGGGGAGCCCGGCCCGCGCGCAGACGAGCAGCGCGACCCCGCGCGCGTGCCCGAGCTTCGCCGCCGCCTGCGCGTCCTTGGCGAAGAAGAGCCCCTCGATGCTGGCGTGCGTCGGCGCGTGCGCCTCGAGCACCGCGAGGAGCCCCGCCTCGATCTCGACGAGCCGATCGGCGAACCCCTCCTTGAGGCTCGGGTGGACGATGCCGTGGGCGACGTGGATGAACCGCGTCCCGGCGCGCGCGACGACCCCCCACCCGAAGTGGCGCGACCCGGGGTCGAGCCCGAGGACGACGAGGCGGGTGACGCTCATGCGGCCGCCTCCCGCCCCGGGCCCCTGCCTACTTGTCGAGCTTCGCCAGCTCTTCGTCGGAGATGTCGAAGTCGGCGTAGACGTTCTGCACGTCGTCGTGGTCGTCGAGCGCCTCGACGAGGTTGAGCGCCACCTCGGCGTCGCGCCCCACGAGCGGCTTCTTCGACTTGGGGAGGTACTGCAGCCCGGACCCGGCGACCGCGAGCTTGGCGGCCTCGAGCGCGGCGAGCACGCCGTTCATCGCCTCGGGGGCCGAGGTGACCTGCCACTCCTCCCCTTCGAGGGCGTAGTCGTCGGCGCCCGCCCCCACGGCGACCTCCATCAGCTGGTCCTCGGTCGTGACGCCCTTCGCCAGGCGGATGACCCCCTTGCGCTCGAACGCCCAGCCGGCCGCGCCGCCGCCGCCGAGGACGCCGTTGTTCTTCTCGAAGATCTTGCGGATCTCGGCGACCGTCCGGTTGCGGTTGTCGGTCATCCCCTCGACGAGGAAGAGCGTGCCGCCGGGGCCGGAGCCCTCGTAGAGGACCTCCTCGTACGACGCCCCCTCGATCTCGCCCGTCCCGCGCTTGACGGCGCGCGAGATGGTGTCGTTCGGCATCGACTGCCCCTTGGCGTCCGCGATGGCCGACCGGAGCCGGGGGTTGCCGCTCGGGTCTCCGCCGCCCATGCGGGCCGCGACCGTCAGCTCCTTGATCAACTTCGTGAAGAGCTTGCCGCGCTTGGCGTCGAGCGCGCCCTTCTTGTGCTTAATCGTGGCCCATTTGGAGTGGCCGCTCATGGATAGTCTCGCGAGGGGGGCGGAGGGGACGGGGAGAACAGGGAGCCGGACGGTAGTCGCACGCCCTGCGGGGTTCAAGCAGGCATCACCGGCTCGCAGCGCCCGGGACGCTCGGCGCGCGGAGAGGGGTTCACAGGAAGGGCGGAAGGGCGGAAGGAATCCTGGATCGCGCCTTCCGATTCTTCCGTCCTTCCAGCGAGATCCGTCGGGATGACCGCCCCCCCGCGCCGGACATCGTGACCGAGCACCTCCCCTCGTAGCGGCTTGAGGGGAGTCGTGGCCGCGCCGCACGTCCGTTCGGGCGCCCCCGCGGGGGGCCCGGCTCCGGGCGGTCGAGGTCGGGGAGGAACGAGAGGAGGAGGGTAAGGATCGGTACGACCTCGAGGAGGATCCGAAGGACCTCGCGGAGGATCCGCATGACCTCGCGGAGGATCTGCACGACCTCGCGGAGGATCCGAAGGACCTCGCGGAGGATCCGCATGACCTCACGGAGGATCCGCACGACCTCGCGGAGGATCCGCATGACCTCGCGGAGGATCTGCACGACCTCGCGGAGGATCTGCACGACCTCGCGGAGGATCCGAAGGACCTCACGGAGGATCCGCA